>OODQ01000004.1_pt1 | contig 307252 bp, 241 predicted proteins | sample 1671321 | NCBI WGS metagenome assembly OODQ01 (sample SAMN06348144, study PRJEB24527) | human gut metagenome | biome: human gut; feature: ankylosing spondylitis patient; material: feces | host: Homo sapiens | place: China | collected 2015-10
GTCACGCCGATGGTACTGCGCAAGTGGGAGAGTAGGTAGTCGCCGTTTTAACAGAGGCCCTGAGGCAGAAACGCTTCGGGGCTTTTTTGTATCCATAACCCAGATTTTATTGTATCTTTGCAACTGGTTAAATCTAATTATATTGTTTTTTTAATTATCGAATAAGTATGAGAACACGCATCTTACACCGTTGGAAAACGGTTTGTCTAGGGGGATTATTGGGTATTTCGTCATTATGTGCACAAGCAGATGGAACAGGCTATACGCCCGCTCCAGAGAATCTGCAAGCCCGAAAGGAATTTCAGGATGGCAAGTTTGGCATCTTTCTGCACTGGGGAATTTATAGCATGTTTGGGCAGGGAGAATGGTATATGAATACCGACAACATTGATTGCCATGAGTATGCAAAGGCTGCGTCAGGATTTTATCCTTCACGTTTTAATGCGCAGGAGTGGGTAGCTGCAATCAAGGCTTCCGGAGCCAAATATATCTGTATTACTTCCCGTCATCATGATGGCTTTTCTATGTTTGATACGAAATATTCAGACTATGACATCGTGGATGCCACTCCTTTTAAACGAGATGTGATAAAGGAGCTGGCGGAAGAGTGCCGCAAGCAGGGAATAAGACTGCATTTATATTATTCACATCTGGACTGGACGCGTGAAGATTATTATCCGTTGGGAAGAACGGGGCATGGAACCGGACGTACCTCACATGGAGAATGGGCAACTTATTATCAGTTCATGAATCATCAGCTTACGGAATTGCTGACTAACTATGGTCCGATTGGTGCTATCTGGTTTGATGGAATGTGGGATCAGCCCGATGGCTTTGACTGGAAATTGGAAGAACAGTATAAACTGATTCACCAATTGCAGCCTGCCTGTCTGATTGGAAACAATCATCATAAAACACCTTACCCAGGTGAAGACTTTCAGATGTTTGAACGTGACCTTCCCGGTGAGAATAAAGCTGGGTTGTCTGGGCAGTCAGTGAGTGCGCTTCCGTTGGAAACTTGCGAAACGATGAATGGCATGTGGGGGTACAAAATAAAGGATCAGAATTATAAATCGGTTACTGATTTGGTGCGTTTGTTGGTACGTGCGGCAGGTAAAGGAGCTAATCTGCTGATGAATATCGGTCCTCAGCCTAATGGTGAACTTCCGGCTGTGGCTGTAGAACGTTTGAAGGGAGTGGGAGAGTGGATGTCGAAATATGGAGAAACCATTTATGGCACTACTGCAGGAAATGTGATGAGTGCTTCGTGGGGGACCACTACCCGTAAGGACAATATGCTTTATGTACATTTATTAGCGGACCACATGCCTCAGTTTGTGACCTTGCCGGTGACGGAAAAAGTGGTAACTTCTACCTTGTTCGGTACCGATGAAAAAGTAAAATGGGAGAAAATACAAGGCGGAATTGTATTGCATACAGAAAATTTGAAACCTTCTGTAGACTGTATTGTGGCCCTAAAACTGAAATAATTTGAATTTAAAATAAGAAAAAGGATTGTCTGATACTTTAATAGTTGTGACAATCCTTTTTCTTGTTTATATTTACCACAAGAAAAACGAAATATCATGGTGATAAAAACAATTTTGGATACAGATTTATATAAGTTTACTACTTCATACGCTTATATAAAGTTATTCCCTTATGCCATTGGAACCTTTACTTTTAAAGATAGGGATGAGACTGAATATACGGAAGGATTTCTGGAAGCCTTGAAAAACGAAATCCATAATCTGGAAATGGTAAAACTGACATCGGAAGAGCAGGAATACATGACAACTCATTGCCGTTTTCTGCCCAGTGTGTATTGGGAGTGGCTTTCTTCTTTCCGGTTTGACCCGAATAAAATTGAAGTATGGTTGGATGAGCACCATCACTTACAGATGACGGTGACCGATTACCTGTATAAGGTAACTCTTTATGAAGTGCCGCTACTGGCCATTGTTTCTGAAATAAAAAATCAATTTCTGAATCGCATTCCAGACAAGCAGGCAATATTGGCAAAACTGGCCGAAAAGGTGAACCTGTCGAATGCACACCAAATGCCTTTCTCCGAGTTTGGTACACGCCGACGTTTCTCTTTTGACGTGCAGAAGCTGGTGGTGGAATATCTGAAGGATCATGCCCAGTATTGTACCGGTACATCGAACTGTCACCTTGCCATGAAATACGATATGCGTCCTATGGGGACCCATCCTCATGAATGGTTTATGTTTCACGGAGCTCAGTTTGGTTACAAGCATGCCAACTATATGGCATTGGAGAACTGGGTCAACGTGTATGATGGTGATTTGGGGACAGCCCTGTCTGATACCTATACATCTGATTCATTCCTCAGCAATTTCAGCCGGAAGCAGGCAAAGTTGTTTGACGGTGTACGTTGTGATTCCGGCGATGAATACGAATTTATAGAACGATTGATAGCCCGATACAAGGAATTAGGCATTGACCCGACTACCAAAACGATTATCTTCAGTAATGCACTAGATTTCGAGAAGGCACTGAAGATTTATCAGTATTGCCAGGGAAAAATCCGCTGTTCCTTTGGTATCGGTACCAACTTGACGAACGACACAGGTTATCAGCCATCTAACATTGTGATGAAATTATCACGCTGTAAGATGAGTCAGAGTCAGGAATGGCGTGAATGTGTAAAGCTTTCGGACGATATGGGCAAGCACATGGGAAGCATGACAGAGGTAGAAGCCTGTCTGCATGAGCTACGTTTGCTTACAGAATGATAGATTTATAGTCTGTTGCTTTTGTTTGTGTGAATTTGTTGTTTAAATAATGAAAAAACTTTCTTTTTATTTTCTTATTTCAAAATATTGTATACCTTTGCAGCATCTAAAACGAAACGTATAAAACGAACGATTATGAACAACTTGTTTTTACATATTTTGCTATGCGGTTTGATTAATCTGCTGGAAAGCCCAGTGGGAAGTGAGTCGTGCGCATACTGATAGTAAAAATGAAATGATATCAAGCCTTTCTCACTTCCTTGTGCGAAAGGCTTTTTTTTGAGATAACAAGAAATAAAAAGATAATATTATGAGTGACAGATTATTTATTTTTGATACGACTCTTCGCGATGGGGAGCAGGTACCGGGATGCCAGTTGAACACAGTGGAAAAGATTCAGGTGGCAAAGCAGCTGGAAGCATTAGGTGTGGATGTAATTGAAGCCGGTTTTCCGATTTCAAGTCCGGGAGATTTTAATTCTGTAATTGAAATTTCTAAAGCGGTGACTTGGCCGACTATCTGTGCGTTGACTCGTGCCGTGCAGAAAGATATTGATGTAGCGGCAGAAGCCCTGCAATATGCCAAACATAAACGTATTCATACGGGAATCGGTACTTCTGATTCGCATATCAAGTATAAATTCAATTCTACCCGTGAAGAAATTATTGAACGTGCAGTAGCTGCCGTGAAATATGCAAGACGTTACGTTGACGACGTGGAATTTTACGCAGAAGATGCCGGACGTACGGACAATGAATATCTGGCACGCGTAGTAGAAGCTGTGATTAAGGCTGGAGCTACGGTAGTAAACATTCCGGATACCACAGGCTATTGTTTGCCTGATGAATATGGTGCAAAAATCAAATACCTGATGGAGCATGTTGACGGAATAGACAAAGCAATTATCTCTACTCACTGTCATAACGATTTGGGCATGGCTACGGCCAATACCATCAGCGGAGTGCTGAACGGTGCCCGACAGGTGGAAGTAACCATTAATGGTATTGGTGAACGTGCCGGAAATACCTCGTTGGAAGAAGTGGCCATGATTTTACGTTGTCACCATGACATTCAGATTGATACCAACATCAATACTCAGAAAATCTATCCTACCAGCCGCATGGTGTCTAGCTTGATGAACATGCCGGTACAGCCTAACAAGGCAATCGTGGGACGTAATGCCTTTGCGCATTCTTCGGGTATCCATCAGGACGGTGTACTGAAAAATGTGCAGACTTACGAAATCATTGACCCTAAAGATGTGGGTATCGATGATAATGCCATTGTGCTGACTGCACGTAGCGGACGTGCTGCCTTGAAACATCGTTTGCATGTGCTGGGTGTGGAAATGACTCAGGAAAAACTGGATAAGGTATATGAGGATTTCTTGAAACTGGCTGACAAGAAAAAGGATATTACAGACGATGACATCTTGGTATTGGCAGGAGCCGATCGCAATGTGAACCACCATATCAAACTGGAATACTTGCAAGTAACAAGTGGTGTGGGTGTTCGTTCGGTAGCCAGTCTCGGACTGAATATCAGCGGAGAGCACTTTGAAGCAGCTGCTACAGGTAACGGACCGGTGGATGCCGCTATCAAGGCTGTGAAACAGATTATCAAACGCCAGATGACTTTGAAAGAGTTCACTATTCAGGCCATCAGCAAGGGTAGTGACGATGTGGGTAAAGTACACATGCAGGTGGAATACGACGGCCAGATGTATTATGGCTTTGGCGCAAACACCGACATCATTGCCGCATCAGTAGAAGCATATATCGATTGTATCAATAAATTCAGAAAATAATAAATTAAACGAGAAACGTATGGCTAATACATTATTCGACAAAATATGGGATGCACACATCGTGCAGAAGGTGGAAGACGGACCTACCCAGTTGTATATCGACCGTCTGTACTGTCATGAGGTAACCAGTCCGCAGGCTTTTGCCGGGATGCGTGCCCGTGGATTGAAGTGCTTCCGTCCGGAACGTATCTATTGTATGCCGGACCACAATACACCGACTCATGACCAGGACAAACCTATCGAAGATCCTGTATCTAAGGCACAGGTAGATGCGCTGGCAAAGAATGCAGCCGATTTCGGACTGACGCATTTCGGAATGATGAACAAGAAAAACGGTATTATCCATGTGGTTGGTCCGGAACGAGGACTGACACTGCCGGGCATGACGATTGTGTGTGGTGACTCACATACTTCTACTCATGGAGCGATGGGAGCAGTGGCTTTTGGTATCGGTACCAGTGAAGTGGAAATGGTAATGGCTTCACAGTGTATCCTTCAGGCACGTCCCAAGACCATGCGTATCACGATTGACGGTAAGCTGGGCAAAGGTGTTACGGCAAAGGACGTTGCATTGTACATGATGTCAAAAATGACCACAAGCGGTGCGACCGGATATTTTGTGGAATATGCAGGTGAAGCTATTCGCAGTCTGACCATGGAAGGACGTCTCACATTGTGCAACTTGTCGATTGAAATGGGAGCCCGTGGAGGTATGATTGCTCCGGATGAAGTGACCTTTGAATACATCAAAGGACGTGAATATGCTCCTAAGGGTGAAGAATGGGATAAGGCCCTGGCTTACTGGAAAACATTGAAGAGCGACGACGATGCCGTATTTGACAAGGAAGTACGTTATGACGCTGCAGATATTCAGCCGATGATTACTTACGGAACCAATCCGGGAATGGGCATGGCTGTTACATCGGATATTCCTACCACGGAAGGCATGAGTGAAGTAGAAAAAGGCTCTTTCGAAAAATCCATGCAATACATGGGATTCCAGCCGGGTGAAAGTCTGCTGGGTAAAAAAGTAGATTATGTGTTCTTGGGAGCTTGTACCAACGGACGTATTGAAGACTTCCGTGCGTTTGCTTCTATCGTGAAGGGAAGAAAGAAAGCTGATAATATCACTGCATGGCTGGTTCCGGGTTCTTGGATGGTAGACGAACAGATTCGTCAGGAAGGACTTGACAAAGTGTTGGAGGAAGCTGGATTTGAAATCCGTCAGCCGGGATGTTCTGCTTGTCTGGCCATGAACGACGACAAGATTCCTGCCGGAAAATATTCAGTATCTACAAGTAATAGAAACTTTGAAGGACGCCAGGGACCGGGTTCACGTACCTTGCTGGCAAGTCCGTTGACTGCGGCTGCCGCTGCCGTAACCGGTGTGATAACAGATCCAAGAACGTTAATGTAAAAAATGAGTGTCATGAAACAGAAATTCAATATCATAACAAGTACTTGTATCCCTTTGCCATTGGAAAATGTGGATACTGACCAGATTATCCCGGCACGCTTCCTGAAAGCAACTACACGCGATGAAAAATTCTTTGGAGACAATTTGTTTCGCGACTGGCGTTATCATCCGGATGGTTCGCTGAACAAGGATTTTGTGCTGAACAATCCTAAATACAGCGGACAGATTTTAGTGGCCGGAAAGAACTTCGGTAGCGGTTCCAGCCGTGAACACGCTGCGTGGGCTATTGCCGGATATGGTTTTCGGGTGGTAGTTTCAAGCTTCTTTGCCGATATTCATAAGAACAATGAACTGAATAACTTTGTTTTGCCGGTGGTGGTAAGCGAAGAGTTCTTGAAAGAGCTGTTTGCTTCGATTGAAGCAGACCCTCAGACGGAAGTAGAGGTGAACTTACCGGCACAGACTATTACCAACAAAGCAACCGGAAAGTCTGAAACATTTGAAATCAATGTTTATAAGAAGCATTGTTTGATGAACGGACTGGATGACATTGACTTCTTGGTAGAGAACAAAGATAAGATAGAGGCTTTTGAAAAGGCACGCAACTGACCGTAAAAAAGAGTGATTATGAATAATCATCCGAGAATAGAGATAATGGACACTACGTTACGCGACGGAGAACAGACCAGTGGCGTATCGTTTGTCCCTCACGAGAAGTTGATGATAGCCCGTTTGTTGCTGGAGGATTTAAAGGTAGACCGAATCGAAGTTGCTTCAGCCCGCGTGTCGGATGGTGAATTCAATGCAGTAAAAATGATTTGTGACTGGGCTGCACGCAGAGGTTTACTGCAGCGGGTAGAAGTCCTGGGATTCGTTGACGGAAAGATGTCGGTCGACTGGATTCATGATGCGGGAGGACAGGTCATCAACTTGCTTTCGAAAGGCTCTGAAAAGCATTGCCGCTATCAGTTGAAGAAGACTTTGGAGGAACATCTGGCTGACATACGGAATACGGTAGACTATGCGCACGAAAGAGGGCTTGAAGTCAATTTGTATCTGGAAGACTGGAGTAATGGTATTAAGGATTCACCGGACTATGTATTCGGATTGGTAGATGGTTTGCGCGACATCGGTATCCGTCGTTTCATGCTTCCTGATACCTTGGGAATTCTCAATCCCTTGCAGGTCATCGAATTCATGCGTAAAATGAAAAAGCGTTATCCAGACCTTCATTTTGATTTTCATGCGCACAATGACTATGATTTGGCTGTAAGTAACGTATTAGCAGCTGTATTGAGTGGGGTGAAAGGATTGCATACTACCATTAACGGGTTGGGAGAACGGGCCGGTAATGCCCCTCTGGCCAGTGTGCAGGCTATCTTGAAAGACCATTTTCATGCCATTACGCGCATCGATGAAAGTCGCTTGAATGATGTGAGTCGTGTAGTGGAATCTTATTCCGGTGTGACGATTCCGGCCAACAAGCCCATTGTGGGAGAGAGTGTGTTTACACAGGTGGCTGGCGTACATGCCGATGGAGACAATAAGAATAAACTCTACTTCAACGACCTGCTTCCGGAGCGTTTCGGACGTGTGCGTGAATATGCCTTAGGAAAAAATTCCGGGAAAGCCAACATCCGTAAGAATCTGGAGAGTATGGGCCTGGAACTGGATGAAGAATCCATGCGCAAAGTCACCGAACGAATCATTGAACTGGGCGATCGTAAAGAACTGGTCACTCCCGAGGATTTGCCGTATATCATCAGTGACGTGTTGAAGCACGATGGCATACAGAATAAGGTGAAATTGCTTAGTTACTTTGTAACCCTCGCCAAAGGATTGAAGCCGATGGCCACGCTTAGCATTGAGATTAACGGGAAAACCTATCAGGAAAGTTCCAGCGGCGACGGACAGTACGATGCTTTTGTACGTGCGTTGCGCAAGATATATAAAGGTACATTAGGAAGAAAATTCCCGATGTTACTGAACTATGCTGTGACTATTCCTCCTGGCGGACGTACGGATGCCTTTGTGCAGACTGTTATCACCTGGAATTATGAGGATAAGGAGTTCCGTACAAGAGGATTTGATGCCGACCAGACAGAAGCAGCCATCAAGGCGACAATTAAAATGTTGAACATGATAGAAGATTTAAATTAAAAGCATACAATTATGGATTTTAAAATAGCAGTATTAGCCGGTGACGGAATCGGACCGGAAATCTCCGTTCAGGGAGTAGATGTAATGACAGCCGTTTGTGAGAAGTTTGGTCACAAGGTGGATTATAAATATGCACTTTGTGGAGCACATGCTATCGATGAAGTAGGTGATCCGTTCCCTGAAGAAACTTATCAGATTTGTAAGGATGCCGATGCTGTGTTGTTCTCAGCAGTAGGTGACCCGAAATTTGACAATGACCCGACCGCAAAGGTACGTCCGGAACAGGGATTGCTGGCTATGCGTAAAAAACTGGGACTTTTTGCCAATATTCGTCCGGTACAGACCTTCAAGTGTCTGGTGCACAAATCTCCGTTGAAAGCCGAACTGGTAGACGGTGCAGATTTTCTCTGTATCCGCGAACTGACAGGCGGTATGTATTTCGGAGAAAAATACCAGGATAATGACAAGGCATACGATACAAACATGTATACTCGTCCGGAAATTGAACGAATCTTGAAGGTTGGCTTTGAATATGCGATGAAACGTCGTAAACACCTGACTGTGGTAGATAAAGCTAATGTATTGGCTTCTTCTCGTTTGTGGCGTCAGATTGCACAGGAGATGGCTCCTCAGTATCCGGAAGTGACAACTGACTACATGTTTGTGGATAATGCAGCCATGAAGATGATTCAGGAACCCAAGTTCTTTGATGTAATGGTTACAGAAAATACGTTCGGCGATATTTTGACAGACGAAGGTTCAGTAATCAGCGGCTCAATGGGCTTGTTGCCTTCGGCTTCTACAGGCGAGAGCACACCGGTGTTTGAACCGATTCACGGTTCATGGCCACAGGCAAAGGGACTGAATATTGCCAATCCGTTGGCACAGATTCTTTCCGTAGCCATGTTGTTTGAATATTTCGATTGTAAGGAGGAAGGTGCACTTATCCGTCGTGTAGTAGATGCTTCTTTGGATGCCAATGTACGCACTCCGGAAATTCAGGTAGAAGGCGGAGCAAAATATGGAACCAAAGAAGTTGGTGCTTGGATTGTAGACTATATTAAGAAGGCGTAAAACGAAATATCTTATTAAATAGAAGAAAGGGAGGTCGCTTCATGGCAGACCTCCCTTTTTATGTTTAGAACTTCTTGACTCGGATGTGGCAGTAAGGTTCTCCTCCTGTCTTGTCATAATAGTGCTGGTGATAATCTTCAGCCGGCCAGAATTCGGATGCCGGAGTAAGGCGGGTATTTACCTCGTAGCCTTTTTCTCTTAGCAGCTGGATGATTGCTTCAGCTTCTGCTTTCTGCGCTTCGTTCAGGTAGAAAATCTCACTTCGGTACTGCGGACCTATGTCAGGACCTTGTCCGTCTGTCTGTGCCGGGTCGTGTATCTCGAAGAAAAGTTTGCATAATTCCTTGTAAGTGGTCTGCTCCGCATCGTATTCCACTAATACAGCTTCGGCATGCCCTGTAGTGTGTGCTTTTACTTCCTGATAAGTTGGGTGTTGTTCTTTTCCTCCCGTATATCCTACTGTGCTGCGAATAACTCCCTTGGCTCTCTCCATCTGATGTTGTACCCCCCAGAAGCATCCGCAGGCAAAAATGGCTTTTTCTATTTTCATGATAATTGTCTGTTTAATGATTGTTCAAACTTACAAAAAAATATTGTAATCCCTCCTGAGTTAGAGGAAGAAATACTACCTTCGTCACAAATTCAAACGAAAGAAGAAATGAAATACATTGTGTGGATTCTTTGTGTATGGGTACTCAGCCTTCCTTTGCAGGCCCAGTCATATAACGATGTGGTAGAGCAGGCAATGGACTGTGTGAAAAAGGACAGTCTTGTGCAGGCGGAACGTCTTTTCAGGCAAGCACTGAAAATGGAACCGGATAATGCCCGGAATGCCCTGCTGTTTTCGAATTTAGGTACGGTGCAGAAGCGCATGGGAAAGACGGATGAGGCCATTGAATCCTATACGTTAGCACTGAATATCATACCCTATTCTACCACCATGTTATTGAACCGGGCTGCTCTCTATCTGGAAAAAGATTTGATGCAAAAGGCTTATCTGGATTATTGTAATGTGATAGACCTTTTACCCAAAAATCTGGAAGCCCGTCTTTTTCGTGCCTATATTTACATGCAACGTCGCGAATATAAAGAAGCACGTGTGGACTACAATGTAGTGCTGGAGCAGGATGTGAAAAACAAGACAGCACGTATCGGGATTATCATGCTGGATGAGAAGGAAGGACGGCATCAGTCGGCGATGGACGCTATGAACCTGCTGGTTTCAGATTACCCTCGTGATGTATCCATACTTCGGATGCGGGCCAATATGGAGTGGGAACACGGACAGGCAGAGGCTGCTTTGTTCGATTTAGATGAAGTCTTGAAACTTGACCCGCGGGATGCTTCTTGCTATGTGATGAAGGGAGATATTTGTTTGCAGCAGAAAAAAAAGGCAGAAGCACGAGAGGCGTACGAAAAAGCGTTGGAGTTGGGAGTTTCTCGGGCTGAATTGGCTGAAAAACTGAAACAATGTAAATAGTATTCAATAAAAACTTTCGTTTTTGTTTGTACTTTTTAAAAAGTTTTTGCTATCTTTGCCTGAAATAGGTGAAGTGTGATGCAAATTCGTTCGGTTATAAAATTGGGAGTAGTGCTTTCCGTGGTACTTTTTTGTATCGGGATTGCTTTTTATGGTTTTGCCCGTTTGAGTATGGCCGACAAGGAAAACCGTGTGGATATTTTTGAATTTGTTCCTAAAGACTGTGCGGGCATTCTTGAAACGGATAACATTGATAATTTTATGCATGTCTTTTCGCAGGCTGCATATTCTTCCCAGTTGGACACGCTTCATCGTGCGGGCTTAATGAATGACATCTTGAGTGATTTGAGCCGTTATTCTTCTGCAGCAGCCCATGGGCTTTCCTATCAAATGAATCATGTAGTAATTAGTTTTCATCGTCCTCATACTGCCATGGATGTGGTGGCTTATTTCCGCATAGGAAAAGAAGGGAAACACCAGCTTATTGAGGCGGTAAAAGGGAAGCATGGTGCTGATTTCGTACCCAAGAAAGAAACTTATCGCGGTAAGAAAATAGAAATTTATCCGCTCAGTTCTACGCGATATCTGTCAGTGTACACTACAGACGGACTGGTAGTGGTCAGCTATCAGAAAAAACTGATAGAGCAGGTGATTGATGCGGTGAAGGATAATAATTCGCTTCGTGAAGATTCTGTTTTTACTTCTATTCATCATACTCAGCCGGCAAGCTTTATTACGATTTATGGGCGTACACCTTCCGTTCCATTCTTAGGAAAAGAATCCTGTCATAGCTGGAGTGAATATGACATTCATTTGAACAGCGAAGTATTCTATCTGAGCGGGCAGATGAAAGAAGAGCAGGCTGATTGTCTAGACCGTATGTTGCAGGCTGTCCATACAGTTCCTGTAGTTTCTGAGTCGGACAGTTTGCTTGTAGTATCGGGGCGTGAACGGGTAGACTCTTGTATTTCCAAGGTAATCGCCTCTCCTTCTCATACCTTGTTTGACGAGTGTGTGTCAAATTTATCGCGTGACGCTTCCTATATTATGGTGGCTGATATGGAAAAAGTGGCAGCTGCCCCAGAGCAGTTTGCTTCATATCTTCCTCCATTCTTTATTCGTCATGCCGATTTATTCCGCTCTTTTATTCTTTCTATACAGTTTACGGAAGTAAACAATCGCTTGTCGCATATCTTTGTGTTTACGTATAAAGAGTAATCGGATTTATCTTAATCGGTTCTTTTCAAAATGAGGTCCTGCCTTGAGGTGGAAATAAAGTAGTGATACTACTGTCAGTGAGGCTCCGAACAGGTAGGCTATTTTGAAGGTGGCTATTTCGGCCAAATATCCTCCAGTAAGCATACCTATACCTAAACCAACATCCCATGAGGTCAGGTAGGTGCTGGTAGCTGTGCCACGCTGGCTGTTGGGGGCTAAGTTCACAAACAGGGTGTTGTAGGCCGGAAACATGGTACCAAATCCTATTCCTAACAGCAGTGAAATCAGAAAGAAAATTCCCGTAGTCAGTTCTAAATTCCAGTTGACCAACCATCCGCATGCGGTCAGGGCGAAGTAACATCCACTTACCAGATACAATCCTGCCGCAATTACTTTGGTGACTAATCCTTTGTCGACAAGTCGGCCACTGAACAGGCGGCTCACTGCCATGCCGACAGCCATCAGCGTAAAGAAGAATCCGGTTTCTGCCGTAATACCTATTTCTTGCGCATACATAGCCACGTAGTTGGTAGTCATTCCATAAGGAATGGAGAGTAGCAGGAGGGTGAATCCGGCAGGAAGTCCTTTCAGCAGAATGAAGCGGTCGAGCGATATAGGGGCACGCTTCACTGGAGCCTTATAAGGTGTGCGGACGGTCCAAGCTGCTATAAATCCGATTACACATGAACCGAGCGCATACGAGAAAATAGTCGTATAAGAAGCACCTCCACTGTGCAGAAACAGACCGAACATGGGGCCGATAGACATGGCAATGTTATTGGTCAGTCCGTAGTAACCCAATCCTTCTCCCCGTCGGGAAGACGGCATGATGTCGATAACCAGCGTGTTTCCTCCTACCGTAACCATACCGAACGAAAATCCGTGTACAATGCGGAAGATAATAAATAAGGTCAGCGCTGTTGCAGTCATATAGCCGGCAAAAATCAGTGTAAAAATGAAATAAGCCAGCAGGTATAATGGTTTCCGGGCAAATGTATCCAGAATATACCCGGAGAAGGGACGGATACATAAAGAGGAAATCGTATAGCAGGAAAGAATGACTCCAATAGCGGTATGTGAAGTGTGGAATACTTCCGACAAGTAAAACGGAAGGATGGGAGTAAGGAGCCAAAATCCGAAATAGAGCAGGAAGTTGGCAGCCAGGATGGCACAGAAACTCGGGGTGACAAGTCTTTCTTTTTCCATATTTCGCCGAAAGAAAAAGGGGAGATGGCAGGTTTGAATAGATAAACACGGATTACACTAAGGAAGTCGATACCTCCGGTGTAATCCGTGTTCTTATGATGATGTTACGATAAATCAGTTAGCTGATTCAAATTCTTCAAGGAAGCGTGTGTCATTTTCAGAGAACATACGCAAGTCTTTAACTTTGTATTTCAGGTTGGTGATACGTTCCACTCCCATACCAAATGCATAACCGGTGTAGACTTTACTGTCGATACCGTTTGCTTCCAGTACAGCCGGGTCTACCATACCGCATCCCAAAATTTCTACCCATCCGGTATATTTACAGAACGGACAACCTTCGCCACCACAGATGTCACAGCTGATATCCATTTCAGCACTGGGTTCTGTGAACGGGAAGTAAGACGGACGAAGACGGATTTTAGTTTCCGGACCGAACATTTCTTGTGCAAACTGCAGCAACACCTGTTTTAAGTCTGTAAATGAAACGTTCTTGTCGATATACAGACCCTCTACCTGATGGAAGAAACAGTGTGCACGGTAGCTGATAGCTTCATTACGATATACACGTCCCGGACAGATTACACGGATAGGAGGCTGTGATACTTCCATCACACGGCTCTGTACAGAAGAGGTGTGTGTACGAAGAATAATGTCAGGGTGACTTTCAATGAAGAATGTATCCTGCATGTCGCGTGCGGGATGGTCTTCTGCAAAGTTCATGGAAGAGAATACATGCCAGTCATCTTCTACTTCCGGACCGTCGGCAATAGTAAAGCCCATACGGCTGAAAATGTCGATGATTTCATTGCGGACAATCGTCAACGGATGACGTGTTCCAAGATTAACCGGGTAAGCCGTACGGGTCAGGTCAAGTTCGGCAGCTCCGTTGTCCTGGTTATCGAATGCTTCTTTTAAGGTTGCAATCCGTTCCTGTGCAAGGTTCTTCAACTCATTTAATTTCATACCTACTTCTTTCTTCTGTTCAGCAGGTACATTACGGAAGTCAGCCATCAGTGCGTTGATGGCACCTTTTTTGCTCAGGTATTTGATTCGTAACGCTTCCAGTTCTTCTGGATTCTGCGCTGTGAGTCCTTTTACTTCCTGAAGCAACTGTTCTATTTTTGCTAACATATCTCTTCTTTAATTATTTTGTTTGCAAAGGTAAGGATTTAAACTGAAAAATTCAGTTTTTCATCCAACAAAAAAGAAAACTCTTGTTTCATGAAACAATGATACGAAAAAAAAGGTATTTTTGCGGCGATATTTGAGGAGACCAGATGAAGAGACTAATCATTGGGTGCTGTCTGCTGGTGCTGATGGCATCTTGCGGGGGAGGACAGAAGAAAGTCGATCCTTTTGCCGCGTTGACAGAACAAATTGATTCCATGAAAGTTCTGCCTGATTCGATTCAGGATACCACTGTGGTGGAAGAACAAATACCTGCTTCGGCTGACGAGAGTTTTGCCGACTTTTTCTATAATTTCGCTTCGGATGCAAAGTTCCAGCGGTCGCGCGTGGTATTTCCTTTCTCATTGTACAAAGGCAAACAGGTGAAGCGTATTCAAAAAGAGGAGTGGAAACACGATCCTTTATTTAGTCGCGAACAGGCCTATACGGTGCTTTTCGATAAGGAAGAGGATATGGAAATGGAAAAAGACACCAGTATGCACAGCGTACAGGTGGACTGGATTTTTCTGACAGAGAAAAAAATCAAGCGTTATTATTTTGAGCGGAAAAAAGATTCCTGGTTCCTCGAAGCCATTAATGTAGAAAAAATGGCAGAAGAACACGATGGGAAAGAGGATTTCTATACCTTCTATGAACGTTTTTCGCGCGACTCACTTTTCCAGCAGGAACGTCTGCATGAACCTCTGTATTTTGTAACGGCTGATCCCGAAGATGAATTTCAGATATTAGAAACCACACTGGAGCCGGGACAATGGTTTGCTTTTCGTCCTCCGATGATAAAGGGTAAAATGACCAATGTACATTACGGCCAGCCTGAAAATATACATTCCGATTATAAGGTAGTAGAATTCAAAGGCTTTGGAAACGGCTTTAGTAATACACTCTATTTTGAACGGCGTGAAAACATCTGGCAACTTATCCGGTTTGAAGATTTGAGCGATTGATGCATTATGAAAAACTATACAAATTACTCATTGCTTCCTTATAATACATTCGGAATGGATGTAAAGGCAGCTCGTTTCGTAGAATATGAATCAGTGAATGAACTGCTCTGCTTTTTGAAAGAGTGGAAAGCACAAAAGACTCCTCTTTTACATGTAGGAAGGGGAAGTAATCTGTTGTTTGTGTCCGATTATCAAGGAACCGTTTTGCATTCAGGCATTAAAGGAATGCAGGTGGTAAGTGAAATCGACGAGTGGGTGGAGATACGCGTTGGTGCCGGTGAAGTGTGGGATGACTTTGTGGACTACACAGTCAAGCAGGGATGGTATGGTGCCGAGAATCTGTCTTTGATACCTGGAGAGGTAGGGGCTTCGGCCGTGCAGAATATCGGAGCGTATGGAGTAGAAGCTAAGGATTTGATTGTGTCGGTCGAAACGGTAGCGGTGAATGATGGAACTACTCGTCTTTTCAAGCAAGATGAGTGTGGATATGCGTACCGTGAAAGTATATTTAAACGGGAGTTGAAAGGGCTTTACATTGTGACCTATGTTACTTATCGCCTGAAAAAACAGCCGGAGTTTCATCTGGATTATGGAAATATCCGGTCCGAGCTGGAGAAGGAGGGAGGAGAATTGTCACTGGAAAAACTTCGTCGTGTGATTATACGTATCCGTGAGGCGAAACTTCCCGATCCGGAAAAGATTGGAAATGCCGGCAGTTTCTTTATGAATCCTATTGTACCGCTTGCACAATTCGAAGATTTGCTCAAGGAATATCCTGATATGCCTTTTTATAAAGTAGGTGACGACCGTGTAAAAATTCCTGCAGGATGGATGATTGACCGTTGCGGATGGAAGGGCAAACGGCTGGGAAATGCCGGAGTACATGACAAGCAGGCATTGGTGTTGGTGAATCTGGGAGGAGCTACCGGAAGTGAAGTAGTCAAGCTGGCAGAAGAAGTCGTTCGTTCCGTGAAAGAAAAATTTGGAGTAGCCATTCATCCGGAAGTGAACTTTATTGGAGTAAAACAATGAAAATAACAATTTTAGGAAGCGGAACGTCTACGGGAGTGCCTCAGGTGGGATGTACTTGTAAAGTATGTACAAGTTCCGACCCGCGTGACAACCGTTTGCGCTGTTCTGGTCTGGTAGAAGTAAACGGAGTACGTATTCTTATCGACTGCGGTCCCGATTTTCGCGAACAGATGCTTCGGCTGAATGATTTTCGTGCGATAGACGGAGTGCTGATTACCCATGAACATTATGACCATGTGGGGGGGCTGGACGATTTGCGACCTTTCTGTCAGTTTCGTGACATTCCGGTGTATGCGGAAGATTATACTGCCACTCGTTTGAAGAACCGCATGCCTTATTGCTTTACGGAAAACCTTTATCCCGGTGTACCTCATATTCCCTTGAATTATATTAAAGAAGGTGAACCGTTCGTCGTTTCTAATGTAGCCGGAAATCAGGTGGAAGTAATTCCTTTCCGCGTGATGCATGGAAAGCTTCCGATTATGGGCTTCCGTATCGGAAGTATGGCTTGGATTACAGATATGCTGCATCTTCCTGAAAGTTCATACGAGTACCTGAAAGGATTGGATTGTCTGGTGATGAATGCCCTGCGTATTGAATACCATTGGACGCACCAGTCTTTGTCCGCAGCATTGGAGCAGACAGCCCGTATTGCCGCTGGAAAAACCTACTTTATTCACATGAGCCATCAGATAGGTTTGCATGCGGAAGTGCAGGAACAGTTGCCAGAAAATGTGTTCTTGACATACGATGGACTTGTGATAGAATGGGATGAGGCAGGGGAGAAGAAATAACTCATAAGATAAATTAATACACCTATCATGCTTTTTTATTGATAAATCTGTATCTTTGTGCCCTATTAAGTAGACATTTAAGTAGAAAAAATCAAAATAATAGGAAAAATGGCACAAGAAGACGTTTTCAAGAAACTTGTTTCACATTGTAAAGAATATGGTTTTGTATTCCCGTCAAGTGATATTTACGATGGGCTGGGAGCCGTATATGATTACGGTCAGAACGGTGTGGAACTGAAAAACAATATCAAACAATACTGGTGGCAGAGCATGGTGCTGTTGCACGACAACATCGTAGGTATTGACTCTGCTATCTTCATGCACCCTACTATCTGGAAGGCTTCTGGTCACGTAGATGCTTTCAATGACCCTTTGATTGACAACCGTGATTCAAAGAAGCGCTACCGTGCCGATGTCTTGATTGAAGATCAGATTGCTAAATACGATGAGAAAATCAATAAGGAAGTAGCGAAGGCTGCCAAGAAATACGGAGAAGCATTCAATGAAGAAGAGTTCCGTAGCACCAATGCACGTGTGCTGGAACATCAGGCAAAACGTGATGCATTGCATGAACGTTATTCAAAGGCTATGAATGCCAACGACCTGGCCGAACTTCGTCAGATTATTCTGGATGAAGAAATCGTATGTCCGATTTCTGGTACAAAGAACTGGACAGAAGTTCGTCAGTTCAACCTGATGTTTACCACTGAAATGGGATCTACTGCAGACGGTGCCATGAAGGTATACCTGCGTCCGGAAACTGCTCAGGGTATTTTCGTGAACTACCTGAACGTGCAGAAAACAGGACGTATGAAGATTCCGTTCGGTATTGCACAGATTGGTAAGGCTTTCCGTAATGAAATTGTAGCTCGTCAGTTCATCTTCCGTATGCGTGAGTTTGAACAGATGGAAATGCAGTTCTTCGTAAAACCGGGAACAGAACTCGACTGGTTCAAGAAATGGAAAGAAATCCGTTTGAAATGGCATAAGGCACTGGGCTTCGGTGACGATCATTATCGTTATCATGACCATGAAAAACTGGCTCACTATGCCAATGCAGCTACGGATATTGAATTCCTGATGCCGTTCGGATTCAAGGAAGTAGAAGGTATCCATTCACGTACTAACTTCGACTTGAGCCAGCACGAAAAATTCTCAGGAAAGAGCATCAAGTACTTTGATCCGGAAATCAATGAAAGCTACACTCCGTATGTCATCGAAACTTCTATCGGTGTAGACCGTATGTTCCTGAGCGTGATGAGTGCGGCTTATCATGAAGAAAAACTGGAAAATGGTGAAACTCGTGTGGTATTGAAATTGCCTGCAGCTCTAGCACCGGTGAAACTGGCTGTCATGCCGTTGGTAAAGAAAGACGGTCTGCCTGAAAAGGCTCGTGAAATCGTGAACGACCTGAAATTCCACTTCAACTGCCAGTACGATGAAAAAGATTCTATCGGAAAGCGTTACCGTCGTCAGGATGCTATCGGTACTCCGTACTGTATCACCATCGACCATCAGACATTGGAAGACAACTGCGTAACTCTGCGTAACCGTGACACTATGGAACAGGAACGTGTGGCTATTGCAGATTTGAATAATATCATTGCAGACAAGGTAAGCATCACCAGCTTGCTGAAAACATTGCAGTAATAAATTAAACTACATGAACAAGAACCTATTTTGGCTGATTGCCCTGCTATTTACTCTTTCTTTCGGCTTTATGTCGTGTGCAGAAGACACCGCTGTGGAAGATCCGTATGCGAATTGGCAAGTTCGTAATGAACATTATATAGATTCCATTGCAGATGTGGCTCGAGCAAATGTGGATGGAAAATGGGAAATATACCGGAATTATAAAATTGCAAATGCTGATATGACTCCGGGATTGGGCGGTACAGTTGTGACCAACCCATACGAAACTCCTGCCAGTGTGAATGACTCTGTATACATGAAAATACTGGAACCGGGAAAAGAAGGAGGACAGACTCCGCTATTTACAGATAGTGTGAGCGTGTATTACCGTGGAAAGTTGATTAACGGAACTGTATTTGATCAAAATTATACGGGAGATTTGGATACGGAGGTACACGTGCCTACTCATTTTGCGTTGCAGGCTAATCAGACAGATGGATTGATTGTAGGTTGGATTACTGCATTGCAAAGAATGAAAGAAGGACAGCGGGTGGAATTGTATATTCCTGCAGCCCTTGGATATGGTACGCAAAGTCAGTCGTCTATTCCAGCCAATTCGGTATTGATATTTGATTTGAAGCTGGAAAAAGTGATTCATCCTGATGGCTTAGGAAGCTATAGCTTGAAAGTTGACTGATTATAAATAATAAGTACAGATTGGAAAGACGGTGAGGAAGTGGTTTCGGGACACTTCTTCACCGCTTTTTTTATGATATAAGTTGCTCTTGCCAGTACTTCCTTGGAAGTACTGGAGTACTGCTTAGGGAGTACTGAAGTATTTTCGGGGAAGTACTGCAGTACTGGCTTGGAAGTACTGAGACTTTGACTTTTCCTGATGTGACTCTTTTGTTTATTAGGAGATTTCTTCGTATTTTTGTGCCCGACAGAAAAAAGAATGAAGCAGATTTTAGGTACATATTGTTTGCTGTTGGTCAGCCTGTGGGTGCTGGTGGTCGGTGTGTTTCCACACCATCATCACAATGAGGCGTTTTGTGTCAGTCCGGATATGGAGACTTGCGCTGCGTCATCGCATGACGGATGTGAAGGACGACACCATTGTGCAGGAGACGCCGACAAGCATGCGTGTGACATCAGTTGTGTCACCCACCTGTCTTTTTCTGTTCCTCATCATTTACCGGATTTTACACCGGACTATACATTCTATACGTTGATTTATCTGTCATCCCTTTGTCTGGAAGCTCCATCTGTTTCCTTTGAGCGAGGGGATATGATTTCCTATTACGTAGAAAAACTGCACGCGCGGCATTTTTCTGCTGTTCGCAATTTCCGTGCTCCTCCTTTTACTGTTGTAGCTTGATTTTTAGGGAAGTTACTGCACTTTGCAACCTGCTTGCAACGTGTAGGATTTATTTTTGCAAACAAAAAACAACAGTATTCAATGAAAAACTATATTTTGACAGGAACATTGTGTATGTTTCTTTTTGGGGGATGCGGCGAACACGCACACGACCATGAGCATGAAGGTCATGACCATGAAGCGGAAATACATGCAGAGGAAAAAACAGCTCATTCAGATGAAATCGTACTGACACCGGAGAAAGCAAAAGCGGCTGGGGTGGAAGCTGAAGTGGTTTACCCAGGAGCCTTTCGGGAAGTGATACAGGCTGGCGGACAAATTCTGTCGGCACAAGGCCAGGAGGCAACGGTGGTAGCGGCTTCCTCGGGAGTGGTATCTTTCTCCCGTAAAATAGCGGAAGGAATTGAAGTGGGCAAGGGCAGTGAACTGCTGAGTGTATCTGCCGAGCACATTCAGGAAGGTGACCCCGTGAGAAAGGCAAAGGTGGCCTATGAAAAAGCCAAGGAAGAATACGAACGTGCAGAGAAATTAGTAGGCAGCCAGATTGTATCGCAAAAAGAATTTGCAGCTTTGCGTGAGGCATACCAGAATGCCCGTCTGGCATACGAAGCTTTGCTGCCCAGCAAGTCGGGTAAGGGAGTAGCCGTGAAGGCACCTATCGGCGGGTTCGTAAAAAACTGCCTGGTGAAGGAAGGCGATTACGTAACGGTGGGACAGCCGTTGATGACGGTGACTCAGATGCGCCGTTTGGTGCTGAAGGCCGATGTGTCGGAGCGTTATTATGCACAACTTCCCCGCATTGTGTCGGCTAACTTCAAGACACCTTATAATAATAAAGTCTACTGTCTGAAGAACTTGGGCGGAAAAGTAGTTTCGTTTGGAAAATCATCAGGCGATACGTCTTATTATGTACCGGTGACATTCGAATTTGACAACCGTGGCGACATGGTTCCAGGTGCATTTGTGGAAGTCTTCCTGCTGTCGGGTGAACGTCAGGGAGTCATCAGCCTGCCGGAATCGGCACTGACCGAAGAACAGGGACTTTATTTTGTGTACCTGAAACTCGACGACGAGTGTTATAAGAAACAAGAAGTACAATTAGGAACTTCCAACGGAGAGCGGGTAGAAATTCTTTCCGGTCTGAAAGACGGAGATACCGTGGTGACCCGTGGTGCCATTCATGTGAAACTGGCTGCCGCTTCCAATGCCATTCCGGCTCATTCACACAACCATTAAAAGTGACCCGCTATGCTGAATAAAATTATACAATTTTCGCTACAGAACCGCTTGCTGGTTCTGGTGGCTTCGGTGTTGTTGCTGATAGGAGGAACCTATACTGCTTTCCATACCGAAGTGGACGTGTTCCCTGACTTGAATGCGCCTACCGTAGTGGTGATGACCGAAGCCAACGGGATGGCTGCCGAAGAGGTAGAACAGCTGGTTACTTTCCCGATAGAGACTGCCGTAAACGGGGCTACTCATGTACGCAGGGTACGTTCTTCCTCTACCACGGGATTTTCTGTCGTATGGGTGGAATTTGAGTGGGATACCGACATCTACCTGGCACGCCAGATTGTGTCGGAAAAATTAGCGGCGGCGGGCGAGGACTTGCCCGACAATGTGGGTAAACCGACATTGGGTCCTCAGTCGTCTATCTTAGGAGAGCTATTGATTGTGGGACTGACTTCCGACTCTACTTCCATGCAGGATTTGCGTACCATGGCCGACTGGACCATCCGTCCGCGTCTGTTGTCTACCGGAGGTGTGGCTCAGGTAGCTGTACTGGGAGGCGACATCAAGGAATATCAGATTCTGGTTCATCCGGATCGTATGCGCCACTACGGCGTGACGTTGGGCGAAGTGATGGAAGTGTCACGAGGCATGAACCAGAACACCAACGGAGGTGTCATTTATGAATACGGAAATGAATACATCGTGCGTGGAGTCATCTCTACCGACGATGTGCGTAAGTTGGGACGTGCTGTCATCAAGACTACTCCAGACGGGGCACCCATTACCTTGGAGGATGTGGCCGATGTACGTATCGGGTCACAGCAACCCAAGTTGGGACTGGCTTCTGAAAAAGGAAAGCCGGCGGTACTCATTACGGTGACCAAGCAACCGAATACCGGGACCATTGAGCTGACCGAAAAACTGGAAGCCGCTTTGGCCGATTTGCAGAAGAACTTGCCGAAGGATGTACATATCTCTACCGACATTTTCCGTCAGTCACGTTTTATTGAGAGCTCTATCAGCAACGTGCAGGACTCGCTTTACGAAGGTGCCATTTTCGTGGTGATTGTGCTGTTCCTGTTCCTGGCCAACACACGTACTACGATTATTTCACTGATAACCCTTCCCTTGTCGCTTGTGGTAGCCATCCTGACCTTGCATTACCTGGGACTCAGTATCAATACCATGAGTCTGGGTGGTATGGCCATAGCCATCGGTTCGCTGGTGGACGATGCCATTGTGGACGTGGAAAATGTATGGAAGCATCTGCGTGAAAACCGTCAGTTGCCGTTAGCGGAATGGAAACCGGTACGGGAAGTTGTCTTTCAGGCTTCACGTGAGGTACGTATGCCTATTCTGAACTCTACGTTGATTATCATTGTCAGCTTTATTCCTCTTTTCTTTCTGAGCGGAATGGAAGGACGTATGCTGGTGCCGCTGGGTATTTCTTTTATCGTGTCTTTGTTTGCTTCTACGATAGTAGCTTTGACCCTGACTCCGGTACTTTGCAGCTACTTGTTGGGTAAAAATACGTCTAAGGGAGAGGGATTGCCCAAGGAAGCCTTCCTTGCTGTATGGTTGAAGAAATATTATGAGCGTGCCTTGCTCTGGGCATTGGAACATAAGAAGACGGTACTGGGAGGAACGGTCGCTTTCTTTATCGTAGCGTTGGGAATTTTCTTTACATTGGGACACAGCTTCCTTCCTTCTTTCAATGAAGGTTCCTTCACCATCAATGTCAGTTCATTGCCGGGTATTTCACTGGAAGAATCCGACAAGATAGGCCGTCAGGCAGAGGAACTGCTGCTTTCGATTCCTGAAATTCAGACCGTAGCCCGTAAGACTGGACGTGCGGAACTGGATGAACATGCGCTGGGAGTGAATGTATCCGAAATAGAAGCACCTTTTGAACTGAAAGACCGCTCGCATGCCGAATTATTGGATGAAGTGCGTCACAAACTGTCGGTCATTACGGGTGCCAACATTGAAATCGGGCAGCCCATCAGCCATCGTATTGATGCCATGTTGAGCGGTACACAGGCCAGCATTGCCATCAAGCTGTTCGGCGACGACCTGAACCGGATGTTTGCCATCGGTAACCAGATAAAGGAGGCGGTGAGTGATGTAGAAGGAATTGCCGACCTGAATGTGGAGCAGCAGATTGAGCGTCCGGAACTGAAGATTGTGCCGAAGCGTGAAATGTTGGCTAAGTACGGTATCTCGTTGCCGCAGTTCAGTGAGTTTGTCACGGTTAATATGGCCGGTGAGGTCGTGTCGCAGGTATATGAACAGGGAAAGACCTTTAACCTGGTGGTACGTGCCGCAGAATCTGACCGTGGTACGATGGAACGTGTCAAGGAACTGATGATTGACGATGCACAAGGCCGGAAGATTCCTCTTTCATACGTGGCAGATGTGACTTCTTCTATGGGTCCCAATACCATCAACCGTGAGAACGTAAAACGAAAAATTGTAATCTCGGCCAATACCAGCGGGCGTGACCTGCGCAGTGTGGTGAACGACATCCAGCACCGGGTAGAAGAAAAAATCAGCTTGCCGGAAGGGTATCATATAGAATACGGCGGACAGTTTGAAAGTGAACAGGCTGCCAGTCGTACCTTGTTGCTGACTTCCCTGATGAGCATTGCAGTGATTTTCCTGTTGCTGTACATGCAGTTCCACGATGCGGCAGAGAGTGGTGTTATCCTGTTGAATCTGCCTTTGGCCCTGATTGGAGGAGTCTTTGCCCTCTTCCTGACTACGGGTGAAGTCAGCATTCCAGCCATTATCGGTTTCATCTCGTTGTTCGGAATTGCTACCCGTAACGGAATGCTGCTTGTCACACACTACAATCTGTTGCGTGAAGAACAGCAGTTGGGAGTGCGTGAAAGTGTGGTGCGCGGTTCGCTCGACCGTCTGAATCCGATTCTGATGACGGCTCTTTCCTCTGCTTTTGCCTTGATTCCGCTGGCCTTGCGCGGCGATTTGCCGGGAAATGAAATTCAGAGTCCGATGGCGAAGGTCATTCTGGGAGGTCTGTTGACTTCCACTTTTCTGAATGCGTTTGTCATTCCTATTGTGTATGAGTTAATGAACCGGAAGAAAAACCTTAAAAGAACAGAAGAATGAAAAAAATAGGATGGATGTGGCTTGCAGGACTGGCATTTGCCAGCAGCGTGCAGGCACAGAAAATAGAAGAAGTATTGCAGTCTGTAGAGCAGAATAACAAGGAACTGCAGGCGGTCTTTCATTCTACGGAAGCTGCCAAGATGGAAGTGCAGACGCAGAATAACCTGGAAGATCCCAGTGTGGAGTACAGCCCGTTCTTTGCCAAAGGAATAGATGGAATGGCCAGTTCGGAACTGGTGGTGACACAGGGATTTGATTTCCCGACCTTGTATGCGGCACGTAATCGTTCCGGAAAACTGCAGAAAGATGTGCTCGACCATCAGCAGCAGGCGCTTCGCCGCGATATTCTGCTGCAGGCCAAGAATCTGTGTCTCGACTTGATTCGTCTGAATCAGGAGCAGGCTTTGCTCATGGAACGGCAGAAAAATGCCGATGCCCTGTTGCAGTTGTTTGAAAAGCGTTTGAAAGAAGGAGATGCCAATGCCTTGGAGGTGAATAAAATCAAGATGGAACGCATGAAGGTGCAGACAGAAGTGGCACAGAATCATGCGGCACATCGTACGGCACTTCAGCAACTGTTGGCGATGAACGGCAACCTTCCGTTAGAGTTTACAGAAGACCGTTATCCGGCAGTGGAAGCCATTCGTGACTATCATACATTGTATAACGAAGTAATGATGCAGGATGCAGACCTTCAGGCGGCAGATGCGGCTTCCCGTGCGGCTGCGGAACAGGTAAGCGTGAACAAGCAGAACTGGTTGCCCAAGCTGGAGGTAGGTTACCGTCGCAATACGTCGGTAGGTGAGAAAAGCAACGGTTTTCTGGTGGGAGGAAGTTTCCCGATATTTTCTAACCGGAAGAAACTGAAGATTGCCAAGGCACAGGCTTTGAGTGCCAATCTGCAACTGGACAATACCCGCTTGCAGGTGGAAGCAAGAATACAGGGACAGTTCAATGAAATGCAGCAGCTTCAGGAGGCAATGCAGGCTTACGATGTGCCTTTGATGCATCATACTCTCCGCTTGCTTTATGATGCCGTGACTGCCGGACAACTTTCGATTATTGACTTCTATGTAGAGGCCGATAACGTGTACGGCAACCTGCAAAGTTATATTACCCTTGAAAACCAGTATCAGAAACTGATGGCGGATATTTATAAAAACCGTCTTTGATAGGTTCTAAAAAAATCCGTCCCCGGTAATTTATCGCTAATTACCGGGGACGATTTTTTAGTCAAGTCAGTTTGTCATTCAAATCTTTTCTAATGGAATATTCAGGGCTTTTGCCACTCCCTTTCCATAATTTTCATCTGCTTTCATGCAGTTCCGTATATGGCGAAGCTTGATTTCTTCTGGAATATCTCCCATGGCTCTTGCCGTATTATCGAAGAGCACCTGCTGCTGGGCGGGAGTCATCAGTCGGAACAGATCGCCCGGCTGAGAGTAGTAATCTGAATCATCTTCTCGGTAGTCCCATTGGTAAGCGGCTCCATCGAGTTCCAACGGCGGCTCCTTGTATTCCGTCTGGTGCTGCCATTCTCCGTAGCTGTTGGGCTCATATCCTAACGTAGACCCGTGGTTTCCGTCTACGCGCATCTGTCCGTCCCGATGATACATATTCAGGAAAGGACAACGACTGCGGTTGACCGGAATCTGGTGATGGTTCACTCCCAGTCGGTAGCGCTGTGTATCTCCGTAAGAGAACAGACGTCCTTGCAGCATACGGTCGGGTGAGAAACTGATACCCGGTACTACATTGGCCGGATTGAATGCCGCCTGCTCTACATCCGCGAAGTAGTTTTCCGGATTGCGGTTCAGTTCCATCACGCCCACCTCAATCAACGGATATTCTTTCTGCGACCAGACTTTGGTCAGGTCGAACGGATTGAACGGACAGTTCTTGGCCTGCTCTTCCGTCATTACCTGAATGTACATAGTCCATTTGGGGAAGTCGCCTTTCTCAATGCTTTCATACAAATCGCGCTGGTGGCTTTCACGGTCTTTGGCAATGATGGCTTCTGCTTCTGCATCGGTCAGGTTCTTGATACCCTGCTGCGTATGCAGGTGGAATTTCACCCAAGTGCGTTTTCCTTCTGCGTTGATAAGTGAGAATGTATGGCTTCCGTATCCGTGCATGTGGCGGTAAGAGGCTGGAATACCTCGGTCGCTCATGGTGATGGTTACCTGATGCAGTGCTTCAGGTAGTAACGTCCAGAAATCCCAGTTGTTGCGTGCGCTTCGCATGTTGGTGCGCGGATCACGTTTTACCGCATGATTCAGGTCGGGGAATTTCAATGGGTCACGAAGGAAGAAGACGGGGGTGTTGTTACCTACCAAATCCCAGTTACCTTCTTCTGTATAGAATTTGATGGCGAATCCGCGAATATCACGTTCGGCATCTGCTGCTCCTCGTTCACCAGCTACGGTAGAGAAACGGACAAACAATTCTGTTTCTTTTCCAATCTGTGAGAAAATAGCCGCCTTGGTGTAGGCTGTAATGTCATGAGTGACCGTAAATTTTCCGAAGGCACCGGAGCCTTTGGCGTGCATGCGTCGTTCCGGAATCACTTCGCGGTCAAAGTGTGCCAGTTTCTCAAGAAACCATACGTTTTGTAAAAGCATCGGGCCTCTCCGTCCTGCGGTGGCCACATTGTGGTTGTCAGCTACAGGTGCTCCTGAAGCGCTGGTCAGTTTTTTATTTTCCATACAATATTACATTTATAATTAATAAAAAAGGGATGTACTGATAAATTGGTCTAATATCTTTTTGTCTGTTTCTGTCAGCAATCCGTTTTTGGATTTCAGGAAAGGTATGTGGGTGTTCCGTGAAATCTTCAATGTTTTCTTCATTTTCCGGTACATACTGCCTGTCCTGAATTTATACGTGGTAAAAAGGAGTGTACGATGCGGAGATATGCGTCCTGCCATCTTCCGGCTGCATGCACTCCATTTCTTGTGAGGGTGCTGTCCGACGACGAACCAGCCGCACGTCCAGCATCCGGAAATAAGAAAGTCCGTCTCGTTCAGCTTTTGAGTGTCAAAATCAGAAATGGCACTCAGGCTGACGTTCAACCCTTTTGACCAGAGATACATGGCTATTTCTCGTGCGAAAAAGGCGGTCTTTCTTTTGTGGCTGTAATATAAGACAGTGGCTTTCATCTTATTGGCAACAACATAGTTCTTTGGCAATCTTTGTTCACTGTATTTGCGGTTTGTGCCGAGACAGTTATTGCCAGCCAGGCACACATTAAACTGATGATTTTTTTCATATAGCGTTTCTTTTTTAACAAAGATAAGCGGGATGAGAATATTTATTTATATTTGCAAAATTCATTTTTTCGATAATATCCATAGATAAAAACGATAAGGAAATGGAACTGCGTCAATTGAAATACTTTAAAGAGGCCTGCGAACTACAGAACTTTTCAGAGGCTGCGCGTGTGCTGCACATCTCTCAAAGTACCCTTTCACAGCAAATCAAACAGCTGGAAGATGAGCTGGATGTGCTGCTGTTCGACCGCATCGGCAAGCGAATTGTACCCACAGAGGCCGGGTTGGCTTTTCTGCCTTATGCTGTCAGGGCAATACGTGATGCGGAAAACGGAAAACAGATTATTCGCGACCTGAAAGGTATTGAAACGGGAGTGCTTCATGTAGGAGTGACTTACAGCATGAGTCCGTTATTGATTGCAGCGTTGGGATTATTTTCCAAGACTTATCCCAAAATAAAGGTCAATGTCAGTTTTGGCACTTCCGAAGAGTTGTTGGACAGATTAGAGGCAAATCAGTTGGATTTTGTGTTGTCCTTTAAACCGGAAGGCGTGTCAGAGCATATGGAAACCATGCCTTTGTTCTCTTCCATGCTCCGCTTTATTGTGCATTGTTCTCATCCGTTGGCCGAATTGTCGTCCATCACCTTGAAGCGGCTTTCTGAAACTCCCCTGATTCTGCCGGGAAAAGGATTTGCCACCCGAAAAAGAATAGACGACCTGTGCCGGAAGCATCAGTTGGAGCTGACGGTAGGCGTGGAGATGAATGACGTGCATACCATCATTCATACCTTGCGCGAAGGCTATTGGGGAACGATATTGACGCAGGCGGCTGTACGGGGAGAAGAGAACCTGGTACAAATTCCGATACTATGTGCCGACAAACTGACTTCACAGGGCTTTTTGTTCTGGGCACAGGGAGATTACCGTAAGAAATCGGCATTGGCTTTTGCTGATTTTCTCCGAAAAGTGGCAGGAGGAGAAGAGAGAAGCTAAATAATGATAAGATGTAAAAAAGACAGGTTCCTGTTTCTCTTAATCCGTTCTGAATTATTAACTTTGTCGGTCGATAAAAACTAAAACAGAAACACAGCGCTATGCCATTAAATTTACCCGATAAACTGCCCGCAATTGATTTGCTGAAGGAGGAGAATATTTTCGTTATCGATAATTCTCGTGCCAGCTCACAGGATATTCGTCCGCTGAAAATTGTGGTGCTGAACCTGATGCCCATCAAGATTACTACAGAAACCGATTTGATTCGTTTGCTTTCGAACTCTCCTCTTCAGATAGAGGTGAGCCTGATGAAGCTGAAAAGTCATACGTCAAAAAATACGCCGGTGGAACACATGAAAGCTTTCTACCGTGATTTTGAACTGATGAAGAATGAGAAGTTCGACGGAATGATTATTACGGGTGCGCCGGTAGAACATCTCGATTTTGAGGATGTAAATTATTGGGATGAAATCACGGAGATTTTCGAATGGACCCGTACGCATGTGACTTCTACTTTTTATATCTGCTGGGCAGCACAGGCGGGATTGTATTATCATTATGGCATTCCGAAATATCCGCTGGAAAAGAAAATGTTCGGAATTTTTGAACATCATATCTGCGACGGATTCCAGCATTTACCTATTTTCCGTGGGTTTGACGATGTGTTTTATGTACCGCACAGCCGTCATACGGAAGTCCGTCGGGAAGACATCGAGAAGTGTGAAGGCTTGCAGGTGATTTCGGAATCGGCCGACTCAGGTGTACACATTGTGATGGCTCGCGGCGGACGTGAGTTTTTCGTGACCGGACATTCCGAATATTCTCCTTATACTTTGGACACGGAGTATCGCCGTGACCTGGATAAGGGACTTCCTATTGAAATGCCTCGAAACTATTATCGTGAGGACAATCCGGAGAAAGGACCGCTGGTACGCTGGCGAAGTGTGGCCAACCTCTTGTTCTCCAATTGGTTGAACTATTATGTATATCAGGAAACTCCTTACGACATCAATCAGATAAAATAATGCTCAGACAACGTCCTATCGAACTGCTTGCTCCGGCAAAGAACTTGGAGTGTGGAATGGAAGCCATTAATCATGGTGCCGATGCGGTGTATATCGGTGCACCTCGTTTTGGCGCGCGTGCAGCTGCCGGAAATTCCCTGGAAGACATTGAAGCCCTGGTGCGTTACGCACATTTGTATCGGGTGCGTATTTACGTGACTGTCAATACAATTTTGAAAGATGAGGAACTGGCAGAAACGGAGAAAATGATTTGGGATTTGTACCGGATTGGGGTGGACGCCTTGATTGTGCAGGATATGGGGATTACCCGTCTGAATCTTCCTCCGATTCCTTTGCATGCCAGTACGCAGATGGACAACCGCACTCCGCAAAAAGTGAAATTCCTGGCTGAGGCAGGTTTCCGTCAGGTGGTGTTGGCCCGTGAACTGACGCTTGATGAAATTGCAAAGATTCATGCAGCTTGTCCGGAAACACCGCTGGAAGTGTTTGTACACGGAGCCTTGTGCGTAAGCTATAGCGGACAATGTTATGTCAGCCAGGCTTGCTTTGGCCGTAGTGCCAACCGGGGAGAGTGTGCACAGTTCTGTCGCCTGAGTTTTGATATGGTAGACGCCGACGGGAAAATGATTGCCCGGGGCAAACATCTGTTGTCCTTGAAAGATATGAATCAGAGCGAGAACCTGGAAGCCTTGCTGGATGCCGGTGCTTCTTCACTGAAAATAGAAGGACGTTTGAAGGATGTGGCCTATGTAAAGAATGTGACGGCTTACTATCGCCAGAAACTGGATGCGATATTCAAACGCCGCAAAGAATATATACGTGCTTCTTCCGGCACGGTCCGGCTGGCTTTTCGTCCGCAATTGGACAAGAGTTTCAGCAGGGGCTTTACCGATTATTTCCTGCACGGACGTACACCGGATATTTTCTCCTTCCATACGCCAAAGTCGCTAGGTGAGGAAATGGGGGTGGTGAAGGAAGTACGCGGCAACTATTTTACCGTGGCAGGTGTCAAACCTTTCAGTAACGGTGACGGACTTTGTTATCTGGATGAGGCGGGAAAACTGCATGGATTCCGGGTAAATCGCGTAGAAAACAATAAACTTTATCCGCAGGAAATGCCACGCCTTCGACCGAAGACCAAGCTTTACCGTAACTTTGACCAGGAGTTTGAACGAGTGATGCAGAAGAAATCGGCAGAGCGAAAGATGGCCGTGGCCATGGCATTGGAAGAAAACAATTTCGGATTTACACTGACTTTGACCGATGAGGACGATAATAGCATCAGCGTGACGTTGCCGTACGAAAAAGCACCGGCCCGTACACCCCAGGCTGAAAACCTGAGAAATCAGTTGGGCAAGTTGGGAAATACGCCTTTTGAACTGGAACGTTTGGATATTTCTTTATCGGGCGACTGGTTTATTCCTTCGTCAGTGCTTGCAGATTTACGTCGTACGGCAGTGGAGAAACTGCTGGAGGCTCGTCGTATCAACTATCCGCAGGAAAGAGTCCGTTTCCCGAAAACAGTTCATGCCTTTCCGGCAGGCGAACTGACCTATTTAGGTAATGTGATGAACGGCAAGGCGCAGGCTTTCTACCATGACCATGGAGTGAAGCGCGTGGAGCCGGCTTTTGAAAAGGAAGCACAGGCTGATGCGGTGTTGATGTTCTGCAAGCATTGCCTGCGTTATAGCATGGGATGGTGTCCGGTGCATCATAAGGTGAAGTCGCCTTATCGTGAGCCGTATTATCTGGTAAGTACGGACGGACGACGTTTCCGCCTTGATTTTGACTGTAAGGTTTGTCAGATGAAAGTCTCATTGGATAATCGGGCATCTTCATGAAGCACTTACGATATTTTCTGGGCATACTCTTTCTGTTGCTGTGTATGACGGCCTGTCATTACCGCACCACCTTGTCTTCGGCTGTGAAGAACGGTTCGGAAGACTCGGTTGCCGTGTCGGTACAGAAAGAACGCCCGTATGCACTGAACAGCAATTTTCGTGTGACAGCTGATACGCTCTGGTTGCGTCTGCTTCCGTTGCTCGACTCTATTCCGGTAAGGGAAGGAGATGAACTGGTGGTGGCTGAAATATCGCTGCGCACGGAAATGCAGGATGACTCTGTGTGGGTGAAGGTGGCACGCGACCAGGAAACCATAGGCTGGATTCCGGAACATCAGCTTTTGACGCACATTGTCCCTGTAGACCCGATATCACGTTGCATCCACTTGTTCAGTAATTCACACACCTTACCGTTCTTTCTGGTATTGGCAGTGTTCTTCCTTTGCTTTGTGTACCGTGCCGTACGGCGCAAGCAGATAAAACTCATCTGGCTGAACGACATAGACAGTGTGTTCCCCATTACGTTGTCATGGTTGCTTGTGGCAGCTGCTACACTTTATAACAGCATGCAGCATTTTGTGCCGGAAACCTGGGAGCGGTATTATTATGACCCGTCCCTGAATCCGTTCGACCTGCCTTTTGTATTAGGGTTGTTTGTGCTCAGTGTGTTCTTTATTTTGCTGTTAGGAGTCGCTTTGCTGGATGATTTGTTTCATCAGACCTCTTTTGAAGTAGCCTTCTTCTATCTGCTGGGACTGGCTTCCTATTGCATATTTCTTTATATCTTCTTTACTTATTTATGGGTGTACCTGGCTTATGTGGGCTTTATCGGATATACCTTGTGGTGTATTCGTCAGCTCAGGAAATCGCACGGTTATCCATACGCCTGTGGTTCTTGTGGCGCAAAAATGAGATCGAAAGGCATTTGCCCGCACTGTGGCGCATTGAATGAGTAAGAATCGGCAGAATTTTGTAATTTTGCATTTTCCAAAATCAAAAATCTTAAAACGTACCAAATATGATTAGTATAGATGGACTGACCGTAGAATTCGGAGGGACCACCTTGTTCAGTGACCTGAACTTTCAGATTAACGAGAAAGACCGTATCGCCCTGATGGGTAAAAATGGTGCCGGAAAATCGACACTTCTTAAAATTTTGGCAGGCGTTCGGCAGCCCACCCGTGGAAAAGTGACGGCACCGAAGGACTGTGTGATTGCCTATCTGCCCCAGCACCTGATGACGGAGGATGGCCGTACGGTGTTTGAAGAAGCCTCTCAGGCGTTTGCCCATTTGAAAGAAATGGAAGAAGAGATAGAGCGGATGAACAACGAACTGGCCACTCGTACGGATTATGAGAGTGACTCCTATATGGCTTTAATCGAGAAAGTGGCAGCCATGAGCGAGAAGTTCTATGCCATCGACATGACGCATTTTGAAGAAGATGTGGAGAAGGCTTTGCTGGGACTGGGATTCTTGCGGGAAGACTTTAACCGTCCGACCAGTGATTTCAGTGGAGGATGGCGTATGCGTATCGAACTGGCCAAGCTGTTGCTGCAGAATCCGGATGTCCTTTTGCTGGATGAGCCTACCAACCACCTGGACATTGAATCTATCCAGTGGCTGGAAGATTTTCTGATTAACAGTGCCAAGGCCGTGGTAGTCATCAGTCACGACCGTAAGTTTGTCGATAATATTACCACACGTACTATTGAAGTCACGATGGGGCGCATCTATGATTATAAGGTGAACTATTCTCAGTATCTTGTATTGCGGAAGGAACGCCGTGAGCAACAGATGAAGCAGTATGAGGAACAGCAGAAAATGATTCAGGAAACCAAGGACTTTATCGAACGCTTCAAGGGTACATACAGCAAGACGCTTCAGGTACAGAGCCGTGTGAAGATGCTGGAGAAACTGGAACTGATAGAGGTGGACGAAGAAGATACTTCGGCCTTGCGTTTGAAGTTTCCTCCCTCTCCGCGTAGTGGAAACTATCCGGTTATCATGGAAGGAGTCGGTAAAACATACGGCGATCATGTAGTCTTTAAAAATGCCAATCTGACCATTGAGAGAGGAGATAAGGTGGCATTCGTCGGAAAGAACGGAGAAGGAAAGTCTACTTTGGTGAAATGTATCATGAATGAAATAGATCATGAAGGTACGCTGACGTTGGGGCATAACGTACAAATCGGATACTTTGCACAGAACCAGGCATCCTTGCTGGATGAAAATCTGACGGTGTTCCAGACTATTGACGATGTAGCCAAAGGTGAAATCCGTAATAAAATCAGAGACCTGCTGGGAGCATTCATGTTTGGTAGTCCGGAGGCTTCCATGAAAAAGGTAAAAGTGTTGTCAGGAGGAGAACGTACCCGTCTGGCGATGATAAAGCTTTTATTAGAGCCGGTCAACCTGTTGATTTTGGACGAGCCGACCAATCATCTGGACATGAAAACAAAAGATATTCTGAAGCAGGCACTGGTAGATTTCGACGGCACACTGATTGTCGTATCTCACGACCGTGACTTCCTGGATGGGCTTGTGACGAAAGTATATGAATTCGGAAACCAGCGTGTGAAAGAACATTTGTGTGGCATTTATGAATTCCTGGAGACGAAAAAAATGGAAAACTTGCAGGAACTGGAGCGTAAAAATGCCTGAAATCACCCTTTTTTAGAGAAAAAACAGGGATTTGAGAAAAAAGTTCCCAAATGTTTTGCAGGTTTAAAATAAGTTACTACCTTTGCACTCGCAATCGGGAAATGACCGATGCGGCAAAGGATTGATTCGCTAGCTCAGCAGGTAGAGCACAACACTTTTAATGTTGGGGTCCTGGGTTCGAGCCCCAGGCGGATCACTCAGAGAAAAGCGGTTATCTTGAAAAAGATAATCGCTTTTTTCGTGTTTGTATGATGCTATAAATGTACTTTTGGGTCAACGTAAAAACGGGTCAACGTAAAAACCTGAGGGCTTCATTGTTTAGGCATAAATTTTAGTCAGTCTGAACAAAAAGAAAGCCGCCGGTGTTGTGCGGCGGCTTTTGTACATAATGTAAAGTTTAGTTAAGCCCTTTGTATGATTTACGTGCGGCTTCTTCCCTTGTTAAAAAGGGGGGGATTCTGTAAAGGAGTTATGTCATATCAACAAGCGGAAGGGTGAAATTGTTCATCCATTGTATTAAAAAATATGTTTATAAAAAAGCTTGATAATGACTTCCCGTTTTTTTTCTGTACTTTTGCACCCGAAAATCATAACAACTAAATAACATACATACAGAATGGGTGGTTTTTTCGGAACAGTCTCTAAGGCTGAATGCGTGACCGATTTATTTTACGGTACGGATTATAATTCACATTTAGGAACGAAACGCGCCGGAATGGCGACATACGCCGAAGGCGAGGGTTTCATACGTTCGATTCACAATCTGGAGAGTTCTTATTTTCGCACGAAGTTCGAGAGTGAACTTCCTAAATTCAAGGGAAAGGCAGGAATCGGTGTCATCAGTGATACGGATCCGCAACCGATGATGATTAATTCTCATCTGGGGCGTTTTGCCATTGTAACGGTAGCGAAGATTAACAACATGGACGAACTGGTGCAGGAATTGTTGAGCAACAATATGCACTTCTCGGAGATGAGCATGGGAAAAACCAACCCTACGGAGCTGGTAGCATTGCTTATTGTGCAAGGAAAGGATTTTGTGGATGGTATTGAAAATGTATTCAACAAAATCAAGGGTTCCTGCTCTATGCTGATTCTGACTGAGGACGGTATCATCGTGGCTCGTGACAAGTGGGGACGTACGCCAATTATCATTGGAAAGAAGGATGGCGCATACGCTGCCACCAGCGAATCAAGCAGTTTGCCGAACCTGGATTTTGAAATCGACAAATATGTAGGACCGGGTGAAATTCTGCGCATGCGTGCTGACGGTCTTGAACAGCTTCGCAAACCGAATGAGAAGATGCAGATCTGCTCTTTCTTGTGGGTGTATTATGGTTTCCCTGTTTCTTGTTATGAAGGTAAGAACGTGGAAGAGGTTCGTTTTATGAGCGGATACAAGATGGGACAGACGGATGAGTCTGAAGTGGACTGTGCCTGCGGTATCCCTGATTCGGGGGTAGGTATGGCTTTGGGATATGCAGAAGGTAAGGGAATTCCTTATCATCGTGCTATAGCCAAGTACACTCCGACCTGGCCCAGAAGCTTTACTCCGAGCAACCAGAACATGCGTTCGCTGGTAGCTAAGATGAAGTTGATTCCTAACCGTGCCATGCTGCAGGGAAAGCGTCTGTTGTTCTGCGATGATTCTATCGTTCGTGGTACTCAGCTTCGTGACAATGTGAACATTCTTTACGATTACGGAGCAAAGGAGGTACACATGCGTATTGCTTGTCCGCCGCTGATTTACGGATGTCCTTTCATTGGCTTTACTTCTTCTAAGGGTGATATGGAATTGATTACCCGTCGTATCATCAAGGAAATCGAGGGTGATGAAAATGCCAAACTCGACAAATACGCTACTACAGATTCTCCGGAATACAAGGAACTGGTAGAACGTATTCGTGCCCGTTTCGGATTGACCTCATTGAAGTTCAATACGCTGGAAACCTTGATTGAAGCTATTGGCTTGCCGAAGTGCAAAGTTTGTACACATTGCTTCGATGGCTCCAGCTGTTTCTGATGAATATTGCTGAATATAAATATAGAAAGGGAGGTTCAAACGAACCTCCCTTTTTTATATATAGAAACTCTTTGAAATTCTCTTTGGTGAAAGGAAATAAATACCCAGTGTGTTTTTTAGAAAGCTTCGGTCATGTTGAAATAAAACAGATTCTGCTTGTTGGTGAAATCGCGTCCTAAATCCAGGCGGACATTCATGCGGGGCTGTACTTCTATGCGAAGTCCTAATCCGGCATTAGGAAGCACTCCTTCTATTTTTCCGGGAGTAGGTCCCATAAAGCCACATCCTCCCCAGGCAACGAAGCCCAGACGATTGATTACTCTTTTAATCCAGTTGCTCTGGTCGGTATTGAACATCTGACGATATTCGGCCAGTGCCACGTGCGAAGATTTGTCGCGGTATTGTCCCATGTAATATCCTCGTAAGTCGAAAGGAGTACCACTCAGTACGTACTTATTCAGCGGAAGATTGTGTCCGAAAGAGTGCTTGCTCTGTACCGTCCATGCCACTACCTTTCGTTTCCCGACACTCTTGTATTGTCTATAGTCCAGTTCCAGATGAGAGAAGTTAGAGTAACTGCCTAAGAATTTTTGGTATATCAGTCCTCTCAGGTCGAAGTAGAGCCCTTTGTAAGGGTTGGCCGGTACATCGCGTGTGTCGTAAGTAAGCAGGAAACCTACTCCGGAACTGAAATCCTTGTAGCCGTCGGCGGTACCTCCTGCACGTTTGTAGTCGGGCTGTTCCACCAGGTACTTGGCCGGATCCATAATGTGGTCATAGGTAATGTCAATCTGTGGACCTGCAAAGAAGTTACTTTCTCCCAGACGGAAAAGGAACCACGGGTTAATCTGTATGCCGCTGTAGCGATACTGGCTGGTCGTATCGCTTCGTACATAGTTCTTGTTGGTATCGTATCCCACCCCATAGAAGTTTTCCTGGGTATTCTTGAATGTAAACTGTCCGAAGATACGGAAGCGGTCGTTCTTGAAGAAAAGCTGTGGTTTGACCACCAGATTCAGTCCCCCGTTGAACATGAAAGCTACGGAAGCCGGGATAACCGAACGGCGCATGGTGGTATCTTTCGGGTTCATGCGGAACGTCATCAGGGCGCTTCCGCCTATCAGCAGACCGAAGTCTGGAGTATAACTCGGGCCTCCCAATATGTTATAGTGAAAATTGCGGGCTGCTTTTTTCTGTTTTTTGAGCTCTTTCTCCGTCTGTTGCTGGCGTAACAGGCTGTCTTGGGGAGATTCTTGTGCATTTCCTGCTATGATGAACAGGCAATAGATGCAAATGAGTAAGTATTTTTTCATGCGACAAAATTACAAAAAAGGGTCGAATCTGATTGGGCTTATTTTAAGAGTTTTTGGATTCCCTTGTGTTTTTAACTTAAAAGGCAGACTGGTGTCTGAATTTTCGCTGTAAGTAGGTAAATCATCCTTGTGTTCTGATAAAAAATGGTAAGTCTTTTGGTCATTCTCTGGGTATTTTTTACTTTTACAAAAGTAAGATATTTGTAAACAATAAAGTGATATGACAGTAATTGAACGCTTTTTAAAGTATGTGACTTTTGATACGCAGTCGGATGAATCGACCGGTGTCACTCCGAGTACGCCGAAGCAGATGGTATTTGCGCAATACCTGAAAACGGAGCTGGAGGAACTGGGATTGAAAGATATTTCCTTGGATGAAAACGGGTATTTGTTTGCCACACTTCCTTCGAATGTGAACCATGAGGTTCCGGTAGTCGGCTTTATTGCTCACATGGATACCAGTCCTGATATGAGCGGAGAGAATGTGAAACCGCGTATCGTTGAGAAATACGATGGAAAGGATATTCCTCTGTGTGCGGAAGAGAATATCATTCTGTCTCCTGCTAATTTCCCGGAACTGCTGGATCATGTAGGTGAGGATTTGATTGTGACCGACGGGCATACCTTGCTGGGAGCGGACGATAAGGCCGGAATTGCAGAAATTGTAGGTGCGGTGGCTTATCTGATTGCACATCCGGAAATCAAGCATGGTGACATCCGTATCGGTTTTAATCCGGATGAGGAAATCGGTCTGGGAGCTCACAAGTTTGATGTGGAGAAATTCGGTGCGAAATGGGCTTATACCATGGACGGAGGAGAAGTCGGTGAACTGGAATTTGAGAATTTCAATGCTGCAGCTGCAAAGATTCGGGTAAAGGGACGCAATGTACACCCGGGATATGCAAAGAACAAGATGATTAACTCTTTGTTGGTGGCCAATGAATATGCTTCTCTGTTGCCTGCCGATGAAACGCCGGGTACCACAGAAGGATACGAAGGCTTCTATCATCTGATTGGCATGGAAGGTGAAGTAGAAAATACGGTGCTTTCATACATTGTTCGTGACCATGACCGTGAGAAGTTTGAAGCACGTAAGCAGGCTCTGCTGGACTATGCCGCACAGTTGAACGAGAAGTACGGAGAGGGTACGGTTACCGTAGAGCTGAAAGACCAGTACTATAACATGCGCCAGCAGGTAGAACCGTTGATGCATATCATTGATATTGCTTTTGCAGCAATGCAGGAAGCTGGGGTAACTCCGAAAGTGAAAGCAATTCGTGGAGGTACGGACGGTGCACAGCTCTCATTCAAAGGACTTCCGTGTCCGAATATCTTTGCCGGCGGGTTGAATTTCCACGGACGTTATGAGTTTGTTCCTGTACAGTCTATCGAGAAAGCCATGAATGTGGTAGTGAAGATTGCGGAACTTACTGCTAAAAGATACTGCTAATTATACAACGGTTGCGGGTCTGACTTGCTGAGGTCGGACTCGCAACTTATTTATCAACCTTAATATATACCTTATGAAAACAACTCCATTTACCGAGAAACACATTGCACTCGGAGCCAAGATGCATGAGTTTGCGGGTTACAACATGCCGATTGAATATTCAGGAATTATTGATGAACATCTCACAGTCTGCCATTCGGTGGGTGTCTTTGATGTATCTCACATGGGTGAATTTTGGGTAAAAGGGCCTCATGCACTCGAATTTATTCAGGAAGTGACTTCCAATAACGCAGCTGTACTTACACCGGGCAAGGTGCAGTACACTTGTTTTCCTAATGAGACCGGAGGAATTGTAGACGACCTGTTGGTGTATGCATACGAACCGGAGAAATACATGCTGGTGGTCAATGCGGCGAACATTGAAAAGGACTGGGACTGGTGTGTGGCTCATAATCGGGTAGGGGCGGAACTGGAGAATTCTTCCGACCGTATGGCCCAGCTGGCCATTCAGGGACCTAAGGCTTGCGAAACGCTTCAGAAACTGACTTCCGTAGATTTGTCATCTATTCCTTATTATACATTCAAAGTAGGCGAGTTTGCCGGAGTTCCGAATGTGATTCTTTCCAATACCGGATACACCGGAGCAGGTGGCTTTGAATTATATTTCTATCCGGAAGTAGCCATGAAAATTTGGGATGCAATTTTCGAAGCAGGTCAGGAATTTGGCATCAAGCCGATTGGTTTGGGAGCTCGCGATACATTGCGTTTGGAAATGGGTTTCTGTCTGTACGGAAATGACATCACGGATGAAACTTCTCCGTTGGAAGCCGGATTGGGTTGGATTACCAAGTTTGTGGAGGGTAAGAACTTTACCAATCGTGCAGCATTGGAGAAACAAAAAGCAGAAGGTGTCAGCCGGAAATTAGTAGGTTTTGAGATGATTGACCGTGGAATTCCCCGTCATGGCTATGCGTTGCTGAATGAGGCAGGAGAGCCTATCGGTCAGGTTACTTCAGGAACCATGTCGCCTATGCGTAAGATAGGTATCGGTATGGGATACGTGAAGACTGAATACAGTAAGCCGGGGACAGAGATTTATCTGGACAACCGTGGAAGAAAACTGAAAGCGCAGGTAGTGAAACCTCCTTTCCGGAAATAAGCAAGAAAAGGATACGAAAAAAGCCTGTCGAAAGACAGGCTTTTTTCATGAGCGGAAGACGGGGCTCAAACCCGCGACCCTCAGCTTGGAAGGCTAATGCTCTATCAACTGAGCTACTTCCGCAAATTCGCGGTGGGCAAGGATGGATTCGAACCACCGAAGGCGTAAGCCAGCAGATTTACAGTCTGCCCCATTTGGCCACTCTGGTACTTGCCCAACAATATTTCAAAAAAGAGCGGAAGACGGGGCTCAAACCCGCGACCCTCAGCTTGGAAGGCTAATGCTCTATCAACTGAGCTACTTCCGCAAATTCGCGGTGGGCAAGGATGGATTCGAACCACCGAAGGCGTAAGCCAGCAGATTTACAGTCTGCCCCATTTGGCCACTCTGGTATTTGCCCGTCCGCAATCAAGATTTAGTGCCTTTCTCAATTGCGATGCAAAGGTACGATTATTTTTTTAACTTGCAAATAAAATCAATCATTTTTATTGCTGTAATTGCACATTCGTCACCTTTATTTCCTAATTTTCCTCCGGCACGGTCTTCTGCCTGCTGCATGTTATTGGTTGTGATGAGGCCGTAAATGACTGGCGTATCGGTAGTTGCATTCAATTCTGTAATGCCTTGGGTAGCTCCGGCACACACATAGTCAAAATGAGGCGTATCGCCACGTACTACGCAGCCTAATGCGATGACAGCATCTACTTTTCCGCTTTTAACGAGCTGTGATGAGCCGAAGGTCAGTTCGAAACTGCCCGGAACGTAATATACCAGGATGTTTTCATCCTTTGCCCCGTGTTTTTTCAATGTGTTGACTGCTCCTTCAAGCAAAGCTCCTGTAATGTTATGATTCCATTCAGACACTACGATACCGAAGCGCATCTGTGAGGCATCGGGTACGGAGTTAAAGTCGTAATCTGAAAGATTGTGATAAGCTGTAGCCATATTGTTTGTCTTTTTAAGTTTGTATGTTAAAGAAAAAAGCCGGACCGAAAAACCTCGGTCCGGCCTGAATGATACTTATACTAATAGAAGTATGTTTCTTGTGGTTTATTTCAAAGAAGCACGTTCGATGTACTTATCGATATCCATTGCCTGATATGAGTTACCGTATTTGTTCTTAACCTGCTTGTAAGCTTCTACGGCCTCTGCATTTTTTCCTTGTTTTTCCAGGATTTGTCCAGCCTGAATCAGGAAAATCGGGCTAATAGACAAGCTGTTGGCACGGTCGGCTGCTTTCAGCAAAGTAGCGGCAGCTTTGTCAAGCTGTCCAGTCTGTGCATAGCAGTTTCCCAAAGCTCCCATTACTGAAGGAGCAACCAATAAATCATCACCGCTGAATTTATCCAGATACTTGATAGCATCTTCGTATTTGCCTAACTGTGCATAGCAAAGTCCTGCGTATGCGTTTGCCAGGTTTCCTGCATCTGTACCGCTGAATTCGTCTGCCAGTTTCACAAAACCTGCATATCCCAGACTGTCACCCTTCAAGGCAACTTCAAAGTTATCAGCTCCGAAGTACTGTTCACCTTTGAAGATAGCTTCTGAAGCTTTCAGCTCATTCGGCTCAGAAATGAAATGTTTGTATCCGAGGAAACCTCCGACGATAACTACCAGAGCAACTACTGCTCCCAAAAGTACATTCTTGTTTTTAATCAGGAATGCTTCTGAAGTGCTGAGCGCTTCGTCTACATTCAACGGGTCATTAGTGTGTTTTTGTTCAGTCATTTGATATTTGTTTTTTATTATTTTTCCAATCCACGTATTTGGACAGCAAAAGTAGTTGATTTATGTGTATAAATGAAATTTGCGGGCAGTTTTTTTAATCAATCTTGCTTTTATTGTTAATTTTGTATCCCAAATAGTGATTGTTTTTATGTGGCTTAAACGCATTTCGATATTAAACTATAAGAATCTGGAACAGGCCGAGCTGGCTTTTTCCCGCAAGATGAACTGTATCATCGGAAAAAACGGGATGGGAAAGACCAACCTGATGGATGCCGTGTATTATCTGTCTTTCTGTAAGAGTGCAACCAATCCCATTGATTCTCAAAATATACGGCATGAACAGGACTTCTTTGTGCTGCAAGGTTTTTATGAAACTGAAGGTGGTGATCCGGAAGAAGTGTATTGCGGGTTGAAGCGTCGGCAGAAGAAGCAGTTCAAGCGGAATAAGAAAGAATATACCCGTTTGTCCGACCACATCGGATTGATTCCTTTAGTGATGGTTTCTCCGGCTGATACGTTGCTTATTGCTGGGGGGAGCGAGGAAAGAAGACGCTTCATGGACGTGGTGATTTCGCAGTTCGACCGGGAATATCTGGATGCGCTGATTCGCTACAACAAGGCCTTGGTGCAGCGTAATACGTTGCTGAAAGCGGAACTGGAGCCCGACGAAGAACTGATGAACGTATGGGAAGAGATGATGGCTTCCACGGGTGAAGTGGTATTCCGCAAACGTCAGCAGTTTATCGAAGAGTTTATTCCGATTTTCCAGTCATACTATTCTTATATATCCCAAAACCAGGAGGAGGTAAAGCTTTCTTACCAGTCGCATGCGGCAGAGGGAGATTTGCTTGCCCTGCTGCGTGCCAACCGTCAGCGTGACCGGGTAATGGGTTATTCCTTGAAAGGCATTCATAAGGATGATTTGATTATGCAGCTGGGAGAGTTCCCCATGAAGCGGGAAGGTTCTCAGGGGCAGAACAAAACGTATCTGATTGCTCTCAAGCTGGCACAGTTTGAATTTTTGAAGCGTACCGGAAGCGGTACGACTCCTTTGATTCTGCTGGATGATATTTTCGACAAACTGGATGCACTTCGTGTAGAGCAGATTGTCAAGTTAGTGGCAGGAGATAATTTCGGACAGATTTTTATTACCGATACCAACCGTGACCATCTGGACCGTATCTTGAAAAAGATAGAGGGCGACTACAAGTTGTTTGAGGTGGAAAACGGAGAAGTGTCCGAACGGAAGGAGTCTTATGAAGCGGAATAATACAGAACAGATTGGCGATGTGCTCCGGCAGTTTCTCCGCCAGCAAGGACTGGAGACTCCCTTAAACGAATATCGTCTGGTAGATGCCTGGAAAGATGTGGTAGGACCAGTCATTACCCGTTACACCACAAATCTTTTTATTAAAAACCAGATACTTTATGTCAGCCTTTCTTCTTCCGTGATTCGTCAGGAACTGATGATGGGACGTGAAATGCTGATTCGTAACCTGAATGCCCAGGTCGGCTCTCAGGTTATTGTGAACATTGTGTTCCGCTGAATACGCAGCCTTGTTCCGTCCACACTTCGTCCATGGGCAGGTCTGTGGCTTCTACGGGAATATGTGGAAGCAGTTGGAATTGGAAGCACACTCCTATGCGATAGGATTGCAGCTTGGTCAAAGCGCGGTCGTAATATCCTTTTCCCCGTCCTAACCGGTTGCCTGAGCGGTCGAAGGCCACACCTGGAATAATACTCAACTCTATTTCATGCAGATTTTCTACCAGGCTGCCGGTGGGTTCTTCAATACCGAAAGCACCAGCTTGTAATGAATCCTCCCCTTCATAATACCGGAACTCCAGTTTCTCTCCTTTGACAAGGGGAAGTACGATGCGCTTGTATGGATGCCAGCGCCTGATGAATTCGTGTGTCTGTACCTCATCGGGCAGTGAGTGATATAGCAGGAGAGTGTGTGCCTGCAAAAACAATGGATGGCCCTCCAGCTTTTGAAATAAGCTGGAAGACCATTCAGTTTTTTGAGCAACGGAATAATTCCGTTTTTGTTGTGCGATGTACCGTCGCAATTCCTTTTTATCCATGAAGTATCATTTCTTGTTGTCGGTTGTTGCCTGAGGAGCCGGAGCCTGAGGGAAAGATTCACCTTTTTCCAGAATTTCTACGGCTTTCAGTACGGTCTTGTCCGATTCATTCAGGTATTCCACGTATGCTTCCATACCCAGCATGTTATAGATAATGTTTCCGTACAAGCTCATTTCGAACAAGCGGCGTGACTTCATCATCAGGTTGTTACGGCGTTTCAAGCCTTTTTTCTCCGCCCATGCAGCAAACTTGTTCAGCAGGTTTTGTCCTTTCAGGTAAGTTTCCATCTTTTCCGGAGTATCGTATTTCTGCAAAGTGCTGCGGTTTTGGTCGGTATAGTCGAACGTGTAGCGGATAATCAGTCCACGGTTGGCAGCCATGCGGAAGTACGAAGTCATACCGGTTGTATCCTGTGGTACGAAAATATCGGGCATGATACCTCCTCCTCCATATACCGGACGGCCCAGACGGGTGTGATATACTTCAGTTTCATCCTGCTTGATGCTGTCGGCAGAGAAGAATTCACCGTGTTCATAACGAGTGAGTAAATCCAGTTCATATTCCGATTCCTTACCTTTTTCGTAAGGTTTCTGTATGCAGCGTCCGGATGGGGTATAGTAGCGTGCAATGGTCAGTCGGATGGCCGAACCGTCGCTAAATTCAATGGGCTGCTGTACCAGACCTTTTCCGAAAGAACGGCGTCCTACGATAGTACCGCGGTCATTGTCCTGGATGGCTCCGGCAAAGATTTCGCTGGCAGAAGCCGAACCTTCGTCCACCAGTACTACAAGCGGCATCTTCTGGTTGCTTCCTGTTCCATTGGAGTTGTAGTCTTCGCGCGGTGACTTGCGTCCCTGGGTGTAGACAATCAGGCGGTTGTTAGGCAAGAACTCGTTGACCATCTGGATGGCAGCTGCCATGTAGCCTCCCGTGTTTCCACGCAGGTCGACAATCAGACCTTCACAGTTCTTCTGATTCAGTTTAGCCAGTGCGATAAGCAGTTCCGGATAAGTGGTTTCACCAAACTTGTTGACTTTTATGTAGCCTACCTTCTCATTAATCATATAGGCGGCATCGATACTCTTTACCGGAATGTTTCCACGGATAACAGTGAAATGAAGCAAGGCCTTTTCGCCCGGACGATAAACACCCAGTTTCACCTTGCTGCCTTTTTCACCTTTCAGGCGTTTCATAGCTTCACTGTTTGTCACAATCTTGCCGACAAAAGCTGAATCATCTACTTCTACAATACGGTCGCCTGCCATCAAACCCACTTTTTCCGAGGGGCCGCCCTGAATGACGCTGTTTACATGAATGGTATCGTTCTGAATGGTAAACTGGATACCGATACCGCTGAAACTACCTTTCAAATCGGCGTTTACAGCCTCCAGGTCCTTGGCCGGAATATAAGAAGAATGCGGGTCGAGTTCCGAAAGAATCTGCGGCATGGCTTCTTCCACCAGTTCGCCCATGTTTACCGTATCTACATACTGGTCGTCGATGATGCGCAACAACGCATTCAGCTTGTTGGATGAAGTGTTGATGATGCCTAGCTTGTTTCCTGAGAAATGGTTGGCATAGAATGTGCCGATGGCGATGCCCGCAATCAGGCAGATGGCCAACAGGAACGGGATAAAGCGTGTGTTATTGTTTTTCATGTCGTTTATTCGTTGGGGTTAAGATATACAACTTCAATATTAGCTCTTTTCAGCAAATCCAGTCCGTCTTCCAACCGATACTTTTCTGCATATACCACTCGTTTGATGCCAGCCTGAATAATCAGTTTGGCACATTCGATGCAAGGAGAGGCGGTGACATACATGGTAGCTCCTTCGCTGCTGTTGCTGGAGCGGGCTATCTTGGTGATGGCGTTGGCTTCGGCATGAAGCACATAGGGGCGGGTTACTCCGTTCTCGTCTTCGCATACATTCTCAAAGCCGGCAGGAGTGCCGTTGTAACCGTCCGAAATAATCATCTTGTCTTTGACAATCAATGCGCCTACCTGCCGCCGTTGGCAATAGGAGTTCTCTGCCCAGATTAAGGCCATGCGCATGTAGCGTTTGTCCAGTATTTCTTGCTTATGTTCTGTTGGTTTCATAGGAGTGTATTATTTGTGGGTAAATTGCATATAGGTTGTACGGGCATCAGGGGCAAGCTGAAGAAGTCTTTTGCTATCTCCTTTATAATAACTTGTCAGTTCCAGCTTTTTGATAAATTCTGCATTTTTTCCTGATAATTTGATAGAGGCTTTTATTTCACCAATTACGGCAAAACTTCTGTCACTTGGATCTGCCTGCCATTTTCCTTCAAAAGTACCTCCATCAAGTGTTCCTGTAAAAGTACCGTCATTTTTGAAAGTTATTGTAATTTTGCTTAGTGATTCCAAGTCTTGCGCTTCGGTATATGCAGGGCGTGCATATCGGTCATTGTTGGATTCCCAATCTCCTCCTGTATAATAGTTTACCAGTTGCCATACTCCACTATCAAAGATTTCATAAATGTCATCCTCTTGGTTACAGCCATAAAGAAATGATGAAAGTGTAATAAATAAAGTGTAAAAGAAATATTTAAAAGTTTTCATATCCGTTTGGTTATAGAGTTATTTTATACCATTTCTTTTCAACAATGCTTCAATGGTCGGTTCCTGACCACGGAAACGTTTGTATAATGTCATCGGGTGCTCGGTACCTCCCTTTGACAGGATATTCTCACGGAACGAACGGGCGGTGTCCTGATTGAAAATACCTGTTTCCTTGAATACGGAGAAAGCATCGGCATCCAGTACCTCAGCCCATTTGTAGCTGTAATATCCAGCAGAATATCCTCCCGACATGATGTGACCAAACTGTACGCTCATGCAGGTATCTTCCAGTTGCGGAAGCAGTTGCGTACGTTGCCATGCCTCTTTTTCGTAGGCTTTTACATCGCCTTCAAACTTGCTCTGGCGAGTGTACCAGGCCATATCAAGGAATCCGAAACTGAGCTGGCGCAGGCAGGCGTATGCCACGTTGAAATTGGAAGCATCTACGATGCGCTGAATCAGTTCTTGCGGAATGGGTTCGCCTGTCTGGTAATGACATGCGAATGTATTCAAAAATTCTTTTTCTATGGCAAAGTTTTCCATGATTTGTGAAGGAAGCTCCACAAAATCCCAATATACATTGGTTCCGCTCATGCTTTGGAAGCGGGTATTGGCGAACATGCCGTGCAATGCGTGTCCGAACTCATGCAGGAAAGTATTCACCTCCGAGAATGTCAGCAGGGCAGGCTTGTCTTTGGTTGCTTTAGTGAAATTCATGGTGACGGACACATGCGGACGGCTGTTGCATCCGTTGTCGTCTATCCATTGTTCTTTGTAGCTGGTCATCCAGGCACCCGAACGCTTGCCTTCGCGGGGATGGAAGTCAGTGTAGAGTACAGCCAGGAAACTTCCGTCGCGGTCGAACACTTCATATGCCTGTACGTCCGGATGATATACCGGAATTTCCTTGTTTTCCTTGAAGGTGATGCCATACAAGCGGGTAGCCAGCCCAAATACACCGGCTTTTACACGGCTCAGTTCAAAGTAAGGTCGGAGCGCTTCTTCATCCAGACTGAATTTCCGGTTTTTCAACTTTTCCGCATAGTAAGAGAAGTCCCACGGCATCAGCTCGAAGTCCTCGCCTTCCAGTTCGCGAGCCAGGGCACGGATTTCTTCTACTTCCTGACGGGCAGTCGGTGTATAAGCCTCCAGCAGGTTGTTCAACAGCTTGTACACATTCTCGCTGTGTTCGGCCATGCGTTTTTTCAGTACATATTCAGCGTAATTCTTGAAACCCAACAGTTGCGCCAGTTCCATGCGGAGGTTGACCAGCTGTTCCACAATCTTCAGGTTGTTGAATTCATTGTCGTGACAGCACTGGGTGTTATAAGCCATGTAGAGCGTCTTTCTCACTTCCCTCTTGTCACTGTATTTCATAAAAGGCACGTAGCTTGGATCCTGCAGAGTGATTACCCAGCAGCCTTCCTTCCCTTTCTCGTGTGCCGTATGTGCGGCTGCCTCTATGGCACTTTCCGGAAGTCCGGCCAGTTCATCTTCGGTGTGCAGCACCAGTTCGTAGCCATTGGTCTCTTTCAGGTGATTCTGCGAGAATTTCAACGTCAGGCTGCTCAGTTCCATGCTCAGCTTTCGGAAAGTAGCCTTGTCTTCTTCAGACAGATTGGCTCCGTTGCGGACAAAGCCGTCGTATGATTTTTCCAGCAGACGACGTTCTTCAGGAGTCAGCTGCAGGGATTCTCTTTTATCGTACACTGCTTTTACGCGGGCAAAGAGCTGCTCGTTGAGGCTGATGTTGTTAGCATGTTCAGACAGTGCCGGGGTCAGCTTTTCTGCTATTTCTTCCAGCGCGTCGCAGGTTTCCGCACTCAGCAAGTTAAAAAGCACGGTAGTGACCCGGTCGAGGGCTTTCCCAGCATGCTCCAGAGCTAAAATGGTGTTCTGGAAAGTCGGTTCTTCCGGATTACCGGTGATTTGCTGAATTTCTTCGTCCTCCAGTCGCATGCCTTCCCGAACGGCCGGCTCGTAGTCTTCAATCCGTATCTGCTGGAAAGGAGTAGTATCGTGGAGTGTATGATAGGGTTGTAAAAATGGATTGTTCATATTGCTTCAAATAAATAAAGGTTGTAATTACGCTCAGTCTTTCTTGTCTAACAGCTGCACCACTTCCCTCAGTTCAGGAATGCTGAAGGTGCGCCGTCCCAGCTGAATCAGTCCCCGGTTCTGAAGGTCGTTCAGCACGTTTGATACGTTGATACGGGTATCGTCAATCAGGCGTGCCAAATCTTCCATTCGGATGGACAGTTTTTTCGCGCCGTAGGGAGTCATGCAGCGCAGCAGAAGGAAGTTGATAATCTTGTCGCGCGTTTTTCCGATATGCGCATTCCACAATTTGTTGTAAATCACCTGACTCCGGTTGCTCAGCATGTTCATGTAGTTCAGGTTGAACACTTCATACCGGCATAGCTCATTGAGAATGTATGATTTGTCAATGTTCAGTGTGTTGACCTCCGTAACCGCCGTGTAAGAAGCCGTGAAGTAAGGGCGCATACCAAACAGAGAATAAGGCTCAATCACATTCGGGCTTTTGAAATTTTCCCAAAGTGTATATTTGTGAGTCTTGTCATTGGATTCTATCTGTACTTCTCCATCCAGCACGAAAATAAGTTGATTGCATGGAGTGTCTTGTCTTACCAGGCAGCTTCCAGGTTCATATTTATTGAAGTGAATTTTTACTTTTTCCAGAATGTCAGTGAAGTCAAATTTCGACATACCCTGAAATAGAGGCAGCTGTAAAAGCTTGTCGTACATTGTCAATTCCATTTCTCGTTAACTTTATTAAGTTATCTTTTAACATACAAAGTTAAGTATATTTCCCTACTGAAAGTATCGTCCGATAATACCTTTTATCTTTTTTATTCTTTCTTACAGTCTGATAATGTTTGTTCTTTCCTTGCAAGTGTGTAGAAAAATCATAACTTTGCAGTAATAATTTTGGATATAGCTATGAGTGGATTAGATTTTCAGCAGTTTCTGAGTGCCTTTATCGTTCTTTTCGCCGTGATTGACATCATTGGTTCCATTCCCATTATTCTGGACCTGAAACAAAAAGGGCGGTCCGTGAATGCCCTTAAAGCCACTCTCATTGCTTTTGCGCTTCTGATAGGATTCTTTTATGCAGGCGACATGATGTTGCGTCTGTTTCAAGTGGACATCGCTTCGTTTGCGGTGGCTGGTGCGTTTGTCATTTTCCTGATGTCGCTGGAAATGATTCTGGATATTGAAATTTTCAAGAATACAGGTCCTATCAAAGAAGCTACGCTGGTGCCTTTGGTTTTTCCTTTGCTGGCAGGTGCCGGTGCGTTTACCACCCTGCTTTCATTGCGGGCGGAATATGCGCCAATTAACATTGTACTGGCCTTGATACTCAATATGGTATGGGTGTTCATCGTCTTGAAACTGACCGACCGCATTGAGCGTATGTTGGGAAAAGGAGGTATTTACGTAATCCGTAAGTTTTTCGGTATCATCTTGTTGGCTATCTCAGCCCGCTTGTTTACGGCAAACATTACTTCACTTATCGAGCAGTTCCAGGCCCTGAAATGAGATATACCCTGAAAAGGGTATTGGGCATTTGGGAGGCCGGTGGTATATTTGCCGTTAAAAAAAGAAAGATATGAATATAGCAGCGTTGATTTCGGGAGGAGTGGACAGTGCGGTAGCCGTGCACCTGTTGTGTGAACAAGGATACAAGCCCGATTTGTTTTACATAAAAATCGGTATGGATACAGATGACGGACTAACCTGTACGGCGGAGGAAGACATTGAACTGGCTTCTGCCACTGCACGTAAGTATGGCCTTTCTTTTCATATTGTCGATTTGCAGCAGGCTTATTGGGACAATGTGGTGGCTTATACGGTGGACAGGGTGCGTCGTGGGCTGACTCCCAATCCGGACGTGATGTGCAACAAGCTGATAAAATTCGGCTGTTTTGACCGGGAGGCCGGACAGGGTTACGATAAGATTGCCACGGGGCATTATGCTTCTACACTGGATATAGACGGATATACATGGCTGGCTACAGCCAAAGACCCGGTGAAAGATCAGACCGATTTCCTGGCTCAGATTGATTACCTGCAGGTGTCACGCCTGATATTTCCCTTGGGAGGTTTTCTCAAGGAAGAAGTGCGGGATATGGCATTGAAAGCTTCTTTACCCAGTGCCCGACGAAAAGACAGCCAGGGCATCTGTTTCCTGGGAAAGATAAATTACAATGATTTTATCCGCCGTTTCTTGGGAGAACGTCCGGGACCGGTCGTAGAACTGGAAACCGGAAAGGTTATCGGACAGCACCGCGGATACTGGTTTCATACCATTGGCCAGCGTAAAGGACTGGGACTGGGCGGTGGTCCGTGGTTTGTGGTAGACAAGAATGTGGAAGATAACATTATCTATGTGTCGCATGGATATGATACAGAAAAGCAGTTCGGACATTCCTTCTGTGTAAAGGATTTTCATTTTATCACCTTGAATCCATGGAAAGAACAGGAAACTGAAATTTGTTTCAAGATACGTCACACGGATACCTTTCAGACTGGAAAAGTGTGCTTTGCCGAAGACGGAACGCTGCAGGTTTCCAGTGAGGAACCGATACAGGGCATTGCGCCCGGACAATTCGGGGTGATTTATGACAAAGATGCTCGTTTGTGCATAGGTAGTGGTGAGATTCGAGCAAAGATTTATTAAAGGCAGAAAGGGTAACTATGCGAATTTCTTTTCAACTGAATGCGGCATCTCCTTTGCAAATAAAGGATTTTTTTCGCAAGTTGGAGGTTCCTGTGGAACTGACCGTACAGGGTACTTACCGTGGGGAAACTCATTATTATTTTCATCGTCCGGAGCATTCCACCACTTCGTTTGTCATTTCCGACGACATGCATGGCAAAATTGTGATAGGCATGGACGGACTGTCTTCATACGATGACTATAAATTCTTTCCTTACCTGATTGATACGCTGGGCTTGCATTTGAACGGGCATAGTCCGAAACTGATGTCGCGGGAAGATGGGAAGACTTACAGCGTATATGAAAGGCTGGGTGCGCAATGGATAGAAGACTGTATCGGAGAGGAGATAGCCTCGCTGAAGGTGATACTGTCTGTCATTCCCCGCTGTTACCTGGAGCTTCCGAAAAACGGAATCCACTATGTTTCTCTGGAACAGTTGAAAAGATATGGGGTGAATCTTCATTCTTCCACTTCACGCATTTATGGTTACATACAATACCTACTTCGGAAAGGCTGGCTGTTAGAAGCGACTAAGGAAGAGTTTCTGGCCGACCGGATGGCCTATGCGATGGACGTGGAGATTGATGTGCCGCAACATGTGTCCATCGGACGTGTCAAATCATGGCAGACAGACGGTACAGAAACCTGGGAAAGTTTTTCGCGGGAAGATGTGGATATGCTGCTGGAGCTAGGAAAAGAGTATCGTGAAGGAACGCCCGTAGACGGGGTGGTATTGAATGATATTGGTACCTTGTATCAGGAAGGGGTAGGGGTATTCCCCGACGGCTATCAGGCAGAGTTCTGGTTTAAGGAAGCTGTCCGTCAGGGAGATTTGACCTATGCTTCGGCCAACCTGGGCGATTTGTACCGGAAAGGATGCGGTACGTTGCCCGTGTCACTTCCACAAGCTTTTGAGGCTTATCGTCATTCGTCCGACCCTTATGCTTTCTATCGCATCGGACAGGGGTACGAGGAAGGTTGGGCAGGAGTGCCGGATTTACACCTGGCCATGTTCTGGTATAAGAAGGCAGCTCAAGCCGGGCATCATCTGGCTCTCAAACGGCTTGCTCGCGAGTGATTTTCCGGCCTTGGAAAAACGCCCTTGCGTTTGAAGTAAAATGTACTTGCGTTTTAACTGAAACGCACTTACGTTTTATCTTAAATGCACTTGCGTTTTGAGTCAAACGTCCTTGCGTTTTGGAGGAAGCACAAGGACGCCTGAGAATGTTTGCTTTCTGGGGGTTAAGCGAGTTGCAGAAAGTCTGCGATTTCTTCCGGATTTTCCACCAACAGGTCAGGCTGAAATGCCTCTAATTCGTTTTTCGGACGGAATCCCCAGCATACGCCTATGGTAGTCACTCCTGCATTAAGTCCTGTTTGCATGTCTACTCCTGAATCACCGATGTAGACCACCTCCTCTTTCTGTACGCCACTTATTCCTATGATTTCATGAATGACTTGCGGGTCGGGCTTAGTTGGTACGTTTTCCCGCTGTCCGAATACGGCTGTAAAATGGATGGAGGGAAAGTATTGGCGGATAAGTTTCTCTGTCGCTTCCTGATACTTGTTGGAAGCAACGGCTACCTGAATGTGTTGCTCCTGAAGTTGGGTGAGCAGTTGCTCAATACCGGGGTAGGGGCGACTTAAATCTGCATTGTGCAGGTTGTAGTAAGGTACAAATTGGGAACGTATGCGCAGCACATTCTCCGGTGTCCTTTCCGATTCAGGAAGAGCTCTTTCGAACAGCTTGTTGATGCCGTTTCCCACGAAAAAACGATAAGCGTCCGTGTCATGTGTGGGATAACCGAACTGATTCAGCGCGTAATTAGTAGCCGCTGCCAGGTCGGCAATGGTGTTTAGTAAAGTTCCGTCCAGGTCAAAAATTACAAGTCTTTTCATATCGCGTTAGTCTTTGGTGTAAATGGATTCCACTCCCGTTTCCTGGCATTCAGCCCCCATGGGAGGATTCTGTTTGAACAAGGCTATTTTGATTTCCGTGATTTGTGGGAAATCGTGAAACAGTCGTCCGGCAATGCGCTGGATGACATGCTCCAGCAGCTGGGAAGGGATTTTCATTTCTTCTTTCACGGCCTCGAACACTTCAGCATAGTTGATGGTATAGTTCAGGTCGTCGGTTTGGGAAGCCCGGCTGAAGTCGGTTTTCAACCGCAGGTTGAGGGTGTATTCGGCACCTACCTTGTTTTCCTGTGGAAGTACCCCGTGGAAAGCGAAAAGCTTCAGTCCCTTCAAATGAATATACATGTCACTTTGTTTCATCTTTTTTATGAATAAGAGAGGCATGAATCGTATGATTACTGAATTTCAGAAACCCGTACGATTCATGCCTGCGCATTTATAAAATATGTATTTCGTCGGCGATTATCCGCAACGTGAAGAACCGCATGTCTTACAAATCAGACAGCCTTCCTGATATACCAGTGTTTCATGGCCGCAGTTCGGGCATTTCACGCCTTTGGCCTCGGTACCATCCTGTACGTATTTCTTCAGTGCTCTTTCCACACCGTTTTTCCAGGTGTTGATGTTTTCACTGTCGAGTTGCAGAGAACCTACCAGTTTGATAACCTGTTCGATAGGCATTCTCCAGCGGAGTACTCCTGAAATCAGTTTGGCGTAGTTCCAGTATTCCTTGTTGAACTTTTCAGAAAGGCCTTCAATGGTCATCTTATAGCCACGCTTGTTTTCGAACTGGAAGTCATAATGCTTGGTTCCGTCCTCATCGTAGCTCTTGATGATACGTCCGCTGGTGACAGATTTCGGTAATACGATACCTTCTTCATCATCCTGCAGACCGGTAAAGATTTCGTAAGGTCTTCCGTCGAGCAAGCCTACGAATGCCACCCATTTTTCCTTGTTGTTCTGGAATCGTACTACATCAGCTTCCAGCACTTTCGGGCGTACCTCTACCACCTGAGGCGGTTTGCAACGGCATTCTTCCTCTTCTTCTTTCTTGTCTTTTTTCTTGGTAGAAATCAGCACTCCGGCACGTGAACCGTCACGGTATACCGTACATCCCTTACATCCTGAACGCCATGCTTCCACATACAACTGGTTGACGAGGTCTTCGCTTACGTTGTTGGGCAGGTTGATGGTCACACTGATAGAGTGGTCCACCCATTTCTGGATACGTCCTTGCATCTTCACTTTCATCAGCCAGTCCACATCGTTTGAGGTGGCTCTGTAATAGGGTGATTTTGCTACCAGCTCGTCAATCTCTTCCTGCGTGTAACGTTTGTCCGGATCGTATCCGTTGATTTTCATCCAGGTGAGGAATTTGTGGTGGAATACCACGTATTCTTCGAATGCATCTCCTGTTTCGTCTACAAAGTCTACGTGTACATTCGCATCGTTCGGGTTTACTTTGCGGCGGCGTTTGTACACAGGCATAAATACCGGTTCGATACCGGAAGTAGTCTGTGTCATCAAGCTGGTAGTTCCTGTCGGAGCAATGGTCAAGCAGGCAATGTTTCTTCTACCGTATTTTTTCATTTCTTCGTACAGTTCCGGGTCAGCTTCTTTCAGGCGGTTGATGAACGGGTTGTTCTTTTCACGTTCTGCGTCGTAGATTTCGAAAGCACCACGTTCTTTGGCCATGTTTACAGATGAACGGTAAGCCTCCAATGCGATTGTCTTGTGAACTTTCTCAGAGAATTCAGTAGCTTCTTCCGTACCATAACGCAATCCCATAGCTGCCAGCATGTCACCTTCTGCAGTGATACCTACACCCGTACGGCGTCCCAGTCCTGATTTGTGGTAAATTTTCTCCCACAAGTGACGTTCGCTTCCTTTTACTTCCATGCTCTCAGGGTCAGAGTCAATCTTTTCAAGGATGCGTTCAATCTTTTCCAATTCCAGATCGATGATATCATCCATGATGCGCTGAGCCAGTGCTACATGTTTCTTGAATAAATCAAAGTCGAAGTATGCTTCCGGTGTAAAAGGATTTACTACGTATGAGTACAAGTTGATGGCCAGCAGGCGGCATGAATCGTACGGACACAATGGAATTTCACCGCATGGATTGGTAGATACCGTACGGAAGCCTAAGTCTGCATAGCAGTCGGGCACAGATTCACGGATAATTGTATCCCAGAACAATACACCCGGTTCGGCAGATTTCCATGCGTTGTGTACGATTTTTTTCCATAGAGCTGACGCATCTATTTCTTTTGAAACCATCGGGTTGGGTGAATCTATCGGGTACTGCTGGGTATAAGGCTTTCCTTCTACAGCAGCTTGCATGAATTCGTCGTCTAATTTTACAGAGACGTTGGCTCCGGTTACCTTTCCTTCGGTCATTTTGGCATCGATGAAAGATTCAGAGTCCGGATGCTTGATGGATACGCTCAGCATCAGGGCACCACGGCGTCCGTCTTGTGCTACTTCACGGGTAGAATTAGAATAGCGCTCCATGAAAGGAACAAGACCCGTTGAAGTCAGAGCTGAGTTTTTTACCGGAGAACCTTTCGGACGGATGTGTGACAAGTCATGTCCTACACCACCACGTCGCTTCATCAGCTGTACCTGCTCTTCGTCGATGCGGATAATAGCTCCGTATGAGTCAGCGCTTCCGTCAAGTCCGATTACAAAGCAGTTTGATAATGAAGCAATTTGGTAGTCATTTCCAATTCCGGTCATCGGGCTTCCCTGAGGAACGATGTACTTGAAATGGTCAAGCAAATCAAAAAGTTCTTGAGAACTGAGAGCATTAGGATATTTAGCCTCTACGCGGGCTACTTCATTGGCAATTCGCCAATGCATATCCTCTGGCGATTTTTCATAGATGTTTCCAAATGAGTCTTTCACCGCGTATTTGTTTACCCAAACACGTGCGGCCAACTCGTCTCCTTTGAAATACTCCAATGAAGCGTTGTAGGCTTCATCGTAGCTGTACGTTTTTTTTTCCACGGTTGTTATATGAATAAGTTTGTTATCAATAAAAATAAGTAAAATTGTAGAAGTCTTGCTCTTATTTCTAACAAACGTCTGCAAATCTAAAGATGTTTTTTTAATTGGCAAAATAAAAAAGAAATAAGTTATTAACAATGTGGATGGTTTTCTGTTTTTATTTTTTATTGTATTGATAATTAGTTATTTGTGAAATTTACAAATCTGAAAAGTTTTCCAAAATGGGAAACATGCTTGAAATATACGTGTTTCTTGCTTAAGAATGAAGTAGGGATATTCAAGGATTCTTGTTACCTTTGTGTAGTATCATATAAAGCCTATATATTATGGAATCAATAAAGAACAGACGGACCATTCGTAAATACAAGCAGGATGATGTGCCTGCCGCTTTACTGAATGAATTGTTGGAGGAGTCTTTCCGTGCTTCTACGATGGGAAATATGCAGCTGTATAGTGTGGTGGTAACCCGGGATGCAGAAATGAAATCGCGTTTGGCGCCGGCTCATTTTAATCAGCCAATGGTTACTTCAGCCCCTGTAGTGCTCACTTTCTGTGCCGATTTTAACCGTTTCAGTAAATGGTGTGAACAGCGCAAGGCGGTACCGGGTTATGATAACTTTATTTCTTTCTTGAATGCGGCTACGGATGCGCTGTTGGTGACACAGAACTTCTGTACTTTGGCAGAGGAAGCCGGATTGGGAATTTGCTATTTGGGAACTACTATTTATAATCCGGACCAGATTATTGATTTGCTGGAACTCCCCGAGCTGGTTGTTCCTGTAGCAACGATTACTGTTGGTTATCCGGATGAGTGCCCTGAACAGCCGGACCGCTTACCTGTGCAGGGGATTATTCATGAAGAAAAGTATCAGGATTACACACCTTCCATGATTGACCAGATTTATGCTTATAAGGAAGCGTTGCCGGAGAACAAGCATTTTGTCGAAATCAATCATACCGAGACATTGGCTCAAATCTTTACGGACATCCGCTATAAGAAGGCTGATAATGAATTTATGTCTGAAGGTTTGAAGAAGGTGCTGAAGCGTCAGGGATTTGATAAGTGATTATAGTTGATAGTTGAAAGATAATAAAAATGGCGGCTGGAACTCCAGTCGCCATTTTTATTATCTTGTGCGAAGACTCATTTCAATTTCTTCGATTTCTGCCTTAAATGATTTGTCTACGTCTACCTGATCTTTCACAATCTTGCATGCGTGCAATACGGTAGCATGGTCTTTGTTTCCGATGAGCTGACCAATTTTGGAGGAAGACGTATCGGTGTGCTTCTTAGCCAGATACATTGCCACTTGTCTCACCTGCACTACTTCCCGTTTACGGGTCTTGGTATGGATGGCCGTTTCATCTATCTTGTAATGCTCGCATACTTTGGCAATGATATCGCTTACCGTCATCGGTTTGCTTTCTGCGCACTTCACAGCCTTTCTGACGATGCGTTGAGCCAAATCCAAGTCGATTTCCCGTTTGAACAAAATAGACTGTGCCAATAATGAGTTGACGATACCTTCCAGTTCACGTACGCTTTCGTTCACACTTTCTGCGATGTAGCTGATGACAGATTCCGGAATGGTCAGTCCGTCGCGTTTTATCTTATTACGCAGGATGTTTTTCCGCAATTCAATATCCGGTTTTTCCAATTCCGCTACCAGTCCCCATTTGAAACGGGTCAGCAATCGTTCCTCCATTCCTTGAAGCATCACAGGAGCACGGTCTGAAGTCAGAATCAGCTGTTTTCCGTTCTGGTGAAGATGGTTGAAGATATGGAAGAATGTATTCTGCGTTTTGGTTACTCCGGCAAACTCCTGAATATCATCAATGATGAGCACGTCGATAGTTTGGTAGAAGCTGATGAAATCATTGAAGTGGTTTGTACGTACTGAGTCTGTATACTGCACCTGGAAAAGGTGAGCAGATACATACAATACGCGTTTTTCCGGATATAATTCCTTGATACGGGTTCCGATGGCATTGATAAGATGAGTCTTACCCACACCTGATGGACCGTAGATGAATAACGGGTTGAAGGTACGTGCTGGATTCTGTGCTACAGTTTCCGCTACCGTTCTCGAAAATTCATTGCTATTTCCTTTGATGAAATTCTCAAAGTTATAGTTCGGGTTCAAATGCGGATCCAAATCCTGTGGAGCCGGAGCTTGCAGAGGATTGGGTGCTTTATTCCCATTGTAAACAGGAGCCTGTTCTGGCAATGCAGAAGAACGTTTGGTTCCTTCTATATTAACAGTGATATGGTTTGTCTTATCTGTCAGGATAGAATACATCAACTCCGTGCCTTCACCTATTTCTTTATAGATGGCGGCGCGCAGCAGTCCCACATATTTTTCTTCCAGATATTCATAGAAGAAAGGGCTGGGGACGCCGATTGTCAATGCCTTTTCCGTAGCTTCATATTTTAAAGGTACGATAGGCTCAAACCATGTTTTAAAAGCCGTAGCATTTACATTGTCTTTAATGAAAGAGAGGCAACGATTCCACAATGCAACGGCTTGGTTATGTTCAATCATACGTGCGTTGTTATTAATAAAGCGAAACTTCTACGCTTGCAAATTTCGTAATCAAATTTCAGAAAAACAAATGGCTTTTTCCTTGCTTTTTATTTTAATAAATTAAGGGGTTGATAAATAGGAGGTTACAAAGTTGTTAAATTATTGATAAAATGAATTTGACTTGCTTTTTAGTAATCTCTTATTTTTCAGTTATTTAACTTTGCCTATATGTAAGGCTACATACTGCTCTGTTTTGTCGTTTCCCTTTGAAAATCATAAGGTTGCATTCTTATAAGAAAATGTATCTTTAGAGCTTTACTATTTAGAATATTTCTATATAGTAACCTATTTGTAATATTTTATGCTTAGAAATGGCGCTCTGTTTAAGGAGACAAAAAAGAAGGCATAAACTGGATATGCCTTCTTTTATCTGTTTGATTTATATGTGTTTATTTATCTTTCTTTCCGAAGAGTGAGAAGTGTACATAACGTTTTGGATGCTCTTGCAGATCTTTCAGAAGTGAGGCTGCATTGGCAGATGTAGCGTTAAGGTTTTTATACAGTGCATCATCATTCAACAGTAATCCGATAGAATTATCCTTGCTGCCTAACTTTTCGGTCAGCAGGTGTACATTCTGAAGGGTGGAATCTACTTTTTGGAAAGTAGCTGCATAGTCAATTCCTTTCAAGTTTTCACTGATGCCTTTCAGGTTTTCAGTGATAGCGGTTACGTTGCTTGTCAGTTGAGGGATGTCTTTGCTCATCAGTCCATGGAGTTGTACGCTGGTTGCATTCAGTGACGCTGTCAACTTTTCTGCGTTGTGTAGCGTTTGTTTTAATGACGGGTCAGCTAACAACTGGTTTAGTGAACTCAGGATAGAGTCCAGCTTCGGCATCATCTGTTCTACTTTGGGGAGCAAGTCTTTTTCCGCTTTTCCCAGGATACCGGTATTGGCAGTTCCTTCAATGGTATCTCCCGGGTTCAGGAAGGTGGTTGACTCATATTGCAGCATCATGTTCATCTTAACGGTTCCCAGCATTTCTGTCACCAATTCAGCTTTACTTCCTGTGGGGATACGCAAGTCCTGATCTACTTCAATGCCCACAATGACATGTCCGGGATGCTGATGGTCGTATTGCAAGTCGCGTACGATACCTATTTTATAACCATTGGCAAATACAGGGCTTGATTGAGCCAGTCCATTCACATCGGTAAAGTCTACGTAATAGTAACTTTCCGGTTTGAACATGCTGATTCCTTTCAGGTAGTTGATGCCGAAAAAAAGAATCAGTAATGCTCCGATTCCTGCTAATCCGATTTTTACTTCTTTCTTCATATATATTCTTTCTCTTTTGTTATCTGTTTTGTTTGAATTCTCGTATTGCTTGGTTGATGTTCATTTTTACCCCATCTTTAAAGGCAATAATAAACGCATCCTTAAATTTACTGTCTACTTTACTTCTTTTCAAGCGGAGTATCTTGTTGTAGTTTGTATCTGAACCGTATGTGTATTTTATGATACCTTTTTCTTTATAACTGTCTACAGGAGAAAGTCCTTTGAACTGTTTGCTCTTGGGGGAAAGCTTACGGTCGGATGTAAGTATCTGTATTTTGAATACAGGCTTTCCCGCAGGGTTCACTTCATTGCTTCGCGAAGCAGCTTGTTTTGCGGGTGTGGTAGTCACTTCTGATGCTTCTACTTCTGGTGTATCTGTAGTTTCCATTGGAGGAGCGGCATTTTCAACAGCCATCAGTCGGGGGCTTCCTGCAACTTTTTCTCCTTTATAATTCAGAAATGCCCGATAGATGCTTTGGGCCAGTGTAGAACTACCTTGCTCAGACAATAGGAATGATTCTTCTGTGGGATTAGTGATATATCCAAGTTCTATCAGCACACTGGGCATCGATGTGGCGCGTAGTACCAGAAATCCGGCCTGATGTACTCCTTTGTCGGTACGGTTGGCATTCCGGAAACACCGTTGCACTGCTGTTGCGAAATTGACACTTTGTGCCATGTTCTTGTCTTGCAGAAATTCGAATATGATGTAACTTTCTGCTGAGTTCGGGTTGAATCCGGCATAACGCTGTTTATAGTCATCTTCGATGAGAATTACCGCATTTTCTTTCTTGGCTACTTCCAGATTCTCTTCTGTTCGGTGAAGACCAAGGGTATAGGTTTCAGTACCGCTAACCTTGCTGCTTCTTGAAGCTATTGAATTGGTGTGGATAGAAATAAAGAGGTCAGCTTTGGCGTCATTCGCAATTTCAGCCCTTCTATGCAGCGGAATAAACACATCTTTTTCGCGTGTGTATACAACCTTTGTGTCTGGACAGTTTTGTTTGATGAGCCGTCCCAGTTTTAGAGCTACACTCAAGTTGATGTTTTTTTCCTTTCCTCTTCTGCCTACTGCTCCAGGGTCGTGTCCCCCGTGTCCGGCGTCAATTACGACGGTGAATTTTGTTTCCGCAGCGTATGTCTGTGGAAACAAGCTGAAGGTCAGTAACAAGCTTGTTGCAAAAAACAGTATGTGGAATATTCTCTTCTGCATAATTAAAATAACGGGGCAAAGTTAATATTTTTTTGTCGACTTGTTTTCTGTTGCTTCAAGAATTCTTCTATAGCTGTAATAATTGCTATAAAAACCGAAAAATAAGCAGGTCTTTGTTTTAAAATTTCTACATTTGTGTAATTCGTAAAACAGAAAGGAGTAATTTATGACATTAATTGACGGAAAAGCTGTTTCAGAACAGGTGAAACAGGAAATTGCTGCCGAAGTGGCTGAGATTGTAGCCAAGGGAGGGAAGCGTCCTCATTTAGCTGCCATTTTAGTCGGACATGACGGAGGTAGTGAAACTTACGTAGCTGCAAAGGTCAAGGCTTGTGAAGTATGCGGATTCAAATCAACTTTGATTCGCTACGAGTCAGATGTGACAGAAGAAGAACTTCTGGCAAAGGTACAGGAACTGAATGCTGATCCCGATGTGGACGGTTTTATCGTACAGCTTCCGTTGCCTGCTCATATCTCCGAGCAAAAAGTCATTGAAACGATAGACTATCGTAAAGACGTCGATGGTTTCCATCCCATTAATGTAGGACGTTTGTCGATTGGTCTTCCTTGTTATATCTCTGCAACGCCCAACGGTATCATGGAGCTGCTGCGTCGTTATCAGATTGAGACAAAAGGTAAGAAGTGCGTTATTTTAGGACGAAGCAACATTGTCGGAAAACCAATGGCTATGCTGATGATGCAGAAAGCTTGTCCGGGTGATGCCACAGTAACCGTATGTCACAGCCGGAGCAAGGATTTGGTGAAGGAATGTCAGGAAGCCGATATTCTGATTGCTGCCATGGGACAACCTAACTTTGTGACAGCCGACATGGTGAAGGAAGGAGCTGTTGTGATTGATGTAGGTACCACACGTGTGCCCGATGCCACTAAAAAATCCGGTTTTAAATTGACGGGTGATGTGAAGTTTGACGAAGTAGCTCCGAAGTGCTCTTACATTACGCCGGTACCGGGTGGGGTAGGTCCTATGACCATTGTTTCATTGATGAAAAATACGCTGTTGGCTGGGAAAAAAGCAATATATTGAGAAAATAGACGATTTTTTTGAAGAAAAGTTTGCAGATTCAGAAAAATCCTCTACCTTTGCATCGCTTTTGAGAAGGAAGCCAACATGGTGACTATAGTTCAGTTGGTTAGAGCGTCAGATTGTGGTTCTGAATGTCGTGGGTTCGAGTCCCACTAGTCACCCTTTATTTAAAAGCGATTTTTCATACCAACATGGTGACTATAGTTCAGTTGGTTAGAGCGTCAGATTGTGGTTCTGAATGTCGTGGGTTCGAGTCCCACTAGTCACCCGTTTAAGAATTGAAAGTCCTGCAGTTTTGCGGGACTTTTTTATTTCTCTATGGTTTTGTTTGTATACAAAAAATGCGCTATCAGACCTTCACAGGCGGATAGCGCAAGCTACAATACAAAATACAAATACAACTAAACGAGATTTTGTGCTAAAAATTAAAGCATTCAAAGATATGAATAAAAATTATCTTTTGTTCATGTTTGCTTTAAATTTTAATTATCCTTAATATTCAGACTATTCCCTGAGCCATCATGGCGTGAGCCACTTTCATAAATCCGGCAATGTTTGCACCCTTCACATAATTGATGTACCCATCGCTTTCCTTACCGTATTTCACGCATTGTTCATGAATGTTGTGCATAATCAGATGAAGCTTTTCATCTACTTCCTGAGCAGTCCAGCTCAAATGCATGGCGTTCTGACTCATTTCAAGACCGGAAGTAGCTACACCACCTGCATTGACAGCCTTTCCAGGAGCATACATCATCTTGTGTTCGATAAATGCGTCAATAGCTTCCGGTGTACATCCCATGTTGGAAATTTCTCCTACGCAGAGCACTTGGTTCTTGATCAGGTTCTGTGCATCCTCGCCGTTCAATTCGTTCTGGGTAGCACATGGCAGTGCGATGTCTACTTTTACTTCCCACGGACGACGTCCCGGTACGAAAGTAGATCCAGGGAATTTTTCAGCGTATGGAGCCACGATATCGTTACCCGATGCACGCAGTTCGAGCATATAGGCAATCTTTTCTCCGCTGATACCTTCCGGGTCATAAATATAACCGTCCGGTCCGGAGATGGTAACTACCTTTGCTCCCAATTGAGTAGCTTTGGTGGCAGCTCCCCATGCCACATTACCGAATCCGGAGATGGCTACTGTCTTTCCTTTTATTTCGATGCCCTTTTCGTCGAGCATGTGTTTTACGAAATACAAGCCGCCGAAGCCCGTAGCTTCCGGACGAATCAGTGAACCTCCGAATTCAAGTCCCTTGCCGGTAAATGTACCTGTAAATTCGCGGGTCAGTTTCTTGTACATGCCGAACATGTAACCTACTTCACGTCCGCCTACACCAATATCACCAGCCGGAACATCCATATCCGGTCCTAAATGACGCCACAATTCCAGCATGAAAGCCTGGCAGAAGCGCATGATTTCTGCATTGCTCTTGCCGCGTGGAGAGAAATCAGAACCACCTTTACCGCCACCCATCGGCAGGGTAGTCAAAGCATTCTTGAATGTCTGTTCAAATCCTAGGAATTTCAAGATAGACAAGTTCACGGAAGCGTGGAAGCGGATACCTCCCTTGTACGGGCCAATGGCATTGTTGAACTGTACGCGGTAGCCTAAGTTTGTCTGCACTTCGCCTTTGTCGTCTACCCATGTCACACGGAATGTGAAAATACGGTCCGGCTCTACCAGCCGTTCAATGATTTTTGCCTTTTCAAATTCGGGGTGTTGATTGTAAATATCTTCGATAGAAAGCAATACTTCCCTGACTGCCTGAAGGTACTCAGATTCACCTGGATGCTTAGCTTCCAGTGATGACATGATTTTGTTAATGTCCATAATCAAATAATTTAAGGTCTGACAAAATGAAATATTTTGTATATGCAAAGATAGGAAAATACCTGTATCGTCAAAGAGTTTTACCCGAAAATTTGAGCGTTGGATTGAATTTTGTTAGTTTTTTATCAACTCTCAAGAAAGATTTGCAAAAATCGTGTGAAATTCCGAATTTTGTTTCTGTAATATAAGCTTTAAAAGAAGATACCATGCTCACCAAACTAAGAATTAAACTCCGTCAGCTGTATTTCAAGGATACGCAGTTTGCCAACCTGATGACAAAGCGTATATTCAACGTATTGTTGGTGGCCAACCCTTACGATGCGTTCATGCTGGAAGATGACGGCCGCATTGACGAAAAGATTTTCAATGAATATATGAATCTGAGTTTGCGCTATCCTCCTCGTTTCACGCAGGTCTCTACGGCAGAAGAAACCTGGGAACAGTTGCGCAACACCATGTTCGACCTGGTTATCTGTATGCCGGGCTCTGACAATAGCGATACCTTCGACATTGCCCGCGATATTAAAAAGGAATATCCGCATCTTCCGCTGGTGGTATTGACACCTTTCTCGCATGGTATCAAGGAACGAATGGAACATGAAGACCTGAGCATCTTCGAGTATGTGTTCTGTTGGTTGGGAAATACCGACCTGCTGGTGTCCATCATCAAGCTGATAGAAGACAAGATGAACCTGGAGCATGACATCAAGGAAGTCGGCGTACAGATGATCATGTTGGTGGAAGATTCCATCCGCTTCTATTCCTCCGTATTGCCCAACCTCTACAAGTTCGTTCTCCGCCAGAGCCAGGAGTTTGCTACGGAAGCTTTGAACGAGCACCAGCGTACCCTTCGTATGCGTGGACGTCCTAAAATCGTATTGGCTCGTTCCTATGAGGAAGCTACGGAACTATATAATAAGTACCAGAATAACGTGCTCGGTATTATTTCCGATGCCCGTTTCCCTCACGATGGTGTCAACGACCCGCAGGCTGGTGTAACCTTGCTGCGTGAAGTCCGCAAACGCGATCCGTTTATACCTCTTATTCTTCAGTCGGCTGAGGAAAGCAATCGCTGCTATGCTCTGGAGCTGGATGCCGTATTCATTGATAAGAACTCCAAGAAGATGAATATCGACCTTCGTGAGGCGGTGTCAGACAACTTTGGTTTTGGTGACTTTATTTTCCGTGACCCTCATACCATGAAGGAAGTGGCCCGTATCCATAACCTGAAGGAACTGCAGAATGTGATATTTGCCATTCCTGCCGAGTCTTTCCTTTATCATATCAGCCGCAACCATATTTCGCGCTGGCTGTATTCGCGTGCCATCTTCCCGGTAGCCGAATTCTTGAAACAGATTACGTGGGAGTCGCTTCAGGATATTGATGCACACCGACAGATTATTTTCGAAGCCATTGTGAAATACCGTAAGATGAAGAATCAGGGAGTGGTAGCCGTGTTCCAGCGCGACCGCTTCGACCGTTATTCCAATTTTGCCCGTATCGGTGATGGTTCGTTGGGAGGAAAGGGACGCGGTCTGGCTTTCATTGACAACATGGTAAAACGCCATACAGAGTTCGATGAGTTTGAGAATGCCTCCGTCATGATTCCGAAAACCGTAGTCCTCTGTACCGATATATTCGACGAGTTCATGGACTCCAACCAGTTGTACCAGATAGCCCTGAGCGATGCGGCCGACGACGTGATTCTTCGTGCCTTCCTTCGTGCCAAGTTGCCCGACCGGCTGGTAGAGGATTTCTTTGCTTTCTTCGATGCGGTGAAGGCACCGATTGCCATCCGTTCCTCCAGTCTGTTGGAAGACTCCCATTACCAACCCTTTGCCGGAATCTATTCCACTTACATGATTCCCTATCTGGACGATAAGTACGAAATGCTTCGTATGCTGGGCGATGCCATTAAGGGAGTGTATGCTTCCGTATATTATAAGGATAGTAAAGCCTACATGCAGGCTACCAGCAACGTGATTGACCAGGAGAAAATGGCCGTCATCCTGCAGGAGGTGGTCGGCACCCAGTATGGCGACCGCTATTATCCGGCCATTTCCGGAGTAGCCCGTTCCATTAACTATTATCTGATTAATGATGAACTGGCCGAAGAAGGAACTGTCAGTCTGGCTTTGGGATTAGGAAAATACATAGTAGACGGTGGATTGACCTTGCGCGTATGTCCGTACCATCCTACACAAGTACTTCAGACCAGCGAAATGGAAATTGCCTTGCGTGAAACACAGACCCGTTTCTATGCCCTCGACTTAAAGAACTTAGGACAGAACTTCTCGCTCGATGACGGGTTCAACCTGTTGAAACTCCATGTGAAAGACGCTGAAGCCGACGGAGCTTTGAACTTCATCGCTTCTACCTACGATCCGTACGACATGGTGATACGCGATGGTATTTATCCCGGCGGCCGCAAGCTGATAACCTTTGCCAACATCCTTCAGCACGATGTCTTCCCGCTGGCCCGCATCTTGCAGTTGGCCCAGAAATACGGTCAGGGCGAAATGCGCCGTCCGGTAGAAATCGAGTTTGCCGTCAATTTTGATGCCCGTACGAAGAGCGGCATCTTCTATCTGTTGCAGATACGTCCGATGGTTGATGTAAAAGCCGGACTGGATGAAGACCTGAGCGTGATTCCCGATGAACGTTTGTTGCTCAAGAGCGAAAACTCATTGGGACACGGTGTGATGGATGATATACAGGATGTGATTTATGTTAAGACAGAAGGTTATTCCGCTTCCAATAACCAGTTGATAGCTTACGACATTGAGAAACTCAACCGTCGTTTCCTCGATGAAGGGAAACACTACATATTGGTTGGCCCCGGACGCTGGGGAAGCAGTGATACGTGGTTGGGCATTCCGGTGAAATGGCCCAACATTTCGGCTGCCCGTATCATTGTGGAAGCCGGACTGACTAATTACCGGGTAGACCCCAGTCAGGGAACTCACTTCTTCCAGAATCTGACTTCTTTCGGGGTGGGATACTTTACCATCAATGCCTATATGAACGATGGTATCTACAACCAGGCATTGCTCGACAGTATGCCGGCGGTAGAAGAAACCAAATACCTGCGCTGGGTACGGTTTGAGAAACCTTTATCCGTCAAGATGGACGGAAAGAAAAAGCTCGGTGTGGTAGAGCTGCCGGAAGACTGACCGGTTTTAATCGAGAACTTATTTATTCACAGGGGCAAGCCTTGACTTGGAAAAGTCGGGACTTGCCCTAATTATTTTTAGCAAAATGAAAAATGTTTCTATCAAATTGAAATTTAGGAGATCTGTGAATCCAGAAAAAGAAGGTTCATTGATTTACCAATTGATTTACGAACGTAAGGTTTGTAGAATCACAAGTAAGTATAAAATTTTCAATCATGAATGGGATGAAGCTACAGGGCAAATACTTTTCTCCTCTTTAGATTCATCTCGTGACAGTCAGTTGGGCATGATTCGGTTCAATGTAGACTGGGAGTTACATCAACTTTGTAAAATTGTAGATACACTGGCTCTTTCAGGTCAGGAATGGACATTTTCTGATTTGACATCACATTTTAATTCGTTTATTGATAAGGATTCCAGTGTGTTTCATTTTATTCAGATGCAGATACAGCGTAAAAAACAGTTGGGTAAAGTCCGTTCCAGTGAAACCTATCAGGCTACCCTCAATAGTTTCATGTCTTTCCGTTGCGGAGTTGATTTGACTTTCGACATGATTGACTCCGAATTGATGGAACTCTATGAAGCTGAATTGCAGAACCGTGGACTGACCCGTAATACCAGTTCGTTCTATTTGCGCATACTGCGCACCAACTACAAGCTGGCTGTAGAAAAAGGGTTGACCCAGGATTGTCATCCTTTTAAGCGAGTGTATTGTGGTATAGATAAGACGGTAAAGAGAAGTTTGTCTTTTGCGAAAATCAAGCAGATCAAAGAACTGGATTTATCTTTGACCCCATCCTTGGATTTTGCCCGCGACATGTTTCTTTTCAGTTTCTGTACCCGAGGCATGTCATTTGTAGACATGGCTTATCTCAAAAAGAAAGATTTAAAGAATGGTTATCTTACTTATAGGCGGAAAAAAACCGGTCAGTTGCTGACCGTTGAATGGACTCGGCAGATGCAGGATATTATAGATAAGTACCCGATAAATCCTACCCAATACCTGCTTCCTTTAATTCTGCGTGAAGATGGTAGTGAGCGGCGCCAGTATCAGAATCAGATGATGAAGATAAACAGGCATTTAAAAGATATAGCTTCTTTGATTAAATTACCTGTTTCTTTGTCTTTGTATTATAGCCGTCATAGCTGGGCAACTATTGCGCGTGGGAAAGATATTCCTTTATCCGTCATCAGTGAAGCATTGGGGCATGATTCTGAAATCACTACCCAAATTTACCTGGATTCCATAAAATCGGTGGAAGTTGATAAAGCGAATCGAAAAATTCTGAAAGATTTATAAGTCTTTGAGAAAAAGAATATCTCCTAAGATGAGATAATATTTTTTTTGTAAGTGGTTAATTATCAGATTGTCTTTGTTATTTATAAATATTTCTGCCGTCAACGGAGGTTGTTCGTTTCTTTAAAATTATTTTCTTCAATTGACTATAATAAGAAATTCAAGCGTGAATTCTTTTAAATGAACTGAAAAATTCTCTGTTTCACAGTGTGGGATTTGTATTTCACAGTGTGAAATATATATCCCACACTGTGGTTTTTATATCCCACACTGTGAAACAGAGAAAATACCATTAAACTTAAAAGAATTGGCAGATAAAAAAAGAAGTATCTGGAGGTGAATTTGGGAAATGTTGCCATAAAAATAAATAGTACATAAAATTGTCTTAAAAAAACAATTTGCCAATAAGATAAAAGTAATAACTTAATAGAATATAAATTTAATTTTCTATCTTTGCAATGCAAAGATTATCTCATCTGAGTATTAACTCTATAACTGCTTGCTTTTTAGTTACTTATGATGGCCGGCAGGATTAGAGAATATGCCTTTTGTCGAACTATGGACAGCTTGCATAATAATCACCCAGACATGCAGGAAACGATGCAATCTGTAAAAGAAACAACAGAATTGCGTCAATGGTTCGTGATGCGTGATTTGAAAAGGGGAAATGCTAAACAGCCTGCCTATAAATTGCTCGGTGAATTAAAAATCAGATTTTTTACTCCGATGGTGTGGAAATTGAGAATTCGTCAGGGCAAACGTGTTCGCCAGCAGGTTCCTTTTATGCCCGATTTGTTATTCGTTTATGATTCCCGTAAAGTGCTCGATCCTCTTGTAGAACAAATCGCTACGTTGCAGTACCGTTTTGTAAAAGGTGGCAACCACCAGCCTATGACTGTAAGAAATGCAGATATGGAGCGTTTCATTAGGGCTGTCGACGCGATGAATAATCCTTGTTTTTATACTCCAGAAGAAATAAATCCGGATATGTTAGGAAAAAAGGTACGTATCGTGGGAGGCCTTTTGGATGGTTATGAGGGATGCTTGCAAAAAATGCAAGGCTCACGCATAAAACGTTTGTTTGTGGAACTTCCCAACCTTTTGACGGCGGCAGTGGAGGTTCAGCCTGAATTTATCCAAGTGTTAAGATGAAAAATTTTGCTCAATGAGAGAGCAAAGTTGAGTGTGAAATTGCTCTTTTATTGAGCAAAAACGTTATCTTTGTAGAAAAAGAGAACACTATGGACAGATTACAAGATAGATTCAGTAAGCTACTTCAGGAAGTAAGTACCGATTTTCATCGCTACATGTATCATCAGATTAATTGGAATAATCGCATGATAGGATTGACCGGTCCGAGAGGAGTAGGAAAGACCATGCTTATTCTTCAGTACTTAAAGGAGAATTTGCCGCGCGAAAATTCCCTGTATGTAACAGCCGAAGACTTTTATTTCGTTGAACATCGTTTGTTGGATTTGGCGGACCTTTTTGTAAAACAGGGAGGAAAGCATCTGTTTATTGATGAAATACACCGCTACAAAGATTGGTCGAAAGAACTGAAACTGATGTACGATTATCATCCGGAATTGCAGATAGTATTTACCGGTTCTTCAGTACTCGATATTCATAAAGGAGTAGCAGATTTAAGTCGTCGTGCTTCCATGTATCACATGCAAGGACTTTCTTTCCGTGAATACCTGAATATGTTTCATGGTTATGACTTTCCTGCTTACTCATTGGATGACATATTGCAACTGAAAGTAACGATACCGGCAGGCTTTCGTCCGTTTCAGTATTTCTCTGACTATTTAAAACAAGGATATTATCCGTTTCCTAAAAACGATTATGAAAACCTGTTATTGCAGATAGTCAATGTATCCATAGAATCAGATATACCTCAATATGCAGGGATGAACGTATCCACAGCCCGTAAGTTGAAGCAACTTTTAGCAGTTATCGCAAAGAGTGTACCGTTTAAGCCCAATATCAGTAGCTTGGCCTCTGTATTGAATGTGAGCCGGAACAGTGTAGCGGATTATTGTCTTTATATCGAAGAAGCAGGTATGATAGCACAACTTCGTGATGATACTGGTGGCATTCGTGGGTTGGGCAAAGTCAATAAAATTTATCTAGACAATACAAATTTGATTTATGCGCTTGGCAGAGAAGGGGTAGAAATCGGTAATGTACGCGAAACATTCTTTTTCAATCAATTGCGAGTAAATCAGGATGTCATTACTTCCTCGGTGTCCGACTTCAAGATAGACGGATATACTTTTGAAGTAGGCGGGCGAAAGAAGGGACAGAAGCAGATAGAAGGCATAGATAATGCTTTTGTCGTAAAAGATGATATAGAATATGGGCATGGTAATGTCATCCCTCTTTGGACTTTTGGGTTCAATTATTGATTCTTATTAGCTGATGGATTCTCAACAAGAAAATACAAAACGTATTGCCAAAAACACGCTGATGCTGTATGTGCGGATGCTGTTTGGTATGCTGGTATCATTGTATACTTCTCGTATAGTGTTGCAGGCTTTGGGCGTGGAAGATTACGGTATATACAATGTGGTAGGAGGTTTTGTGTCAATGTTTTCTATGGTTTCTTCTTCTTTGTCATCAGCTGTAAGCCGTTTTTTGACTTTCGAGTTAGGGCGGAGTGATATGGAGCAGTTGAAGAAAGTGTTTTCTACTTCCCTTTGCATCCATTTGGTGTTGGCCGCTATTATATTATTGCTTGCCGAAAGTATAGGTGTTTGGTTTTTGAATACTCACATGACTATACCGGCAGAGCGTATTTATGCCGCTAACTGGGTATTTCAGGCTTCTTTGGTTGCTTTTATGTTCGGTCTGTTTAGTGTGCCTTACCATGCTTCCATCGTAGCTCATGAGCGGATGACTGCTTTTGCCTACATCGGTATATTGGATATTATTCTGCGTTTATGCATTGTATTGTTTATTGCATATGCACCTTTCCGATTTGATCGTCTTATTGTATATTCCTTATTGTTAGTAGCAGTAGGTATTTCTATGCAGGCTATCTATTGGAACTATTGCCGCCGTCATTTCGAGGAATGTTGTTTTAGATTGAATTTTTATAAAGATTGTTGGAAGGCCATGAGTTCATTCGCAGGATGGAATTTTATTGGTTGTACGGCAGGACTTTTGAAGGATCAAGGAGTGAATGTGTTGTTGAATTTGTTTATTGGGCCTATAGTGAACGCAGCGCGAGGAATTGCCAATACCGTAAATAATGTATTATTTTCTTTTGCCGGTAATTTTATGACTGCTTTGAAGCCGCAAATTACCAAATCGTATGCAGCCGGAAATTATGATTATATGTTTTCATTAGTAGAACGTGGTTCTCGTTACTCTTATTATATTTTGTTACTATTTACATTGCCTATGTTGTTTGAAACTGAGTTTATTCTTACTTTGTGGTTGAAAGACTATCCGGAACATACCGTTAATTTTGTTCGATTAGCATTGTTAATTACTATGTGTGATATACTTTCAAATACATTGATAAATCTACAATTAGCAACCGGAAAGATTCGTAACTATCAGCTGGCGGTAGGTGGTACGTTAATGATGAATTTTCCTCTTTCCTATATTTGCTTAAAAATGAATTTTCCTCCGGAATCAGTGTTGTTCGTAGCATTAGTAGTAGCGGTATGTTGTCTGTTATTACGCTTGTTGTTTCTTCGTAAGATGGTAGGGCTTTCTATGCGTCGCTATTTATATAATGTATGTGGCAATGTTGTAGTAGTTACAGTAGTAGCTTTACTTGTTCCCGCTGTTGTCTATATGCAAATGCCAAACAATGTGGCGCGTTTCTTTACTATATGTTTGCTTTCTGTGATATGTACAATGGTTTCCATTTATTTAATTGGATGTACTGCACATGAACGGAGTTTTATTCGGGAAAAGGCGATATCTGTCCACACAAAACTGTACAAAAAAATTGATATAAACTAAATTTCAACATCTACTTATTATGTGTAAAGTATCAGTAATAGTACCTATATATAATGTAGAAAAATATATAGAAAAGTGTGTTCGTTCTCTTTTTGAGCAAACATTTGATGATATAGAATATATTTTTGTAGATGACGCAACTCCGGATAATAGTATTGAAATTTTATCAGAATTGTTATCTGTTTACCCTAATAGAGCTATAAATTGTAAAATAATACATCATAAGGAGAATAAAGGTCTTACTGGAGCCAGAAATACAGGGATATCGGTAGCCAGTGGAATGTATATAATTCATTTTGACGGTGACGATTGGGCTGAAAAGACAATGATAGAGGATATGTATAGTATGGCAGAAAGTCAAGGTGCTGATATAGTTCTTTGTGATTTTCGTATGATATATACAGATAAGATTGTTAATTATTATACTGTAGATTGGTCTGATGATAAAGTTAGTTCACTTCAAAATTACATTTGTTATCCTTGGAATGTAATATGGAATATGCTTGTAAAACATGATATTTATATGCAACATAAATTAAAATCATTGGAAGCAAATGCTGCTTATTGTGAAGATTTTAATTTGGCTGTAAAATTATTGCTCCATGCTAATAAGATTATTCATTTGAGCAAAATATTATATAATTATAATAGATTAAATATATCATCTATTATGCATAATTTGAATGAAAAAACAATGAATGATGAACAAGTTATGTATTTGGATGTAATTGATTATTTTAAAAAAGAAGGAGTGTATCAATATTATAAGAAACAGCTGTGTTGGAGGATCTTAAAAAGTAAGCAGGAATGGGTATTAAGCACCTCTACATATAATAAGTTTCTTGATTTGTATCCTGAAAGCCATAATTATATTTTGTCGTGTCCATTTTTGAATATAAAATTGAAAATTATGATGTGGTGTTTAGTTCATCATGTAGGTGTTATTTCTAAGTTTATGTTGTTATTGAGATATTTAAAAAATAGAAATCTATAATTTAAATTTATGAATGCGACGCAAAAGAAAAAACAATTAATGGATACAATTACAAAAGTATTGACTCCTCTCATTGATAACGATTATGTATATTTAGATTTACCATATTATAATAATTTGGGAGATGTTTTAATATGGGAAGGAACTAAGTGTTTTTTGCAAACTTTACCATATAAATGTTTGTATGCAAGTGATATATATTTTTATATACCACGAAAATTACATAAAGATGTGATAATTTTGTTTCAGGGTGGAGGAAATTTAGGGGATTTGTATAGAGAGCATTCTTGTTTTAGGAGAAAAATAATAGAGTCTTATCCTGAAAATAAAGTGATTATTCTTCCTCAAAGTATATACTACGACGATAGTAGTTTGATGAAAGAGGATATTGCATTTTATGCAAAACATTTAAATGTCATAATATGTGCAAGGGACAAATATTCATATCAATTTTTGAAAGATCGCTTTCAAAATGAAATTAAGCTTGTTCCAGATATGGCATTTTTTATTGATTTAAAAAAATATAAAATACCTCAATCTGAAGATAGAGTGTTATATTTAAGAAGGAAAGATAAAGAATTAAGTAATAAAAATTGTTCTGAGATTTCTCCGGTTGCTGAATTACATGATTGGCCAACTATTGAATGCAAAGAGAAAAAATATGAATATATAGATAAGCTTTTTTATCCTATAAAATTTTTGTGTTGGTTATTTGGTATGAAATATAGGAAATTAGCAGAAGATTATAAAAGGGATAAGTTTTATAGGCCTTCTTATGTTCAGACAGGTATTAATTTTATCAGTAAATATTCTATAGTGTATACAACCCGACTTCATGCGTTGATTTTATCTGTGCTTTTAAATAAAAAAATATTTTTGATTGATAATTCAACGGGTAAGCTTTGTAACTTTTATGATACATGGTTGTCAGATTTTGATAATATCATTGTGAAAAATAGATAAAATTTGATAACCCCTTCAAGATGATGTATTACTAAACTCACAAAATACACTTGCTTATGCTGTGTTAAAATATTTAATGAATGGTGTGATGGAGAAATGAGATATATTAATGTCTAATGTATGTGATTAAATATTTCTTTACGGAAACTTTATGTCTTTTATTTCTATTATTATTCCGGTATATAATGTGGAAGCATATTTAGAAGAATGTGTGGAAAGTGTATTGGCACAAACTTTTAAAGATGTGGAGATATTGTTAATCGATGATGGAAGTACAGATACGTCAGGATATTTGTGTGAGGATATAGCTTTAACAGATAGTCGGATAAAAGTATTTCATAAGCTCAATGGAGGTTTATCTTCTGCCCGTAACTATGGTATGGATAGAGCTTCGGGTAAATATATCATATTCCTTGATTCGGATGATTATTGGGAGAAGAGTGATGCTCTATTTTTATTGGTTGAAAAAGTGGAGAAGGAAAATTTAGATGTAGTACGTGGAGAGTATGTAGATGTAGATGGGGTAGGAAATAGATTGAAGACTCCTGATTTATCGGCAGAAAAACTGAAAGATAAAGTATTTGGTTCGTATGAAATGGTGAAAGATGTGATTAATGGTAGATTTTTTTCTTGGTTGTTCCTATTTAGAAGATCAGCTATTGAAAACCTACGTTTTGATGAAAGCCGGAAGTTTCAAGAAGATATAGATTTTGCAATTAGAGTATTTAGCAAGAATCAGAGATGTGGTTATCTTCCTGTTCAGTTTTATGCCTATAGACAACGTGAAAATTCCATCATGTCTACTCCACGTATCAGTAATCTTGAAAATTCGTTTTCTCTTTGTGATGTATTCCATGAATATGCATATAAGGTAGAAGACAAAAGACTGACTCCTTATTATTTGTATAGAGGGATTATGATGTATTATTGGACGCTGGAAACAGTTGCAAGTGATTTGTATATTTCTCAATATAAAGTAATTGAAAAAGAGTTATCTTTAAAACAATTGAGATGTAAAGTCCATAAATGGATAGAGAAAGTTCCAGAGGCTCATTTTCCGATTCATTTATATGTTTCACCTCATATCGGAGTCCTTTTGTTCAGATTGCGTTGGTGGGGAGGACGGGTTTTACGCACACTAAAAATGAAGTGAAATGAATTATACAGCTGTTATCCGTACATTAGGGAAAGCCGGAGAGAAATACCAGACTTTATTGGAGTCTTTGGATAGGCAGACTATTCAACCGTCGAAGATTTTAGTATATATAGCCGAAGGTTATGCTATTCCTAAAGAGACAATCGGAAAAGAACAATATATCTATGTAAGGAAAGGAATGGTAGCCCAGCGGGCTTTACCATATCAGGAAGTAGATACAGAATATATCTTATTCTTGGACGATGATGTGTATTTGCCGGAGACTGCTGTGGCACAATTGTATCAGTATTTGATAGACAATAAGGCAGATGTAATTTCCCCGGATGTATTTCCGAATGCGGAACGTTCTATATGGGGGAAATGGATGATGAGGCTTTCTGGGAGGATGATAGACAGAAAGGATGATGGAAAGTGGGGGTATAAAGTAATGCGTAATTCCGGTTATTCGTATAATGGAAATCCTAAGCACGGAGTATATTTATCACAGACCAATGCCGGACCTTGTTTCTTCTGCAAAAAGGAGGATTTCCTGAAGATTCATTTTGAGGAGGAACTTTGGATGGATCAGATGAAATATGCTTTGGGAGATGATCAGGTGATGTTTTATAAAATGTATTGTATGGGATTGAAGCAGTTGACCTGGTTTCATAGTGGAATAAAGCATTTGGATGCAGGAACAGCGATGGTGAGTGAAGAAAAAGAAAAAATGCTGATTTATTCTGATTTTCGCTTTAAGACTATTTTTTGGCATCGTTTTATCTATTTATCGGATGAGGAATGGTTAAGCCGTTCGTGGAGTATGTTGTGTATAGGTTATACTTTAGGATTTGCCTTATTCGTTTCCTTGGTAAAGGGGCGGCTTGATATATTCAAGTTGAAGCTGAAAGCGATGAAAGATGCAGTAAGTTTTATAAAAAGTGAGGAATATCATATTTTATCGTTGATTAAAAAGAATGTAAGATGAAAACAGTTCCTATAGCTTTTGCTTTTGACAATAATTTAGTCTTTCCTGCCTGTGTCTGTCTGTCCTCTTTACTGATGAATGCAAAAGATGATACTTTTTATGATATTTTTATTTTGCATTCTTCGAAGGTCGATTTGAATAAAGAACAATTGGCTGAGTTACTGAAACAATTCAGTCGTTGTCGGATTCAGTATCGTGTGGTAGATGATACATTCGACCAGTCGTTTGAAATAAGGGGAATCACAGCAGCTACTTATTACCGTTTACTGATACCAGAGTTGATACCAGAGTACGACAAGGTGATTTATGCGGATGTGGATATTATATTCCGAATGGATTTATCGGAATTGTACGAAACGGAGATAGGAAATAATTATATTGCTGCTACTCGTGAGTTGGGTATGAACTTGACGGAAGACGGACAGAAGTATATACATTCGATGCCGGAGTTGAATGTGGGCAGTTATATTCAGGCTGGCTTTATCGTAATGAATAATAAGGCTATCCTAAAAGATAATGTGCATGTACAGTTCAAAGAATGGAGTAATAAGAAACTGAAATTTCAAGATCAAGATATACTGAATGTGGTTTGTAGAGGCAGAATCTATTATTTATCATTGGAATATAATATGACAGATTATTCCTATATGTTTGCGATGAGAAAACGTTCTGTCATCAAGGAACTGTTTTCCGATGCAGAGATAGAGTATGCTTTGAAGCAGGGCAATATTCATTATAATGGACATAAGCCATGGAAGAAGTACAGTGTCAATTTCGACATTTGGTGGGAGTATTACCGGAAGTCTCCTTTCTTTGATCAGAAATTCTATTTTGAGTTCTTCTATACACGTTTGAATGAACTGGATCAGCTTTCGCTTTGGAAGCGGATAAAGATTCTGATTCGTTATTTTGTGTATGGAAAAAGAGAGATTTAAAGGTCGTTAATACAATGGAGATAATAGTTAATATGGCCTGTGGCCTTGCCAACCGGATGTTTCAGTACAGTTACTATCTGTTTCTGAAGAAGCAGGGATATGAGGTAGCTGTTGATTTTTATCGTTCGGCTAAGCTGGCACACGAAAAGGTGGAATGGAATGCGGTCTTTCCTCACGCTGAAATCAGGCAGGCTTCCCGTTTGAAAGTCTTTCTGTGGGGAGGAGGAGCCGATATTTGCTCTAAGGTACGTCGCAAGTATTTCCCCTCGTCTACGAAGGTAAGGACGACTACAGGGGCTTTTGATGCTTCCTTACCAGATAATACGGCTAAAAATCAATATATCATCGGAGTTTTTTTGAATGCAGCTGTAGTAGAGGCTGTAGGAGATGAAGTAAAAGCCTGTTTCTCTTTTCTGCCTTTTGCGGATGAAAAGAATCTTCGCATCGAAAAGGAAATAGAAGCATGCGAATCGGTGGCTATCCATGTGCGGAAAGGAAAAGATTACCAGAGCCGCATCTGGTATCAGCATACTTGTCCGATGGAATATTACCGGAAAGCCATTGCTCGGATGAAAGAGAAGGTGCGGCATCCTAAATTCTATGTCTTCACTGATAATGCGGAGTGGGTAAAGGAGAATTTTCAAGGAATAGAATATACGTTAGTAGAGGGTAATCCTGCCGATGGATATGGCAGTCATTTTGATATGCAACTGATGAGCTTGTGCAAGCATAATATTATCTCGAACAGTACGTATAGCTGGTGGAGTGCCTTTCTGAACTGCAATCCGGAGAAGGTGGTGATTGCTCCGGAAGTGTGGTTTAATCCGGATTCCTGCAATGAATTTAAGTCGGACAAAGCTCTGTGTAAGGGGTGGATTGCATTATAAAGAAAGATGAGCTATAAGGTTTCGGTCATTATCCCTATTTATGGGGTGGAGAAGTTTATCGGACGGTGTGCGAAAACACTGATGCAACAGACATTGAAGGAGGTGGAGTATATCTTTGTCAATGATGCGACTCCTGACTGTAGTATGAAAGTGCTTCAGGAGGTGCTCGCTCGTTATCCGGAGAGACAGAATAGTGTGGTAGTTGCAGTACATGAAACGAATAAAGGACTGCCGGCTGCCCGGAATACCGGATTACAGATGGCGCAGGGGGAGTATATTTTTCATTGCGACAGTGATGACTTTGTAGAACCTGATATGCTGGAAACCTTGTACACGGAAGCTGTTATGCATCGGGCTGATATTGTATGGTGCGACTGGTTTTTGTCTTTCGAAAAGAACGAACGTTATATGAAACAGCCTTCTTTTGATACTGCGCTGGAAGCGTTGAAAACCATGTTGAGCGGAGGAATGAAGTATAATGTATGGAATAAATTGGTAAGGCGTAGTCTTTATGCTGATTATCAGGTATCCTTTCCTGCCGGATATGGGATGGGAGAGGACATGACGATGCTGCTGTTGTTTGCCCATGCCGGACGAGTGGCTTATGTGCCCAAGGCTTTTTATCATTATGTCAAACTGAATACAGGGGCGATGAGTAATGTGTATTCTGACAGGCATAAGGAGGAACTGAAATACAATGTAAATAGAACGGCAGAGTGCTTGACTAAAATATATGGAAACACATTGGAAAAAGAGATTGCATTTCTGAAGTTGGAAGCTAAGTTTCCTTTTCTTCTGATGGGAGATACACGATTGTATCGTCTGTGGAAAGAATGGTATCCCGAAGCCAACCGGTATATTTTACAGAATCGTGGAATTTCGGCACGTAGCCGATGGTTGCAGTGGTGTGCCTGGAAGAATCTGTTTGGGTTGGTGTGGATATACAATCAGTTGTTTCATTGGGCATATAAGATATTGTATAGATAAAGAAGATAAAATATATGTATAAATATTTTATTCATATTATATCGGTTATTCTTACCTCTTTTTATTTTTTTCCGTTTGAGACGGTGGCTCTGCCGGGAGTGAATACAAAGATGGTGTTGGCTGGCGTGAGTCTGCTGATTTTAGGAAAGCGGTTGGCACAACGGAGGGATGCTGATATTAATAAGGATTTTTTCATGTTGTCGCTGTGGGCGATGGGGGTATCATTGGTCAGTCTGGTAACAATGACGGTCAATAATACGCGGGATGGTTCATTCTTGACTTATTTTATCTCGATGTGGGTATGGATGGGAGGTGCCTATACCGTGATACGATGGCTGCATGTGGCGTATGGATATGTCAATGTACGACTGGTATGTAATCTGTTGATAGCCGTCTGCGTAGTGCAATGTCTGATAGCGTGGACAAAGGATGTATATTCACCTTTACAGACATGGATAGATAGTTTTGTAGGAGGAGAGGCCTTTATGGGAAATACCAAAGATACCCGTTTGTCTGGTATCGGAGCTGCCTTGGATGTGGCAGGATTGCGTTTTTCGGCAGTAGCGGTCATGATTGGATTTATTTTGTCGAAAACAGAAGAATTGTCGCATAAACAGGTGGTAGGCTATCTTGTTTCTTTCTTGATTCTTGCGGTGATTGGGAATATGATTTCCCGTACTACTACAATGGGGATAGGACTTGCAATGGCTTACTGGGTGTATTCTACCGGACTTCTTACGCTAAAACTGAAGAGGGAAAACAAGAAACTGTGGCTTTGGTTAGGAGGAATTATGTGTGTAGTAATACCGGTATTTGTTTCTCTGTATTATACAAATGATACGTTTTATAAGAACATCCGTTTTGGTTTCGAAGGCTTTTTCAGTTTATGGGAAACAGGCAAATGGCAAACCAGTTCGAATGATATTTTGTTGGAGCACATGATTGTATTTCCGGACAATTGGAGGACTTGGCTGATTGGAGATGGATATGCAGCAAATCCATTAGATCCTGCATTTTTTGATCCTTATTATACTGGTCCTGTATATCATGGATATTATATGGGTACGGATATCGGATATTTACGTTATATTTTTTATTTTGGCTTGACCGGTACTGTGCTGTTTATGGCGTTTATGTGGAAAGCAGCATGGATTTGCGTCAGTCGATTTAAAGATTACAAGGTGTTGTTTCTACTGATTTTGTTGGTAAACTACCTCGGATGGTTTAAAGTATCGACTGATGTTTTTATGGTATTTGCCATCTTTCTTATGTTAAGTAAGGAAGACGACAAGCAGACTGATTCTATTCTTGAAAATGAGCAGAACTGTTAGACAAATAGTCCGTTTTATAAAAAGAGCAAGAAATCGTTTTCAGTTCTTATTACAATCTGTTACGGCTCAAGATGTATGGAGTGGAATGTGGACGGCATTGTGTAGTGCACGGTAAACTATATGTACATCTTTTTCCTTCGGCTAAAGTAAAGATAGGTGATAATCTTTATTTTTCTTCTGGATGGGGAATAAACGCATTATGTGCGAATAAAAGAGGAATGATTTATGCTACGCATGATGCTTGTATAAGCATTGGAGATAATGTAGGTATGAGCAGTACTGTATTATGGTCACATAAAAAAATAACAATAGGTAATCATGTGAAGATTGGGGGAAATTGTATTCTAATAGATACAGATGCTCATAATATGGATTTTCTTTTACGTCGTAGCCCATCTACAGATTGGGGAGTATCTGCACCTGTTACAATAGAGGATGATGTTTTTATTGGCATGAATTGTGTGATATTAAAAGGAGTTACGATTGGTGCACGCAGTATTATTGCTGCAGGTTCTGTCGTAACTAAAAGTATACCTGCTGATTGTGTGGCAGGAGGAAATCCTGCTAAGGTTATAAAGCGGCTTTCCAAATAACCTCTGATAAAAATCTATGAAAATCATCTATTGCACCCACTCCACATGTAATCCCGGAGGGATGGAACGAGTGCTCCTGAACAAGGTTACTTACCTTTCACAACTTCCTGGATGGAAGGTTGCTGTGGTAACAACCGACCAGCACCAGCGTCCTCCTTTTTATCCGTTTCCGGAGAAGGTACGCATGACAGATTTGGGAATCAATTACTCGGAGGATAATGAAAAGAGGGCATGGAAAAAGATAACCGGCTATCTCCGTAAAAGAAAGGAGCATAAACGAAAACTGACGGCATTGCTTCTGAAAGAGAAACCGGACATTGTGGTGTCGCTTTACCCTTCTGAATCTTCGTTTATCCCGGATATAAAGGACGGAAGCAGGAAAGTGCTGGAGTTGCATTATTGTAAGTTTTTCCGCTTGCAGTATGGACGGAGAGGGCTGCTGGGATGGATTGATAAACTGCGTACACGGCAGGATGAACAGATAGTGCGCCGCTTTGACAAGTTTGTGGTGCTGACCAATGAAGACAGGGGGTATTGGGGAAATTTGCCGAACATTGAAGTAATTCCCAATGCTGCTATGCATGTAAGTGATGCTTATTCGGATGTGATGAACAAACGGGTGATTGCGGTGGGACGGCTGGATTACCAGAAAGGGTTTGACCGTCTGATTCAGGCCTGGCAGCTGGTACAGCATACTGGAAAGTTTACTGACTGGAAACTGGATATTTTTGGGCAGGGAGAATGGCAGGAGATGCTGCAGCAAATGATTGACAAGGCGGGGCTGCAAGATTCGCTCCAGATTCATCAGCCTACCAAACAGATAGGAGAAGAGTACGTGAAGAGTGATCTGCTGGTGATGAGTTCCAATTATGAAGGTTTTCCGATGGTGATGATTGAGGCGATGGCCTGTGGGCTTCCCGTGGTATCGTTTGACTATAAGTGTGGTCCGAAAGATATTATCCAAACCGGGATAAACGGTTTGTTGGTTCCGAATGGAGATATTCAGGCGTTGGCCTATGCCATGATGGTAATGATGTCGGATGAGGCTTATCGGAAAATGTTGTCGCAGAATGCCCGAAAAGTGGTGGACACTTATTCTGAACAGGCAGTCATGTCACAATGGATTCGCTTGTTTACTTCAATAACTGCAAAATGAAAACATTGCTTCAGATAAATCCGGTGCTGCGTGTCTCTACTTCTACGGGGCGCATCATGCAGGAAATTGGAGAACTGGCTATGCAGAACGGCTGGCAGAGTTACATTGCTTACAGCCGTGGACGTGATGGCATAAAGCCTTGTAGTTCAAAGCTGGTGCCGGTAGGTAGCAAATGGAGTGTAGCATGGCATGGGCTGGAAACGCGCTTGTTTGACCGTCATGGACTGGCTTCTTCATTCGCTACCCGGCAATTTATCCGGCAGATTGAACGGATTCAGCCGGATGTGATTCATATACACAACATTCATGGCTATTTCCTGAACTATCGGATTTTGTTCGAGTACTTGTCAAAATGCAATATTCCGGTAGTGTGGACTGTACATGACTGCTGGCTTTATACGGGACATTGTTATTATTATTCTTATGTGAACTGTAACCGTTGGCAGGATGGGTGCGGAGAGTGTCCTCAGCGTAAGGAATTCCCGGCAAGCTTGTGGATAGACCGTAGCCGGCAGAACTATCTTGATAAGAAGGAGGCTTTTACTTCCATGCCTCAGGACAAACTGGTGATTGTGCCGGTATCCGACTGGATAAGGTCGGAGATGCAGAAGTCTTTTTTCTGCGGATATAATTTCCGGGTGATTCATAATGGTATCAATACGGAGGTTTTTCGTGTGTACGATGCACAGGAAGTAAGGGAGAAATATGGGCTGGGCGATAAGCATGTGTTGCTGGGGGTAGCCAGTATCTGGAGCCGGGAAAAAGGGCTGGATGATTTCATTCAGATGGCTGCTCTTCTGAAGAAGGAAGAACTGATTGTGCTGGTAGGTATTAAACCGGAGGAAAGAAAGAGACTGCCTGAAAATATCATTGGTATAGCCCGGACAGAGAATATACAGCAGTTGGCAGGATTGTACTCCATGGCAGATGCGTTTATCAATCCTACCTGGCAGGATAATTATCCTACGGTTAATATGGAGGCGATAGCTTGTGGTACCCCGGTGGTTACTTATCGTACAGGAGGGAGTGTGGAAGCTGTGACAGATGAAACCGGCTTTGTAGTGGAGCAGGGTGATTATAAGGAGTTGCTGGAAGCAGCACGAATGATACGGCAGCGGGGTAAGTCTTATTATCAAAGCCGGTGTCGGGAATATGCATTGATGCATTTTAAAAAAGAAGATCGTTATTCTGACTATATCCGTTTGTACGACGAACTGACGAAACGTGGTTAATCGCGTAAATTATTTGCTATGAATCTTTCTGAAGGCTTCGAGAGTGAGGCTGCTAAATATTGGGCTGTGCTGATTGAAGGCGCATATCTATTATTCTAAATTAACTCGAAAACATACTCGGATACCCTGAAATGGTGAAAGTGGATGCCGGCCTATAAATGTGTAGGTAGTAGCATTTTCTGGGAATAAATTGAAGTCTATGAATGTGGAAAATCTGAAAGTATTGCAACTAGGAAAATTCTATCCCATACGTGGAGGAGTTGAAAAAGTTGCATTTGATTTAATGAAAGGACTGTCCGAAAGGGGAATCGGATGTCACATGCTGTGTGCAGCAGAGGAAGGGGAGGACCGGATTATCTTGCTGAATGAGCATGCACAGCTGATTTGTACCCATACTTGGGTTAAAGCTTGTGCAACGATGATTTCGCCTTCCATGATTTTCACTTTGCGTAAAATTTGTGGAAAGTATGATATAATTCATGTACATCATCCTGACCCTATGGCTTGTTTGGCCTTGTTCCTTTCTGGATATAAAGGAAAAGTAGTGCTTCATTGGCACAGTGACATTCAAAAGCAAAAGATGTTGCTGAAGCTGTATTATCCTTTGCAGCAATGGCTGTTGAAGCGTGCTGATGTGATTGTGGGAACTTCTCCCGTCTATTTGGCAGAATCGCCTTTTTTACAACACGTGCAGCATAAGACGGTCTGTCTGCCTATCGGAGTAGAACCGATGCAACCTGTACCGGAAGCGGTGAAGGCCCTCAGAAGTGAGTATCCGGGCAAGAAAATCGTGTTTTCACTTGGTCGTCTGGTAGCCTATAAAGGGTACCGTTTTTTAGTGGAGGCTGCCAAATATTTGAAAGATGATTTTGTGGTGCTGATTGGGGGATCCGGGGCTTTGAAGGAAGAGCTGCAGAAAGAAATTGTTTCCCTGAATTTGCAGGAAAAGGTGAAACTGTTAGGGAGAGTCAGCGACGAGGAACTGCCTGCCTACTACGGAGCCTGCGATGTGTTTTGCATGAGCAGTGTGCAGAAAACAGAAGCGTTTGGTATTGTGCAGATAGAAGCAATGTCGTGCGGAAAGCCTGTGGTAGCTACCAGAATACCTCAGTCAGGAGTGTCCTGGGTGAATGAAGAAGGCGTATCGGGGATGAATGCGGAACCGGGGAATGCGCAAGATTTAGCCCGGGCAATTGAAGCGGTAACGGAAAATGAGGAGGTATATCGGAAATTTTCGGAAGGTGCGACTAAACGTTATCGTGACATGTTTACGAAGGAATGTATGATTGATAAATGTTTAACCATATACTTGGAGTTATGAAAAATGTAAACAAAGAAGATGTCATGTCCAAAGCCATGATGGCTTATGTGGCAAATGACCATTATTATTATCCGAGTGCGGGGATGTCGGTTACGGCTTGCAGAGTGAAACGTGTGGCTGATGTAATTGTAAGCTTGATAGCCTTGATTATTTTTTCGCCGGTGTTTTTACTTATTTCCTGGTTAATCAAGCATGAGGATGGGGGACCAGTGATTTTTAGTCAGGAACGTATCGGGTATGGTGGAAAGCCTTTCATTTTGTATAAGTTTCGATCGATGTCGGTCGATTCGGAATCGGATGGAAAACCGGCTCTTTGCCAGAAAAATGACAGCAGACTGACCCGAATCGGACGTTTCCTTCGGGAGCATCACCTGGATGAATTGCCGCAACTATGGAATGTGCTGAAAGGAGAAATGAGTTTTGTAGGCCCACGTCCGGAACGGAAATATTTCGTGGATAAGATTAAGGCCATCAATCCGGATTATGAGTTATTGTATCGTTTGCGTCCGGGACTATTTTCTAAAGCGACTCTTTACAACGGCTACACTGATACGATGGAAAAAATGCTGGAACGTCTTAGAATGGATTTGGAATATATGCGTACCCGCTCTTTATGGATGGATATTAAAATCGTATGGCTTACGGCCATGTCCATTTTTATGGGTAAAAAATTCTAATAGCTTTGATATGAATAAGATAGAGATACGTAAAGGAATTCAACTGCGTAAGATTGGCAATCGCTACATGATTGTGGATGCCTGCGCAGGTAATGTAAATATGAGTAAAGTGTATAGCTTGAATCAGACGGCAGCATGGATATGGCAGTGTGTAGCTGATGGGTGTACCACCTTGGATGAACTGACAGAACGTTTGTGTCAGGAATATAAAGTCGATGCAGAGGTGGCCCGCCGTGATTTGGAGAAACAGTTGGCAGACTGGCAGGCTTTTGGATTGATTGGTTAGGAAAGGTTTTACTGTGAAAAAGATATGAAGAAGGTACAGAAAGCATTACTTGTGTTGTTGAGAGCAGGGTTATGGGAGAGCAGGATAGAAGATTTGTCTTGTTTTCCAATGTCTGCAGGGGAGTGGAAGAACTTGTACCTTTTGTCAAGGCAGCAGACTGTTACCGGAATTGTTTTTCAGGGAATACAGCATTTGCCTGAACATTTTTTACCGGCAGAAGAATTACTGGTTCGCTGGATGGCAGAAACAGATGCTATTGAGCGTAAAAATATGCAGATGAACAAGGCGTTGGAATTATTGGTGCAATGGTTTACCGAAAGCGGAGTTCAGCCTGTATTACAGAAGGGGCAAGGAATTGCCTCGTTATATGAGAACCCTTTGTTACGCGAATGTGGGGATATTGATTTTTATTTCGATAGCCGGCAGATGTTTGAAAAAGCTTTTTCTCTTATCTGTCAGTGTGGCTTGCGGGGAAAGGTACAAGCCGATCAGAGTGTGACCTACGCATGGAAGGGAGTAGAAGTGGAACATCATACGTGCTTGCTGGATTTGCATAATCCTTTTTTACAACGTTATGCAAAAGAGCTGGAACAGCAATATGGATATAATCACATGAGATTGGAAGGAGGACTGGATGTAAGGATTCCTTCTCCTGTATTGAATCTCCTGCTTCAGAGCCTACATATTTTAAAACATGCTTTGGGATGGGGAATCGGATTGCGTCAGTTGTGCGATATGGCCCGCAGTTGCTATAAGTTGCATGATGAGGTGGAATCTGAAGAAATGAAAAAGATTACATTACAATTGGGAATGGACAGATGGCAGCAGTTGCTACATGCATTTTTGGTGGAACATCTGGGACTTCCAGTGGCGTATCTTCCTTATCAGGAGGTCGCTTCAGATTCATCCCCTTTACTTGATATTATCTGGAGGGGCGGAAATTTTGGCTTGTATGTTCCCGGACATCAGCGGAAGTCACAATCGCTTTTGGCCGGCAAATGGCAGACGGCATGTGCTTTTCAGCGTAATATTCGTTTTGCATTTCGTTATGCGCCCAAAGAAGGTTTTTGGGTATTTTCCAGTTTGTTGAAAGGACAATTGAAATGAGAATAGAACATCAGTTTTCTATCGCAGGATTTGAAGTGAGTGTCAGTTTTCCGGATGGATGGGATGCTGATACTTTATTACCCTCTTTCCGTCCCTTCTATGGTAAGAAGGAGGGGCAGGAAAAAGCTTTGCTGAAGTGTACGGTGTGTACTTCGGTGGAAAATAAGGCTGCGATGCCTTCGGGTGAATTAATCGAGAATACGCTCAGCGATATGGGCTACGTTAGTTTGTATAAAGAAGCAGAAGGGTATTGTGTCACACTTTCTGCAGAACAGGGAGGAACATTGCATGTCATGCAGGCTGACAGACGGTTTTCAACTGTCAGGGTGTATTTGCACGAAGAAGACAAACGGGCAGGTCATGCATTGTCTTCCTTGCTTCGCATTGCCTATTCGCAGGCAGTTCTTTACCGGGATGCCGTATCCATTCATGCTTCAGCGGTGTATTGTGAGAACAAGGCTTTTTTATTTATGGGAAAGAGCGGAACAGGAAAAAGCACGCATTCTTCGCTGTGGATGAAATATATACAAGGAACGGAGCTGCTGAACGATGATAACCCGACATTACGTATCGTGGATGGAAAGGTGTATGCTTATGGCACACCGTGGAGTGGCAAGACTCCTTGCTATAAGCCGCTCTCTTATCCGGTAGGTGGAATGGTGCGTTTGAAGCAGGCTCCTGTAAATCGTTTTTTTCGCCAGAAAGAGGTGGAGGCTTTCATTACACTTTTTCCGGGATGCTGTGTCATTCATCAGGATGCGGAATTACGTGCTTGCCTTTATGACACGTTGATTCGGATGGTAGAACAAGTTCCTGTGGGGGTATTGGAATGCAGACCCGATGGGGAGGCAGCCCTGTTATGTCGGAACATGTTACTTCGAACAGACAAATAGAAATAAATTACTAATAACTTAACTATACCTAAACGTATGAAAAAACCAGTCTATTTATGGGCAAGCTTGCTTGCCGTGTTGCTGTTGACTTCCTGTGCGTCGCGCAAGAATTTCGTGTATTTGCAGGATATGGAAATGGGACTGAAATATCCCATTGAAACCAAGCATGAGGCAGTGGTGCATCGGGATGACCGTCTGAGTATTACTGTCAGCTGCAAAAATCCGGAGCTGGCCATCCCGTTCAATATTTATGATGGTACATTCCGTGTAGGAACGGATGGAAGTGTGACTGCAGATGCTTCGAGCAAGGTGAACGAGAAAGGCTATCGTGTGGATGTGAACGGTGACATTGATTTCCCTATTTTGGGCAAGTTGCACATTGAAGGAATGAAAGTAAGCGAAGTGCGCGACTTAATCAAGCAGAAAATTGAAGCGGGAGAATATATGAAAGACCCGCTGGTTTCCATTGAGTTCTTAAATTTTAAATATACGGTGCTGGGAGCTGTGGGAAGTAATGGAACCTATACCGTGGACGGGGATCGCGTGACATTGCTGGAAGCCATAGCCAAGGCAGGAGATTTGACTTCCAAGGCCAAAGTAGACCGGGTAGCTGTAATTCGTGAAATAGAGGGCGAACGTCAGATTTTTATGCACGACCTGCGAACCAAGGACATATTTGATTCTCCCTGTTTTTACCTTCAGCAGAATGACATTGTATATGTAGAGCCTAAGTACAAGAAAAAGGATGTGGAAGACCGGGGATGGCAGGTTGCTACAACTTTGTTGTCTGTCGTAACGGCCGTATGCTCAATCTTGTGGGCAATCAAGTAAGGATGATTCTAATTAATAGTTACAAAACGATATGCAGACGAACAATTCTTCTAACAAGAATGACCAAGGGCTGAATATAGTGGATTTATTCATGTATTTGGCTTCTCAATGGAAGTGGTTCTTACTTTCCATTTTGATTTGCGGTGGGATTGCGTGGTATAATTATGCCCGTGCTCCGCTGGTGTACTTTCGTTCGGCTACGGTCATTATCAAAGATCCGTCGAACAAAGCCAGTACTTCCGGTCTGGACCGCTTCGATAATTTTATTAACAAGGTGAATGTGGCCAATGAAATATTGCAGTTCCGTTCCAAGAAGCTGATGCGCGAGGTGGTGCAGCGTGTACATGCCGATGTGAGCTATCAGATAAAGGACGGTTTGCGCAACAATGAGTTGTACAACGAATCGCCCGTATTGGTTAGCCTGCCGGATGCATTGCCCGAACAAAGCTTCTCTTTTACGATGACCCTGAAAGATGCAAAGACGGTAACCCTCTCTGATTTCTCGGGAATTGAAGCGAAACCATCGTATGAGGTGGCGTTGAATGATACGGTGGCAATCATCGAAGGGATGAATGTGGTGGTAACTGCAACCAATTACTTGCGTGATTCCTGGCTGAATACGCCTATACGGGTACAGAAACTTCCGGTAGAATCGATGGTGAATTATTATAAGAATGCCTTGGGCATTCAGCAGGAAGAAGAGGAAGCTTCCATCCTTACTCTGGCTTTGAAAGACAGTTCACCAGCCCGTGCGGAAGATGTGCTGAATACATTGATTACGGTATACAATGAAGAGGCCATCAAAGAAAAGAATCAGGTGGCAGTGAATACCGCTAACTTTATCAATGAGCGTCTTATCATCATTGAACGTGAGTTGGGAAATGTGGAATCCAATCTGGAATCGTTCAAGCAGCGGAATCAGATTGTGGACATTGCTTCCTCGGCAGGTATGTATATGACTGAATCGCAGAAATACAATGCCGATGCCATGGAACTGGAAACCCAGCTTCGTCTGGCTAATTTTATTAAGGACTATCTGACAGATCCTAGTAAGGAAACCGACCTGATACCTTCTAACACGGGAATCAGCGATATGAACATTGAAAATCAGATTAGTCTTTACAATGCGGCAAAATTGAAGCGTGACCACTTGATTGATGACAGTAGTGTGAACAACCCTGTGGTGCAGGAACTCAACAATTCGCTTCGTGCCATGAAGCAAAGTATTATTCGTGCTGTGGACAATATGATTGTCAGCCTGAATGTGAAACGCAATGACGCACAGAACCGTGAAATGCGTGCCCAGGACCGTGTGACGGCTATTCCGACAAAAGAACGGCAGATGCTGTCTATCGAACGTCAGCAGAAAATCAAGGAAGCTCTTTATCTGTTCCTGCTGAACAAACGTGAGGAGAATGCCCTTTCACAGGCCATGGCCGATAACAATGCCCGCGTGATAGACGGAGCGGAAGGAAGCAATGCCCCGATTTCTCCCAACCGAAACCGTATCCTGTTGTTGGGATTGCTGGTGGGAATCGCTTTGCCGGGAGCGGTTTGTCTGGCTATTCTCTTTATGGATACACGGGTTCACGGACGGAAGGATATAGAAGGAGTTACTTCCGTGCCTTATTTAGGAGAAATTCCATTGGATAAAGAGGCCATGAAAGACCACCGGAGGAAGGTAATGGCAGTGAAAGAGCAGGGTGATGACATTGTGTCGGAAGCCTTCCGTATTTTACGTACCAACATGGCTTTCCTTTCCAAAAAAGACAAGCCTGCGCAGATAATTACCTTTACTTCGTTCAATATCGGAGCCGGAAAGACCTTTATTGCACGCAACTTGTCCATGAGTCTGGCTTATATGAAAAAACGGGTAGTCATGGTCGATTTGGATATTCGTAAGGGAACATTAAGCCGTCATTTCGGGCACTATCATGTAGGTGTTACCAATTATCTGTCGGACAATACGGTGAAGGTGGATGATATCATACAGCATCAGGAAGGGTTTGACCTGATTCCGGCAGGAATTCTGGCACCCAATCCGGCTGAATTGTTAATGGACAATCGTTTGGATGAATTGATGAATGAACTGCGTACCCGTTATGATTACATCATTGCCGACAATGTGCCGGTGGGTTTGATTGCCGATGCTACGATTGCGAACCGTATAGCCGACCTGACCATTTTTGTGGTACGTGCAGGCAAGCTCGACCGTCGTCAGTTGCCGGATATAGAGAAACTTTATCAGGAAAAGAAACTGAAGAACATGGCACTGGTTCTGAACGGGGCCAATCCGGAGCGTCATGGCTATGGTTATAGCTACGGGTATGGTTATGGTTATGGTTATAGAACTAAGAAAAAGAAAACGTTTTTTTAAAATAAATGCGTATGAAAAAACAAAATGAGAGTTTAGTAAGGGTCTTATTTAGGGAGACCAAAGTTAATTTTTTAAATCTAAAAAGAAAGTGAGGATTTTATGAAGAATCAAGAACAAAAAGAGTATGAAGCTCCGCAAACCACCTGTCTGGAGGTAGAGCTGGAGCAGGGGTTTATGAAGGCCTCGGTGTTTGAAGAAAAAGAGAATACGGAAAGCTTGACAATTGAAGATCATAATGTGGACGAGACGTTTGATTTTTCTGCTGATAGCTGGGACTAATATGTGTAACAAAAAATAAGACAATATGAAATATCTTAAATATATAACGAATGGAGCATTATTTGCTCTGTTGTTAGCTGGCTGTTCTGATGATTTGGATAATAAACCGGTAGTATTACCTGTAAGCGGTGACGAAATTGAGTTTGGAGCTGCTCCTGGTGGTTTCACTGATGTAAACCCTGAAAGTAGGACTATCTATGATGTTCCCGCTGGTTCTACTTTTGATAACTATCAATTATTAAATATCAAATGGCAATATGGTATTGACCAGGTGCGTGTGTATTGTCCTGAAGGAGCTGAGGGATTCAGAACTGCCGACTATACGGTAGAAGCAACTGATGCTTCTTCCGGTTCTTCTACGGGATTTCTTGTGAAGAACGGTGAAACCGGTGTGCGTTGGGGAGATACAGGAAAACCTCATAATTTCTATGCTTTCTATTCATTGGGTAAGATTGATGAAGGACTTCAGACCGGTACTACAGTGACTGCTACCATTCCTACAGGACAGGAGGGAGGTAAATTGTTGACTTATAATAATGATGGAAACGAAGATCCTAATGGTACATTTAAGATTATCACTCCGGATATGAGCTTCTGTATGATGGCTGGAAAAGGAACGTGGACCCCTGGAACCGATAAGAACGTTGCTTTGACATTTACTCCGATTGTGACAGTGCTTGATGTGCTTATTAATGGGCCGGAAGATGTGGGATTCATGAATATTGTTTCCGTTTCTGTAAGAAGCAAATCCGGTAAGAATATCGTGGGTACATTCTCGTATGATTTGGCTAACGAAAGTTATAATTTTGATGCAACGGACCAGAGTCATACTGCAGCTTCCATAGTTACGGTTCAGACCATAATAGATAATAATCCGGTGAGACTTGAACAAAACCAGCAACTGAATGTGAAATTCTTCCTGTTGCCGAGAGACATTAGCGAGGGAGATTTAGTGGTTTCTGTACTGACAGAAGGTGGAGTAGTATATAGTAAAACTATATCAGGAACCAGTACTTCTGGGGGTGATGGCGTATTAGGAGCCGGTCTTATTACCCGTATCAAGACTCCGAAATTGGGTGGACAGGAAGCTAATAACTGGATGAGCCAGATTCCAAATAACGCACTCTTCACACAGTTGTCTCTACCTGGCAGTAAGAACTCATTTGCCTATAGAGTGGATGCCGGTTACGATCCGCAAACTGGTCTTTCCAAATTTTATCAATCTTTGCCACCTTTGGGAATTAATGCTACTGTAGAAACTACCACGCAGTTTGATGAGGGTATCCGTGTCTTTGATGTACATCTGAATCTTAGCAATGGTACTCCGGTTGTATATGCCGGTGGTGCAAATGTCAGTCCGCAAATCACATTGGCAGCAGTGTTGAATACATTGAGAGATAAAGTGAATCCAGACAATGAAACTGCAAGTGAATGTGCTGTTGTCTTTCTTAATTATGTGAATGATGGTTATACTGTTTCTGAATGGTTGTCTAGGGTAATGACTGCGTTGAATAGTTGGAATAGCTCTAATAGCGGGATACTGACTACTCTTGATGAGAACACTACCATGGGGGATGTGCGAGGTAATGTAGCCGTTATTATAAATCTTCAGACAAGTGATAGACCAGAGGGAAGTGCCCCTGTGAATTATATAAATAATTTTTCAACCAGTGTACAGAATACCAGTATTGTGTCTGCACCGTATAGTAGTGGTGCAACTGTACGTATTCAGAATCTGCAGCAGTGTAATAATCCGGAGATAACTTCTGGTGAAACTCCTTATGTATATAAGGGCGAAGGCATTGGTCTCGTGCCTTATTTTATTACCCGTGAGAATAAGTTGTATGGGGCAAGCTTTAATTTGATTGAGACGAAGAGGAATTTGATGAAAGAACTGAATCGTGAAATTGCTCAAGGAAGACAACATCTTTATATCAATGATTTGTCTGGATTCTGTGTTACTAAAAATGCATCAAGTACCGGATATTTGGAATATACAGAATATGAATGTAATAAAAAGCTTTTTGGTGCATGGTATGAGTGGGATGAGACTGGTAAATCGGGAACAATATATGATTATAATAATTTCTCACTGAATGAATCGGTTTATACTAACACTGAAACAGGCGCTGGTACAAGTTGGACTGTTGAGAGTCGTCCTGACCCTTCTTATGACTATGAAGGTAAATTATGGTTACAAGGAGCAGGTTATGATTTAGGTAACGGCGGTAATACCTGCCTGTTTGCCGAACTGTTCAATGGTGAAGCTGTTACAGAATATTCTTCTCTAGTTGGTGGCTTGCGTCAGCCTTTGGGAATCGTACTGATGAACTTTGCGGGTGTAGCAACAGTTGAAGCTAGTAATAGAAGTTATGCTGTACAGGGTATCCGTCTTCCGGGATTGATTATGATGAATAACTTCATGTTCCCTCTAAAAACTGGTACAACTACTACCAGGACATCTTCTGATACCTCATATTCCAAAGAAGGAAACGTATGGGACTAATGCATAATAAGCATGAATAAGATAAAGAAATTTTTACTTCCGGCAGCCGCAGGGATTTTCCTATGCGGCTGCACGGAAGAATTTCTATTCGATACAGAGGTGATGGGCAATACTACCATTGTAGGGCGCATGGCAGAGAAATCTCAGACGCGTACCTGCATTGGTTCTGACGGAACTTCGGATGTGAGTATTTATTGGTCTCCGGCTGATAGCATTGGTGTATATGGAGAAAGATCCAAGAATGTACTGTTCGTAAACCGTAATACAGTAGCTTCGGCAGAGGGACAATTTGTCGGTTATCTTTCTTCCAGTGCTCCGCTGTATGCCTATTATCCGTATAGTAAGGAGAATGCAGGAGCAGACTATACTTCGCTGAAAGGAAACCTACCTTTGGTTCAGTATTTTGATATGTCAACCGGCAGTTTGCAGGGAGACTACAAAGTAGGCGTTCCGCAGAATTCACAGTCTGAAGACGGCGCGTATGTCTTTGATTTCGAACATCTGTTCTCATTGCTGGAATTTGATATCAATGCTACGGGTACAGCCCTGGAAGGCGATTGTCTGGAACGTATTACGCTGACTTTGCCCGATGGTCGTCAGGCGGGAGGTGACTTTACGTTTGATGCTTCTACGAAAAATGTTGTATGGGGTACTGTTCCGGCAAATGCCAATGTCATTGATATGGTATGGACTGACAAACCGGCACTGATGAACGGTAGCCAATACAAGGGTTATATCACATGTGCTCCCGTTATCCGCTCTGGTGATGAAATCAAGGTGACCATTCTTTCAGAGAAATATGAAGCTACCTTTACTCGTACTGCAAAAATTGATTTTGCAGCCAATGCCTGCTATACCTTGCCATTGACGCTTGCAAATTACACTGAGATTACGAACGGTTCCGGACTTACTCCGCGTGCCGGGATAAGCTCGTTTAAGTTTGAAGTAGCAAACAATGCCGGCAAGATATTGGGTACCAAGCTTGTGGCTTGTGAACTGACTAACGGCGTGACAACAACGACTTCTCCCGTTGCAGAAGAATCTTTGACTATAGGTGAGGACAATACCATCAGTGGTTGTATCCCGTATCTGTATGACTTTAACCTTGTGCCGACTTTTGATGTGGCAGAAGGAGTTAAGGTAACTGTAAACGGAGTGGAGCAGAAGAGCGGCGTGACTGTGCAGAACTTCAGTAAACCGGTGACTTATACTGTGACTTCCGGTACAGAGAGCCGTGACTATACTGTTACGGTTACTAATACAGGATTGCCTGTAGTCATAGTGAACCAGTCGGCATCAATAGCTGGCGGTACTTGGAAGACATGGGCCGAAACCGGATTGCAGATTCGTAGCAAGGACAGCGACTGGCCTGAAGACGACTATATCTCGGTATATAATGCCGATGGTACGGTGAATGTGGACAACAAGGCTTGCGGACTCCGCTTGCGTGGAAACTCCAGTCAGAGTTATCCGAAAAAACCGTTTGCCATCAAGATGGTGAAAAAGGCTGCCATGTTGGATATGCCTGAACATAAACGCTGGGTATTGTTAGCTAACTGGATGGATCGAACAATGCTACGTAACCGCGTGGTGTTTGAGATGGCTCATCAGCTGGAAGAGAATAATGGCGGACAGCTGGCATGGAATCCGCATGGAAGAAATGTGGAACTGATTTATAACGGTATCCATGTGGGTAATTATCTGCTGGCCGAACAAATCAAGATAGACGGTGACAGACTGAATATCAACGATGCTTACGAAGACGTAATAGAGGATAATCCGGCTGCAGTTCCTGCGGATTGCGGTTACCTCTTGGAGTTTGACGACTATTATGACGAAAATTGCCGTTCCCTGACTTCTAATCTGCATTTGCCTTGTATGCTCAAGGATGATGTGCCTTGGGAAGATGGTTCCGCTTTCCGCTCTTATGTAGAAGATAAGGTAAACGGAGTGGACAAGGCGCTGAAACCGGGCTTGTTTGAAGGTGATGCCGATTATCCGGCTGCTGCCGCAATTCTGGATATTCCGTCTCTTATAGACTGGTGGTTTGTGCATGAACTGGCTATGAATGGAGAGTACCGTCATCCGAAAAGTGTATATATGTATATCGACGGAAAGGATGGCAAGCTTTGTGCTGGTCCGGTATGGGATTTTGACTATCAGACCTTCCCGAATCCTGACGGTATTAATTCAATAAGCCGTGAGTTTGGTGGAAGTTATGCATCGTTAAGCTATGACGCATCTTCTATGAGCAAATGGCTTTGCAGCAACTATTCGTTTGATGAACGTTGGACGGGAGTTACAGAGCCGGCTCATGACGACAAACCATATATGTGGTATCCATTACTGTTGCAGCATGAAGAATTCAAGGCGGCAGTAAAAGCACAATGGCTTGTTTCCTATCCGAAATTGCAGCAGGTGGTGGCATCCATCCGTGCATTTGCCGAGGAAAACCGTGTGTCTGATTCATACAACTATGCCATGTGGCCGCTGCTTGACGGCAGACGAACTGCAGAGTTGTCGCCATATGTTATCGATTTCAGTGGAGATGAGAAAATGACATGGAATGAAGCTATAGATTCTATGGTGAAGTTCTATCAGAATCGTCTGGAAACGATGAACGCATTGATTACCAATGGTAGTTTTTAATTGGATATTATAATGAAATTTTGGAAGTTATGATGAAAAAAACAATCTTTGCAGCCTTGGCTTTGGCGGCTGCAGGTCCTGCTCTGGCTCAGTCGGAGCAGACCATACAAAACGGTGATTTTACAGAAACCGTGGAGTACAGTAATGACAAGTACAAAGTGGAAACCAATCACTTCTGGGATAACTGGTTCCTCAGTGTGGGGGCCGGACCGCAGGTGATGTTTGGCGACCACGACAAGCAGATAGGTTTGGGCAAACGTATCTCGCCGGCACTGGACATTGCTGTAGGTAAATGGTTTACTCCAGGAATCGGAGTTCGTTTGATGTACAACGGCCTTTCTCTGAAAGGTGCAACTCGCTGGGGAGAAGCTCACTCTACTGGTGAACAAGTATCCGGCTGGGGAAGCGGTATGTATTATTCAAAGTTCAAGTATTACAACTTGCGTGCCGATGTATTGTTTAATCTGTCTAACCTGTTCTGCGGTTACAAGGAAAACCGTATCTGGAACAGCAGCTTCTATGGTGGTGTGGGATACATGCGCACATGGGAAGCTCCTACCGCTGGTGATGTAACGATGAGTGCAGGTTGGTTGAACTCCTTCCGTTTGTGTGACGCGTTCGATGCTTTCATCGATTTACGTGCTTCCATGGTGGACGATGCCATTGACGGAGAAATTGGTGGAGCTAAGTTTGACGGTCTGCTGAGTGCCTCTGTCGGTTTGACTTACAAGTTCAAACGTCGCGGATGGGACAAGAGCAAGACTGTGGTTCGTACCAATGTGGGCGAAATCAATGCTTTGCGTGACCAGTTGAACCGTGCAAACGATGAAAACGCACGCTTGCGGAATGCCATCGACGAAAGTAACCGTAATCCGAAACAGGAAGTGAAGAAGACAGCTGCTTCTAACTTGATTATCTTCCGTATCGGAAGAGCTGACCTGTCGAAGGAAGCTCGTGCGAACCTGGGTCTGTTGGCTGAGGCTATCAAGGCTTCTGATCCGAATGCAGTGTACACCATTACAGGTTACGCAGATGCCGGAACGGGTAGCAAGAAGACCAATGAACGTCTGAGCAAGAAACGTGCGGAAGCAGTTTATGACTGTCTGGTAAATGAATACGGTGTATCTGAATCACAGCTCAAGATAGACTATAAGGGTGGTGTAGACAATATGTTCTATGACGATCCTCGTCTGAGCCGTGCCGTAATTACACGCGCTAACTAATTTTATGTATCCCCTTTCCGGTGTGGTAGAGCCTGGAAAGGGGATTTTTTTGTGTTGATTGCTATAGAATGGGGGCTGATAAATTACTGCTTAATAATGAGGCTTTTTTTATAGAAGTAAGCCAGATGCTTCAGAGCGGGAATTCGGTAACGCTGCGGGCAAAAGGAAACAGTATGTTACCGTTTATTATGGAGGAGCGTGATACTGTGGTGCTGCAAAAGGTGGAAGCGTTTGCCGTGGGAAGTGTGGTGCTGGCTTGTTTGCCGGGCAATTGTTATGTGTTGCATCGGGTGTATAGAATAAAGGGAGAACATATCATGTTGATGGGGGACGGAAACCTCCATGCCACGGAATGCTGCTGTAGGGAAGACGTGGCAGGGGTAGTGGTGAAGATTATACGCGACGGCCGTGTGATAGACATCACTTCTTCTTCGCAACTGTTTATGGCGGCACTTTGGCGTAAGCTGCTTCCTATACGCCGTTACCTGTTATTTGTGTGCAGATGGTGGATGCGAAGGGACAGGAGAATGAAAAAAAGATAGTATTTTTGTCTGTATGAGGATAGGAAAGTGTATAAAGTGGCTTTGGAATATTTCCTGTGGCTTCCGGATACCGATAATGGTGTATGCTTTGACCGGGATGTTGCAGGTGGGGGCTTCTTTGTTTTTTGTGTTTGTCTGTAAGCACTTGATAGATATTGCCACAGGTGTGTCGGGAGATAATCTTGCCATATATATCGGATGGTTGGTGGGTTGTCTGGTACTGCAGCTGGTATTGTCTGCTGCCCGTAGCTGTCTGACCAGTCGCATGGAGATTGCGTTACGGAATGAATTGCACCGCAAGCTTTTTGTGCATTTGATGGAGAGCTGCTGGTCGGGAAGGGAGCAGCTGCATACCGGAGATATGCTGAATCGTCTGGAGGAGGATGTGCAGACCATAACCGATGCATTGTGCCGGATGCTGCCTGCGGTGTTTATCACGTGTTTCCAGTTGCTGGGTGCTTTGTATTTCCTTTCTTATCTGGATATGCGTCTGACCATTGTGCTGGTTTTTATCATGCCTGTCGCATTGTTGTTCAGTAAAGGATATATACGAAAAATGCGCCGTCTGTCACGCGAGATACGTACGACGGACAGTGAGATACAAAGTCATTTGCAGGAGAATTTGCAGCATCGTATCCTGCTTCGTACCTTGGAATATACCAGCCAGTCTGTGCATAAGCTGGATGCGGTGCAATCTGTACTGCAGGATAAGGTGAAGCAGCGTACTGATTTTTCGGTGTTTTCCCGCTCGATGGTGCAGGTCGGTTTCATGACTGGCTATGCCGTTGCCTTTTTATGGGGCGTATTCGGTTTGCGTGAGGGTACGGTAACATTCGGAATGATGGCGGCATTCTTGCAGCTGGTATCGCAGATACAACGTCCGATGGTGGACTTGAGCCGGCAGATTCCGGCTGCTATCCGGGTACTTACTTCGGCGGAACGTTTGATAGAACTGACTGACTTGCCTTTGGAGGAACGGGGAGAGTCAGTTCGTCTGGAGGGAAACCTGGGTATCCGTATGCACGGAGTGAGCTATACTTATCCGGAGGGGAGCAAGGCTGTGCTGTCTGATTTTACGTATGATTTCAAGCCGGGTAGTCTGACGGCTATTGTGGGAGAAACAGGAGTCGGGAAAAGTACGCTAATCAGGCTGATTCTGGCTTTGTTGCGCCCTGATAGGGGAGATATTGTATTTTATAACGGGCAGCAGGAGGTGGTAGCTTCACCGCTTACACGCTGCAATCTTTCCTACGTGCCTCAGGGGAATACGCTGGTAAGCGGTACCATCCGGGATAATTTGCGGATGGGAAATCCTCATGCCACGGAGGAGGAGCTGAAAGAGGCACTTTATCTGGCTGTGGCAGATTTTGTATTTGATTTGCCGGAAGGGATGGATACGTTATGCGGAGAGCGTGGCTCGGGGCTTAGCGAAGGGCAGGTGCAGCGTATTGCCATTGCACGGGGCTTGCTACGTCCGGGAAGTATCTTGCTGTTGGATGAGCCGACTTCTTCATTGGATAGCGAGACGGAAAAGCTGCTTCTGGCACGTCTGTCGGACCAGTTGCACGGTAAAACACTTCTTCTGATTAGCCATCGGGAAACGATTGCACAGCTTTGTACTTCTGTGGTCTGGATGAAAAAGCAGGAATAATTCTTATCAAGAATGAAGGCACTAAATGAAACGCCCTTATTTCCAGTTGCGCACTGGAGATAAGGGCGTTTCATTTAGGGTGCTATTGGCTGATGGTTTTGCTTACAGTTTCACTACCAGCTTCTTACCTGAATAAGCTACTTTCTTGTCAGCTTTAACCATGACGGTTTCTGCTGACTGCTTGCCAGGTTGCATCAGCGTGATACGGAAGTTGCGGCGTTTCAGCATCTTCGGGAATTCACCATTGCGGTCGCTGATGGTCAGTGTGCGTGAGGCGTCGTCCCAGCTGAACTTGATGGTGGAGAACATACCCTTTTCGTAGTTATAGTTATCAAACTCGTCTTCGTAGAGCACGAATTCGCCATTGGCTCCCGGGTAAACACAGATGTCCAGGTTATCCCATTTCTTTTCAGTAGCGTACTGTACTTTCGGACCGAGCGGAAGGATACTTCCCGCCTTGATGTAAAGTGGCAGGATGTCAACCGGACATTCGCGCTGGATTTCCTGACCGCCTGCTATGGTTTCGTTAGTCCAGAAGTCAATCCATTGAGAACCTTTAGGCAGATAGACTTTTACCGGAGCAGAAGCTTTCGCTACGTCGGGCACGGTAGTAACTCCCTTGTTGCCTTCTACTTTCTTGGTGTAAAGCGGTTCTGTTACCGGGCATACCAGAATGTTTTTACCGAACATGTATTCATCGTCCAGCAGGATAGCCTTACGGTCGTTGGCAAAGTCCATTACCAGCGGACGCATCATGGTACCGTCTTCCTGTACTACGGCTCCATCTAAGCTATATATATAAGGTAAGAGACGGTAGCGAAGTTCGATAATACGTTTCTGTGCATCGTAAGCCCAGTCACCTTCCTTACCGAAGAGGTCAATTTCATTCATCATCGGTGAAGAACAGTGGTTACGCATCAATGGCATGAAGCAGCCCCACTGGAACCAGCGTACATGCAGTTCCTGATAAGCTACGTTAGTGCAGTCATTGTTGTATTCCCATCCGAAGAAACCTCCTAAGTCTGTGTTCCAGAACGGGATACCGCAAAGCGTGTAGTTCAGTCCGGCCGGAATCTGCTGACGGAGTACATTCCAGCTTGATACCACGTCGCCGCTCCAGCTCAGGGCACCGTAGTGCTGCTGACCCAGATAACCGGAACGGGTCATCTGGAACACACGTTTATCGTCTGATACGGCACGCTGGTGTTCATAGATACCCCGGTTGTGGTCCAGCGGGAACGCATTGTGTACGGAGCGGAAAGAACCATCGGCTGTCATCAGGTCGAAGTCGCTTTCTTTCGGGTTCAGATGGTCGGGTTCTGTTGAGTCGGTCCACCAGGCATCGATGTTCATTTTATGCAGGTGGCTGAGGTAACGCCAGTACAGGTCGCGGGCATCTTTGTTGAACGGGTCGTAAGGATGTGCACCCGATTTAGGAGGCCATGTCTCAAATTTCAGCAAGGCTCCCATCTTGTCTAGTTCCTTGAACTGGTCGGTCCATGGTCCGAAGCTGGCCCATACGGAAATCATCAGGTGTGCATTGTTCTTATGTACGTATTCCACCATTTCTTCCGGGCTTTTGAAGCGAGGTTTCGGATAGCGTGCATTCTTGTCTTCTCCATTCGGAAGGTAGCGAAGTGCTTCCTTGTCGTCCATCTTGTTGATGTAGCGTGGATTCACGAATTTCATGGCATTCCAGTTGGAGTCACATCCCCAGTACTGCCAGTCCTGTACGATACCATCCAGCGGAATCTGAAGTTTGCGGTATTTGTCGAGTACGCCGCACAGTTCGTCCGGACTCTTGTAGCGTTCGCGGCACTGCCAGTAGCCCATGGTCCAGAGCGGGAACATGGTAGCCTTTCCGGTCAGGTCACGGATGCAGGCGATTACGCCATCCTGTGTACCGTCTTCGTACAAGAAATAATAATCGGAGCAAAGTCCTACCTGTGAAGAGAAGGAAGTTGCATACGGCGTATCGCTGAAGTCAGAGATACCTGGATTATCCCAGTACACGCCATATCCTTTTTCAGATGTGAAATAGGGGATACAGATATTGGTATTGCCGTTTGACAGGTGAATTTGCTGGTTGCGGTGGTTCATGGCTCCGCTCTGGCGTTGTCCTAATCCGTAGATAGCTTCTTCCGGTTCAAGGCTGAATGCCTGGCTGACGGTAAATGCGTCACGGTTTACGTCCTTGCGCGGAATGAAATTGGTACCTTCCACTTTTTCCTTTAACAGTGTTTCCCCTTTCAGGTCGGTGTAAGTCACCTTTCCGGTAACCACGTCGAGTGTCACTGTCATTTTTCCGGAGGTCATGCATACCGTGTTTCCATTCTGTTTGTAGGAGATTTCTACCTTTTCCGGAGTCTTGATGACCGGATAACTTTTCTTTTCGGGCATTTCAGCCGAAGGATACTTTACGATGCGCACAATAGAAGGAGAGTAGAAAATCACTTCCCCGTTCAATGTGGGCTGTGCAGTCTGGAACTTTCCTCCCTGAGCGGTCTTTTCAAAAGTCTGACCGAAGGAAGACAAACAAGTGGCCAGTGCAGCAAGAAATAAAATCTCTTTTTTCATGTTGAACAAGTTTGTTTTTCGTTAAATCTGAATACAAAGGTTGATGGTTCAAATGTAAAGAGATTCTTTGTAGAGCAGGAGAACAGAATGCGCCAAAGAGCGGTATGAAATGCTTCAGAGAGGGGTCTGATTCATTTTTACCCCTCTTTTGATTCAGATGTATCCCCTTTTTCCTGCTGTTTCTGAAACTCGCTGGGGGTCATTCCGTACTCTTCCTTGAAGCAGGAAGTAAAATATTTCCGGTTGTAATAGCCTAATGCCAGGGCCACTTCGTTCACGGTGGTATGAGGATCTTTCAACATGCGGCAGGCATGTTGCATCTTCACGCGACGGATATACTCTAATGGAGTAAGCCCCGTAATGGCCTTGAGCTTGCGGGTCAATGTGGAGCGTGACATGTTGACTTTTTCTGCCAGATGCTGCACGTCGAATTCAGTTTCACTCAAATTATCTTCTACCGCTTTCAGGATATTTCCTAACAGAATTTCATCCAGTTTAGCAAATTCCATTTCCGAAATACGGACTTCAGTTTGCGGAACAGGCTTTTCATCCAGGTAGGAACGCATTTTCATCAATTCCGCGCTGTCGGCATACAGTTCTTCATTTTTCAGCTTCATCCGGCGGAGGTAGAAACGAAGTCCGACAAAGATTCCGGCTGTCACTATCCATATATAGAAGGCGATGGCCCATCCCGTCTGGTAGAAGGCAGGCAGACGCTCAATGTGAAGTCTCGTGACTTTCTCGCTCCATATTCCATACCCGTCGGTCGCTTTCACCTTGAATACGTAGTTTCCGTGAGGCAGGTGCTTGTAGCTGACGGTATGTTGTCCTACGGTGGTGTAGTTCCATTCTTTATCCAGTCCGGCCAGGCGATAAGCATAACGTATTTTGCGGGCATTCAGGTAGTCAAGAGATGAAAAATGAATGTCCAGATCATATTCGTCCGGCTGGAGTGTCAGAGAATTTCCGTTCGCTATGGGTTTGCCCATGACGTACAGTCCGGTGATAAACGTCGGAATATCCTTGCTGGGCTGGTCAAGGCGGTCGGATGGAGTTACTGCACAGATGCCCGGAATGCCACCGAAATAAATCCGTCCGTCGTGTCCCTTGCAGATGGCTGTAGGGATGAACCGGCGGAGCAGCATGGAATTGTCGGTGGTAAGGTAGGTGGAAAACGAGTGGTTTTTCGGATTATACTCAATCAGTTTCTGGTTGGTGTCTATCCACAAATGGCCGTATACGTCAAACTCCAGCTAGTTGACAATATTTCCGTTCAACTCGCATAGCCGGGTATGATCCGTCAGTTTTTTTGTCTGCACATTCAAGGCATAGACTCCCCCTTCCTGCGTGCCCATCCAGATGAGGCTGTCTTCCTGCACACTCAGGCAGGTGATAGAGAGAGGAGAAAGAATCTTTCGGCATTCTCCCTTGGGAGACAACTGATAAAGCCCTTTATTCAGTGTTCCAATCCATAGATTTCCCCGCTTGTCTTCCTTGATGGCACTTACCAGTCCTAATGTATCGCAGACCGTATGCCATTGGTTATTGTGCAGAGAAAAAGCAAACAGCCCGTTGTTGGTACCTGCCCAAAGTGTGCCGTTACGGTCCTCGTAAGTCTGGGTAAAATGTCTTTGGGCCTTTTCCGGAAGGCTCAGGGTACGGAAGTGCTTCATTTGCATACCTTCCCGTCCGAGTTCATAGATAAGATTGCACCCTTCAGGTATCACCCATACATTTCCTTCCCTCCGGGCTTCGGTCATTTGCTTGATGGAGCCGAGAGAAAGCGTTTTCAGCGTGGAGAAGTCGTGGTAGAGACTGACTGTATGGTTGGACAGGTCGTACAGCCCGAGTCCTGTTCGTTCCTGTGATATCCACATCTTGCCTTCTCCTGCATCGCAGAGGGCCATGATGGCCGGCTGAAAGCGGACCCGCTGTGGCAGAGCCGGCAGGGAAAATTCCTCCGGAGCGTTTTCCGTGAAATGGATAATGAAACTTTTTCCGTCAAAAGAGGCTACCCAGAGGTTTCCGTCTTTGTCCTGGTAAATTTCATTCAGCATGTTTCCATATTCAGCCGGCAGACGAAAATCCGTCTGGCGCAAGCAGCGTCGGGCTTCATCGTAGCGCATGGCTATCAGAGAACTTCTGGTAGTCATCCAGAGAATTCCTTCGCGGTTATCCTGCTCCAGGTATAAGATGTCTCCTTCTGTTTCTCCCATAGGGTTTACGGGAAGTGGAGAGTAGGTATAAATGGAATCTTTGGGTGCGGAAGGGTCGAAGAGCAACAGACCGTCGGAACTGGTGCCTACCCAGAAATAATTACGGGTACGGTCCTGAACGATGCAAGTCAGGTTTCGTCCTGAAGGCGGATTGGCATAACGGGTAAAAGTGTCTGTCTTTTTATCGTAGCGATAGATACCTTCCCTTCCTACGGTAATCAGAATCTGTTTCTGCCGGCTTTCGCAGAAACCGGCCATCCATGAGGGTTTTCCTTCATAGTCGTATAGCAGGTAGGTTTTCTGTAATTTCCCCTCAGTGTTGTATCTCAGCAGTTTATGCCCCGTAGCTATCCACATAGCACCGTCGGATGTCTTTCGTATGCTGTAGATAAAACTTGCCTGTAGCCGTTCAGCGTCCAACGGTGTAACCTGTCTGCTGGTTTTGTCCAGCATGTAGGCTCCATGGTCGGTTCCAAACCAGATTCTTCCCCTTTCATCTTCGGCAATGGACTGGATGGTGTTGTCATTCAGCAGTCCCGGGGTATTGATGTCGGAACGGATGACATTAATCTGGTATCCGTCGTCGCAGCAAAGACCGTTCACTGTGCCATACCACATCAGTCCTTCGCTGTCCTGAAAAATGCGGTGTATGGCACTGACCGGAAGCTGGGGCAGGGAAGGCACGGGAGTAATCCGGATATTCGAAGCGGCTTGTATGGTAATCTCTATCAGGCTGAAAATGAGTAAAAAACAATATCTTTTCATGGGCTTTTTCAGGACGCTAAAAAACGCAAGTGCGTTTGCTCTAAAACGCAAGTACGTTTTGATTGAAACGCAAGTGCGTTTTACCTAAAACACAAGTGCGTTTTAATTCAAACGCTTTGGCGTTTTCCTTTAAACGTAAGTGCGTTTTTTCAGGTATTTTGAACGAAAATCTCTTATAATTTATAATCGTTTGTTTATTAGTGCTTTATCCGTTGTTCCGATATTCAAGCGGGCTCATTCCTACATAGCGTTTGAAGTATTTTCCGAAGAACGATACATTGGCAAAATTCAGTGAGTCGGAAATGTTCTGAATGGAAAGCTGGGAAGACTTCAATTGCGATTTGGCATCCATGATGACCATAGACGAAATAATGTCTACACAGGTTTTTCCCGTAATCTGCTTCACGGTAGTGCAAAGATGGGCATGCGTAATCTGTAGCTTTTCAGCATACCAGGCTACGTTTCGTGTCTGATTGTAATGTTGCATGACCAGCTGGGCAAAGTTACGGCAAATCAGTTCACTTTTTGATAACGGATGTACTTCGTCGGTCTTGTTCCGATAGAGGATAGATATACCTTTATGTATGTCGGCATACAGATTGGTCGCAATTTCCGGTCTGATTTTCTCCGGAAGGAATTCATACATCTTGATAAGCAGCTGCATGTACTCCTCCATCATTTTGGCGCCTTCCGGCTTTAGATTGATAACGGGACGCCCCAGTGTGATGTACATCGTATCCAGAAAAGAATGCGACTGAAGATTGTGTTCCATAAACTGAGAAGAGAATCCTCCGAAGTAGATGTTCAGGTCTCCCTTGATGTCGTTTATCTGAAAGATACTCCCTGGGGTAAGTACGATAAAGTCGTTGGGCTCTACCGTTATCTTGTTGAGATTGACCGAGGCTTCCACTTCTCCGGAAGTACAAAGTACGAAAATCTCGCATTTCAGGCGCACCGGATAGTTTCTGTACAGCCCTAACAATTCCTTACTGATGCCGATGCCTACCAGCCACTCTTCGGGCAGGTCTATTTTAGGTAATTCTTTTTCCATTTTATTCTGTTTTTTATTTATTGCATGCTTCCACCACTCTTGTTGTCTCCGCCTGCCTTTACGTCATCATTTGTAATGCTACGCTGTGTCTTTTTCACCTGGGTTTTCAATTCGCCGAACCGCCAGCTGATGCTGATGCCGTATCTGCGTGAGGGATAACTGTTTTTTGACCATGAGCGGAACGTGTCTGTCCATACCTCATTGCTATAGGAGTTGTACTTCTGGAAGATATTGCTGGCAAAAAGCGAAATATTCAGCCGTTTGTCTTTCAGGAAAGAACGGTTCAGGTTGACACCGTAATAGTAGAAGGAAGAACCTTTTCCTTGCAGGGATATGTAAGGAGTGCTTCCTCCACCGTAAAAGCTGAGACGTAGCTCCCAGGGGATAGTTTGCTGTATGTTGGCAAACACCTCACCGGCAAATCCACTGTTGCGTGAGTTCAGCTCCTTACTCTGGAAGTCGGAATAGCTTCCGCTGGTATTAAGTGAGAGGCGGGTAGTGCTGCCCGGATTCCAGTTCATCCATAAGGCCAGGCGTGTGCGTTGGCTCTTGCCTACATTGCCGTAGGTATTCTCCTGTACCCCATTGTTCATGAAGGAATAGCGCTCAATACCGTTGTTGGTAAACGTATAAGTAAGGTTGGCATTCAGGCTGAACTTGGCACTGAAGGTATTGAAGGTCATTCCAAGAATGTGTGCCTTTTCCGTGTCCAGGTCCGGATTACCGTAGCTGATGGAAGTCGGGTTGCTGGTATCGCGGAAAGGATTCAGGTACCATATTCCTGGACGGTTGATACGCATGTTGTAGTTGGCACGCAGGGTAGCGCTTGTGCCTAACATATAAGACAGATTCAGGGTAGGAACCACGTCATCGAATCCGGCTTTGAAATTGCGTTCGGGTATATAGTCATATTCTACGTCCATGAACGTATGTTCGTAGCGCACACCAGCTTTTGCTCCGAATTTCTTCCATTTCAACTGATAGTCAGCGTATGCTGCCAAAATATGCTGTCCCTGCTGGTATTTGCTTGAAAGGTCCTGGCTGGCTTCCATCTCGCCTTGGGTGTTTTCCAGAAAATACCGACTGTCACTGTAATTTTCACGGAAAATGTATTTCATACCGGCGTCTATGTAGTGCTTTTCATTCAGCGGATTGACATAATCAATCTGTGCCGTATGCTCTGCCGTATGCGCATCGTTTTCGAAATACTGGTGAAGCAGGTTGAAGGGTACATCTTTCATTTCGTCATAGTCGGTATCGGCTTCATTGTTGTTCGGCGAGTTGTTGAACTTGTAGGACAACGTGAGGTATTCTCCTTTCTTCTTGAAAGAATGCTGGTAGTCAGCATTGATACCGATGTTTCCAAACTGACTGATTGACCGGTTGAGAGTCTGGTAGCTATAGCGCTCCTTCCAGTCATTGTCGCTCATGATGGTACGCGAATCGCCGTGTGTGTCAAATTTCCCTCCAAAAACATTGGCTGAAAACGTAATCAGGTTCAGGGTGTCTATCTCATAACTTCCTTCAATGTTGCCGAACTGGAAATTCCCTGTACTCTTGGAAGAACCTTGTGTCAGCAGATGGCGGTAGTCGGTAGACGTGAAATCTTCACGCTCGCTGTCAGAAAGGCTGCGAGGCTGGTTCTGATGGTTGTATGAGTAGTTTCCGGTGAGGGTAAGCTTTCCTACCTGCACTGTTCCGTAGCCATATCCCGACAGTCCCATGTTATTGACATTGGCTCCGAGCGTAACATTGTATCCCTGCATCTTGGCATCGGTTGTAATGATGTTCAGGATACCTCCGATACCTTCTGCGTCATATTTGGCTCCCGGTTCCGTTATCACTTCGATGGACTTGACGGAGTTGGCTGGCAGACTGCGGAGCACCTCCTTCGGGTTGTTGCTCATCAGCGTATTGGGCTTCCCGTTTACATGTACCTTGAAATTGCTGGACCCGTTGACTTGTATGTTATCCTCTCCATCGACGGTGACGAGCGGTACCTTTCGCAGCATTTCGAGGGTAGTGTTGGTTTTGGAGTCAGGATCATCTTCTATGCTATAAGAAATTTTGTCAATTTCTGCTTTTACAAGGGGTTTCTGGGCTACTACTTCCACGCCTTTCAGCATTTGGGCATCATCGCAGGTATAAAGTGTGCCCAGGTTGGCCACCCGCTGGTTATTGGTGATGCTAAAACGGCGGACCACTGTACGTTTTCCTACCGAAGTGATTTGCAGGGTATAATTCCCGGTTTGCGGTAATTTCTCCTGAAATTTTCCTTTCGCATCGGTCACATTCATTCTGACCGGTTTCTCCGGTGATTTGTCGAGCGAAATGCGTATGGTGGCATAAGGCTCGCTTTCATGCGTCAGTGAGTCGACGAGTGTACCTTTTACGGAAAATTGTGCGTGAACATTACAAATGCTTAGAATCAGAAATGTAAAGATGCCTGTAAATTGTGCAAGAATTTTGTGTTTCATAAATAAATAAGGTGCGTGGTTGCGGTTTTTGGTTTCTTGTTTGTTTCAAGTTGCCCAAAGATAGGGAAAAAATAAACTGCTTCTGTAGGTAGTAAATTAAAAATATGAAAAGGTGTGATAAAAGAAGTAATGGTATATTTTAAAAATAGACCATTGATGGGTTGTAAAAGTGCTACTTTTTAGTTAATTATCAAGGCTATTTGGACAATTTCCTTTTGCTGGCTTTAAAAATCAGCCAAAAATAAAATAAATAGACCTTGTGAGAATTTTTGAATTGGTGTTATTTTGCACACGGAAAAATAGTTTTCCATCTAAGTTTAAAGAAACTGATATATTTGATGTTTGCTGCAATGAATTTGAAAAAGAGAGTAATACTCATTTACAGCTTATTATCTTTGATTTTGGTGTCCTGCGCTAAAGAGGATACAACAAAGAATAATGGAATGGGTACTTTTACAATGAAGCTGAATGCGACTAGTGAAGTGATAGGTCTGAATGAAAAATCGCGCGCAGAAGAAGCTGGTGAAGGTGAAACATTGATTCTGCCCGATGTGAATGATTTCTCGGTTAGTATTTCTTCTTTAGGAGAACAAGTTTGTGGATGGAGTTCTTACAAGGACATGCGCGAAGAAGAGATGCCTGAATTACGTGTAGGTACCTATCAGGTAAAAGCATGGTACGGAGATGTGTCAAAAGAAGGGTTTGAGTTACCTTACTTTGAAGGAAATCAGGAATTTTCTATAAAGAAAAATGAAACGACTCCTGTAGAAGTTACTTGTTATTTGGGCAATGCTCAAGTGAAAGTTAACTATACTGATGAGTTTAAAAGCTATTTTTCTGATTACTCTGCTGTCATTGCGACCTCATTAGGAAATGAGGTGGAGTATGTAAAAGATGAGACTCGGGCTGCTTATTTCTCTCCGGGAGAGTTGATTGCAAAAGTAAAAGTGAAAAAATCTGGTCAGTCAACTGAAAATGTTTATCAGGTTAAAGTGTTTGAGGCAAAAGCTCGTCATATTTATTTGCTGACATTGGATGTGGAGGCAGGGTCGGCAACCATGACCGTGTCTTTTTCTGATGATGTGGCCGGAGAAGAGGTTCGATTCGATGTATCGGATGCGGCCTTGAATTCTCCTGCACCTTATTTTAAGGCAAATGGTTTTACTGAGAGTGTTCCTTTTCAATCAATCGAGGGGGCAGAACCGAAAGAGCAAGTTACTGCTTATGTGAATGCGGTTGCGGGTATCCAGTCTTGCCGTCTGACTACCACGTCGGGTTTTCTGTCGGGAAAAGGATGGCCCGATGTAGTGGACTTGGCTGCACCCGGAAAATATGCCTCAATTTTAACGGAGATGGGATTGGAAACCAAAGGATTGGAGGGTAATCGTGACCAAATGGCTCAGGTGAATTTTACTAAATTGATAAAGAACTTACCTACAGGTGGCAATCATATATTTAAACTGGAGGCTACGGATGTGTATGGCAAGGTTTCAGATACTCCGCTGGTGCTGACTGTGACTCCTCAAGGATGTGAGTTTGCTGTGGCGGCTACTTCAACGGAGGCTCCTTTTTACGGGAATACTTGTCAGGTGAATGTATCATTTAAAGATGGAAATCCGGCAAACGTACATTTTCAACTGGCAGAAGGAAAACAGGATTTGGAATTTGTGCGTGCTGAAGAATTACCATCAGAAGAAGGCCTGAAGGTCTATACGGTTTATTTGAAGGCACCTGAAACAGTGAAGTTTATAAATCCATTTAAAGTCTCTGCTTCTTACTTAAGTTATATAAAAGAAACAGGAGAACTTCCTGTGAGTATGGGTATATTAGTGGATAACCCAGGAGACGTGTGGGCTAAGAAAGCTGTGTTTCATGTATATAATGAAACTGCTTTGGCTGATATAAAATTGCAGAGACAACAAGGAGATGTTTGGACGGATGTAACTACAGAATCTAGCGGAAGCTATAGTTTGGTAGCGAAAGGGCTGGATTCTGGAACGTCATTGAAACTTCGTGCAGTAAAAGGTGAGGAGTATTCTAATTCTGTGGATATTACGACGGAAGAGGAGTTGCAAATACCTAATTCTGACTTTGAACAGTGGTCAGTGCAAGAAGTATGGTATCAAACAATCTTTATGTCTGGTGGAGAACATATTTATTCATATTATCTGTCTGGTGGTTCTTCGGAGGATAAATGGTGGAGTACTTTTAATGATATGACGACTCAGCAACAGAGTGGCGTCGCTTCTTGGTATTATTGTGCTTATCCTGGCACAATGCCTACTAATGCAAGTGAAATGCATACGGCTACCTGGCATTGGAATAATCATGGAGGAACCTCCCTGTCAACAGGTGCCTATGAGGGAAATGTAGCTGCTGAAATAGCGACTGTGGGATATGGAGCGAACAACTGGTCTGCAATAAGTCATAATACGAAGTACAGACAGGCCGGGTATTTGTATCTTGGTACATTTAACCGGGATACACAGGAAAAGAATATGACCCATACTTTTACTTCTCGTCCTGATGCGATACAGTTCTATTATAAGTTTTATTCTTATAATGGAGAGACAACTAAAGTGTATGCGAAATTGTATGATGTAAACCGGAATCTGATAGGACAGGGAGAACTTAGAATTACGCAATCCATAGATACATACACTCAAGGACGAGTTGGTATCTCTTATGAGCAAAAAGCAAAAGCGTCTTATATTGAACTGGTATTTATGTCGACAGATGCAACTTCACCGGGAACGAAGGATATTCAAGGAAGTAAAGGGGCGTTTAATGCTGGTTACGGTGACTCACGTCATGTAGGTAGTATTCTGACAGTGGACAATGTAAAATTAATTTATGAATAAAATAAACCTAACTTATATGAAGAAACAGATTTCTTTCTTATTAAGCTTGTTTGCCGTTATTTTATTGGCAACGGCTTGCCATAGTGAAAAGGTGAATTATGAAATAAAACAAGAAGGACAATTGAATTTGTCTTCTTTGCTGTTGACGCCTAATACAGACCCGTTGGTAACTGAATCGCGGGTAGCTGCGGAGTTAAATGACTATATTGTGGAAGTGTATACCGAAGGTGGGGAACTTGTGAGTTCATGGAAATACTCAGAAATGCCAGAAGTGTATACATTGAAGACAGGTAAATATAAGATTGTGGCACATGCTCCTGTTACGGAAGGTGCGGCTTTTGATACACCTTATTGTGAAGGAGAATCAAAAGTGTTTGAAATTACGCAAGATAACTTGACGGATGTGGGAGAAGTAGCATGTACACTGCATAATGTGAAGGTAACTGTCAATTATGCTGATAACCTGAAACCTTTATTGGGCGATGATGTGAAGGTGACAGTTAAAATAGGTTCAGAGTCACTGGAATATGGAAAGGATGAAACTCGTTCGGGGTTCTTTCATTGTACAGAAACGAATACGGTTGATGTGATTTTTTCTGGTACAGTGGATGGAGTTGCGGAGAATGTAACCAAATCGTATACAGGTGTAGCGTTGGGCACAGAACTGATAGTTACATATAATTTGATTGATGCGGTGTTTGTGGATCCTGGTACAGGAGGAAGTGCTTCTGTAAACGGTTTAAAATTGGATGCGACTTGCACATCGGTAACTATAGAGGGATCGGTTCGTCCTGAAGAAGATGAAATTTTAGATTTTGGAATTCCTTCCATTGTAGGAGAAGGGTTTGATTTGAGTCAGCCTGTCACGGATTTGTCTCAGGAAGTGGTGGTAGACTTACTGGCTCCAGAAGGGGCAGCACATGTATTTGTGGAAATAACTTCTGATAATGCAGAATTTAGTGGGGTAATTGCAGAAATGTTTCCTCAGAATCCTTTTGATTTGGCTGAACCTGGTGAGGCTGAAAAAAGTTTAAAAGATTTGGGACTTCCCATAAAGGATGAAGTGATTGGTCAGCAGAAAGTGATTTTTGATGTGACTCAGTTTGTCGGCTTGCTGGGTGGATTTCCTGGTGTTCATCAGTTTAAGTTAACTGTAGAAGATGTGAATGGAGAAAAAGCGGAAGCTACTCTGACAATTGACAGTAGTAATGCACAGTAAATTTAGGAAGTGATGAAAAAAGTATTCTTAATAATTGGAATCATCTTTTCGCTTTGTGCTTGCCGGCAGGAAAATCGTTATTTGGGTGAAGGAGAAGGGGCATTGAGCCTGCAAGTGACGATGGGAGAAGCTGTGGAAGTAGTATCCAGGACATCTCTTGGAGATGAAGAGATAGAAGCCTTGAAAAATGATTGCAAGGTACGTATTTATGAAGGCGATAAGTTAATACGAAAATATTCCTCCTGGAGTTCTGTGCCTGAGAAAATAGATTTGTCAGCAGGTACAGATTATCGGGTTCGGGTCGTTGCGGGTGATTCGGTCTCAGCTTCATTGGATAAGAAATATTATGAGGGAGTAGAAACGTTTTCTGTGGTTGATGGCCAGACAACTTCAGTGGAAGTAAACTGTAATATTGCCAATACGTTGGTGAAGGTGAATTTTAGTGAGGAGCTGAAAACGTATTTGGCTTCAGGTGCTGTGACTGTGTCGGTTGATGCAGCCAATGGTGCTTTAGAGTATAATTGGAGTAAAGAAGGAACAGAGTCTTCGGTGGGATATTATATGCTTCCTTCTGAGAAAGAATATTTGACTTGTGTCTTTAATGCAACCACGAAAAATGGGAAAAAGATAACTCAGACAGATAAGATAGATCCGGCTAAGGCTTCTACCTTGTATACACTAACCTATGCGCTTAGTACTGAGGAACCTGAGCATCCTACTGATGAAGGTGGAGCGTTTTTTTCATTGAAAGTAGATGAAACTCCACTTTATACACAAGAGGAAGAGATTGGCATTTACCGTCGTCCGGTAATTCGCGTAATGTCGGGAGAAGAGGAAATCAGTACAGATTCTCCTTGGTTTCTTAGCTTGAACTCTTCTGTATCTCCCCAAATAATTATGTCTGGTTCGTCAACTTTGACGACAGCTTCTGTAGAGGGAACATTATTGGAAAAGTTGGGACTCTCAGGAATTATTGATTTGTTATCGGAAGAGTCAGTTGGAGTGTTACAGCAGAAGGGAATTACCTTGACAATTCCTGCGGAAGCTCAAGGAAAACAGATTGTCATGGATTGGGGGAACTCATGGAATGAACTGCTGAAAGAAGAAACCGTGTATTCATTGGGATATGTACTGACAGATGAACAGGGAAAGCAATGTGAACTTGACTGGCAGATTGTGGTTTCGGATATGAATGCACAAGCCGTTGAAATTCCTCGTTTTGAAACTTGGGCAGACCGAACCGTCTTTTATGGAGAGGTGATTGAAGGACATACTTCGGAGGCAGGAACTGTATATAGCTTCCAGTATCGTAAGAAGGGAGAAGAAGCTTGGAGTCAGAATATTCCGGCTGTTCTTTCTGGACAGACAATCAAGTCGGATGTGTTGAAAGGACTTACTCCGGGAACTACTTATGAATATCGTATTTTGGAGGATACAAAAATTTCAAATATTGTTTGTGAGGTAACTACAGAGGAAGCCTCTGTATTGCCGAACAGTGGTTTTGAAAATTGGTCGGGAGATGTTCCTAAATTAATATATGGATCGGGTGAAACTATGTTTTGGGATTCAGGAAATCATGGTTCTCAGAAGGTTAGCCGTAATGTGACGACACCTGATGCTACGGTGAGACACAGTGGTAATTACTCTGCTAAATTATCGTCTATTTATGCAAGTATGTTGGGAATAGGACAGTTTGCAGCAGGTAATATATTTATCGGACAATATCTTGATACTCAGATGGATGGGCTTACCGGACACGGTGTCTTGGGATTAGGGCGTCCGTTTGCTTCTCGTCCTTTAGCTTTACGAGGATATATACGCTACATAAGTGGCAATGTAGATAAAGGAGGAGACAAAATAGCGAATGGTACTCAGGATAAAGGTATCATTTATGTAGCTTTGACAGATGGCGAAGGAGAAGAGTTCAACGGAACTCGCTGGTCGTTTGTGATAAAGACAAAAGAAAGTAAGTTCTTTGATAAAAATGGAGCTAATGTAGTGGCTTATGGAGATAAGATATGGGAGGCTTCTACAGAAGGTGAGGGTATGCATGAATTCATTATACCTTTTGAATATAAGAGTATGGAAAGAATTCCAAACCGGATTATGCTGGTTGCTGCCGCTAGTCAATTTGGAGACTATTTCCAAGGAAGCACCGGTAGCGTGATGTGGCTTGACGACCTGGAGTTGATATATGAAGAAAGTAAATTACCTGAAAATTTGAGATAAGTGAAGAAATTTATATTCCTTTTAAGTCTCTTGTGCTTGACCTTGTCGGTTCAGGCACAAGAGGGAAAGAAAAAGATAGCCGATAACGTATTTGTGCCTAAAGGACAATGGATTGTGGGTAGTTCTGTATCGTATTCTGAGCATACAGAAGAAAACTATCAGTTTTTAATTATTGATAAGTTCAATTCCGATGGATATTCTTTTAAAGTAAGTCCGTTGGTTGTTTATGGTTTGAAAGATAACTTAGCTATGGGAGGACGTTTTTCTTATGGACGTACTTTGACCAAATTTGATAATCTGAATTTTGATTTGGGAGATGATCTTTCAATTAATTTGAACGATACGTATGAACTGACGCATTCATACACTGTAATGGCTATCATGCGAAATTACATCAATTTGGGAAGTAGCAAACGATTTGCATTGTTTGCAGAAACACAGTTGAAATTTGGAGGTAGTCAGTCAAAACTTGTGACTAAATCAGGGCAGGAAGTGAGTGGAACCTATTCCACTTCTACTGATTTGGGTATTGGTGTTTCTCCGGGTATTGTTGCTTTTGTAAATAACTATACGGCTGTAGAAGTGAGTGTGGGAGTTCTAGGGGTGGATTTTGGCAAAGTACATCAGAAAAAAGACCAGATTTGTACTGCAGATCGTTCTTCCAGTTCTGCAAATTTTCGTATTAACTTATTTTCTATTGGCTTAGGTATAGCCTTTTATTTGTAACAGAATGAGAAAGATAATATTATTCCTTTTCTTGTGCTTGGGAATAGGTGTGCAGAAAAGTTTGTCTCAAGTGCGTGATACGATTGTGATACATGATACGGTATATGTTGAGAAACCTAAGAAAAAACCGATAACTGTAGAATCGAACAATCTGATAAAGATGAAAGCGATTGGTCGTTATGATCGTGGAATCTTGAACTATCGTTTTGTTCCTAAAGGGAAATGGATTGGAGGATTAACCTTCTCGTACGTGAACTTGGACAGTGATAATAGCAGCATGTTGTATGCTATTTTGGGTGATATGGATGCTACGTTTACAATGAAGTCAATTCATCCGTTTGTGGGATATGCACTGAAAGACAATGTGGTGGTGGGAGCTAAGTTTGGTTACAGCCATATTGTGGGTGATTTGGGTAATATAGATTTGAATCTGGGAGATGATTTGAGCTTTAATATAGGCAATATGCGTTATACGGAAGATATGTATTCCTTTGGGGTTTTTAATCGCTCTTATGTGGGATTGGATGAAAATGGAATATTCGGATTGTTTAATGAAACAGCTTTGACTTATAAGCGGGGAACATCGAACTTTTCAGATGGAGAAGGAGATAGTATGACTCATACGGAGACAGATGTGAATGAGATACATCTGGGGATTAATCCGGGAGTAGCTGTTTATATTACTAAAAATGTGTGTGCGGAAATGTCCTTTGGAGTTGCCGGATTTAAGTATCGTTGGGAGAAACAACGGGATGACTCAGGAGCGGTAGGAAAAAGGAATAGTAGTGGCGCTAATTTTAAGATTAATCTTTTTAATATTAATATTGGTATAACCTTTTGCATGTAGTTATGTGGAATACATTATATAGAATTGCTATTAGTATAATACTGGCTGGTACTCTAAGCTGTTGCATCAAAAATGATATACCTTTTGCTAAGGTACCTCTTTCTATTACAGGTATAGAAGTTGAGGGACAGTCGGGAAGTGCGGTCATTTCGGAAAGTGAAAGTACTGTGACGGTTACTTTGCAGGAAACGGTAAACCCTAAAAAGGTGATGTTGAAAACTTTTACTTATACAGAAAAGGCTTCTTCTACTTTGACAGCCGGTACAGAGATAGATTTAAGCCAGCCTTATGAGGTTACTTTATCCCTTTATCAGGATTATAAATGGGAGATAATTGGAAATCAGCCTATAGCACGTCGCATGATAATTGATGGGCAGCTTGGAAATTCGGAGTTTGATGTGAAAAATCATTTAGCTACTGCTTCAATTCGAAAGAGTGCTGATTTAAAGGATATTGTTTTGTCTGATTTAAAATTGGGACCAGAAGGAGCTTTGAATGACGGAGTGAGTGGAACTCCGGAGGTTCAATGGACATTTTATCGTGATTTTGCCCAGGCATCTGTACATGTGACTTTTAGTGATTTTGTGGATGAGACTTGGACTCTCCGCGTTTACAAAAGTGATAAGGATGTGGTTACAGAATCTGCTGATGGATGGGTTAATGTGGCATGGTTATATGGTGCTGGTGTGGCCGATACGGAATGTGGCTTTGATATTCGTGAAGATGGAAGTGAAGACTGGACACGCGTAGATCAGAAGTATGTGACCATGGATGGAGGTAAATTTACAGCTCGTGTTCCCCATTTGAAGGCGAATACTACTTATGAATGTCGCGCTTACTCTGGCGATCAGGTCGGAGATGTGGTAACTTTCTCTACCACGGAGACAGGATCTGTACCTAATATGGGATTTGAAGACTGGCATCAGGAAGAGAAGGTGATTTGTCCATGGGCACAGGACGGGACTCGATTCTGGGATACTGGAAACCATGGAAGTACTACGTTAAGCGAGAAAGATAATATTACATTATCTACAGAAGACATTCGTCCTGGTAGTACAGGGAAGTTGGCTGCTGTATTGAAATCTCAGAAAATTGTAGTAAAATTTGCTGCTGGAAATCTATTTATTGGTGAATATAAGGAGACAAAGGGAACTAATGGCGTTTTAGGTTTTGGAAGAAGTTTTACTTCCTATCCGACTCGTTTAAAAGGTTATTTTAAATATCAGACTGCTTTGATTACGGAAGCTATTGATAAATATGCTTCATTAAAGAATCAACCGGATACTTGTATCGTATGGGTAGCTTTAGGTGATTGGGAACTTCAGGAAAATCCTAATAGTGGTGAAAAAACTGCGGTGGAAGTGCAGACGGATGACAAGGGAACAGGAAAGTATTTTGATAAGAACGATTCGCATATCATAGCTTACGGTGAGATGACATGTGGAGAAAATGTAAATGAATACACTCCTTTCTCTGTGGAACTTGAGTATAGGGCAACGAATCGGAAACCTACAGCCTTGCTGATTGTTTGTTCTGCCAGCAAATATGGAGATTATTTTACAGGGGCTCCAGGGGCTACTATGTGGGTGGATGATTTTAGCTTGGAATATGATTATGATGATTAGTCAGTAAGGGTATTGTAAAAAAAATTATAGCTGAATTTAGTTATACCATGGTAAACAGGTGTATCACTTTATTTGTTAGTAATAGATGCAACAAACTGGATGCCAGGGATACCAGTCCCACGGGAGATGGAAAAACATGCTGGGAGGCTTCTTCTTCGAACCTGATGCACTGGTGGCTGAATGCGAACCGTAGTTATGTGGAACGTTATCTGAAATACAAACGTCGTCTGAACCCGGAATTTTCGATTCCTTCGGCTTATCCGGATTCGAAGCATAGTGAGATTTATCAAGGGTTTAAGAACCGTTTTGGTAATCAGTCGGGGTATATCGTATCGGGTGTAAACTGGTTCTTGTCAGGAATCTGCAACTGGGTGATGTATCCTCAGAATGTGCCGGAACAGGAAAATGCGGGCTTCTTTTTTGATGTGCTCGGTCGAAATTCGCTGGTGAAGCAGTATGGCAACGGCTATATCGACGAAGGAGGAGTTTAATAATGCCATCAAATTGGCAAGGAAGCAGGGAATGGCCGTCGGATTGGATATTTTTATTCAGGGAGGCGGGCATGCCATAAATCTTTGGGGAGCTGAGTTTGATGAGAAGGGAGAGGTGAGTACGATTTATCTGGTAGATAACAACGATGGAAATTTGGGTGACTGGATTTACAAGGCTAAAATTGTGTATGAACAGGATGCTTCAAGTGGAGCTTTGTTTACTTATATGAAATGGGTTTATAATGAAGACTTGAAGATAAAAATTATGGATTTGGTACTGTTGGATAAAGGTACTTTTTATTGGGAGTCATTCTTTAAAAACAAAAACGGGTGAAACTTGAAAGTTCAAGTCCCACCCGGATTTATAAATTAAGAATTAAAGTTTTATACAATTCCCTGAGCCATCATAGCGTTAGCTACTTTCATGAATCCGGCTACGTTAGCACCCTTCACATAGTTGATATAACCATCGGGTTCTGTACCGTATTTCACGCAAGCTTCGTGGATGTTCTTCATGATGCTCTTCAGTTTTTCGTCTACTTCTTCCTGGCTCCAGCTCAGCTTGATAGAGTTCTGAGTCATTTCCAGACCTGATACAGATACACCACCTGCATTGGCTGCCTTACCCGGAGCGTAAAGAATCTTCGCATCCTGGAATACACGGATTGCTTCTGGAGTAGAAGGCATGTTGGCTCCTTCTGATACAGCAAATACGCCGTTTGCTACCAGTGCTTTAGCATCGTCACCGTTGATTTCATTCTGAGTGGCAGAAGGAAGAGCGATGTCTGCTTTTTCATTCCATGGACGAGCACCTGCTACATACTTGCAACCGTATTTTTCTGCATATTCACGGATACGTCCGCGATAGAGGTTCTTCAATTCCATGATGTAATCCAGTTTTTCGCGGTCGATACCGTCCGGATCATAGATGTAACCGTCAGAGTCGGACATGGTAACTACTTTAGCACCCAACTGAATCAGTTTTTCTACAGTATACTGTGCTACGTTTCCTGAACCAGATACCAGACAAGTCTTACCCTTGATGTCGATGTTACGAGTTTTCAGCATTTCCAGCAAGAAATAGATGTTACCGTAACCTGTAGCTTCCGGACGGATAAGTGAACCACCAAATTCACGGCCTTTACCAGTCAACACACCGCTGAATTCGCGAGTCAGTTTTTTGTACATACCGAACATGTAACCTACTTCACGGCCGCCTACACCTATATCACCGGCAGGAACGTCAGTTTCAGGACCGATGTGGCGCCACAATTCCAGCATGAATGCCTGGCAGAAACGCATTACTTCTGCATTTGACTTACCGCGTGGAGAGAAGTCAGATCCACCTTTACCACCACCCATCGGAAGAGTAGTCAGTGAGTTCTTGAAGGTCTGTTCGAATGCCAGGAACTTCAAAATTCCCAGGTTTACAGAGCTGTGGAAACGGATACCGCCTTTGTACGGGCCGATAGCGTTGTTGTGTTGTACACGGTAACCCATGTTGGTCTGGATGTTACCTTTGTCGTCCATCCAAGTGACGCGGAACTGGTATACGCGATCTGGAATACACAGACGTTCAATCAAGTTTACTTTGTCGAATTCAGGGTGTTTGTTGTATTCCTCTTCGATAGTTCCTAACACTTCTTCTACTGCCTGATGATACTCAGGTTCATTGGGGAATCTTCTTTTCAGATCTTCCAGAACTTTAGCTGCATTCATAATTAAAAAAGATTATCTGTCTTATTTATTGGTTTTGAAAAATCACAGTAATATGTTTCTTTTTGTTTGATGTGCCAAAAATATAGATAAAAATTTATTTATGCAACAATAAATCAAGAAAAGTGAGAAAAAAGCGTCAAAAATCCCTTTTTATCTATTTATTCGTGTTTATTTGTTTCTGCTTTTAAGAGATTTAATTACAGGGATAAACACCAAAGCTCCTGATATGAGAATCATAATGACAAGCGGACCGTCAATTTTGGGAGTAGAGGTGAGTACTAAAAAGCAAAGTGCGGCCCAGCATAAAGTAAGTACGACACATTGTGTATGATTGAGTGGTTTTCTCATGGCTTTTAGAAAAATAATACACGGAGGAACGGTGGCAAGGGTGAATGTTTTGGCTTGCGGCTGCTCCTCCGTGTAGGGTGAAATAAATCAGTAATGTTTATTGTGCTTTCTTCTTCTTGTCGACAATGGCATCAATGCAGGCGATAGCTGTGATATTGACAATATCGCGTACAGAGCTTTCAATGTCGGTGAAGTGAATTGGTTTGTTCAATCCCATCTGAATCGGGCCGATTACTTCAGTTTCACTCATGCTTTGGATGAGTTGGTAGGTTGCATTGGCTGAACTCAGGTTAGGGAATACCAATGTGTTTACTTCTTTTCCTTTTAAGCGTGTGAAAGGATATTTCTCATCGCGAAGGGCATTGTTCAAGGCGAATTTCACTTGCATTTCACCGTCAATAGCCAAATCCGGGTATTCCTGATGCAGCTGGTTGATGGCTTCGTGTACCTTTGCCGGACTTCCTTCTGCATCGGAACCGAAGTTGGAGTAAGACAGCATGGCCATTACCGGTTCCTGGTTGAAGAAACGTACAGCCTTGGCCGACAGTTTGGCAATGTCTATCAAGGTATCGGTGTCCGGATGACGGTTAATCAATGTATCGGCAATGAAATAAGTTCCTTTCTTGGAGTTCAGAATATGCATGGTACCGAAATGTTTGTATCCCGGTTGGATACCGATAACTTCCTTGGCAACCTTGATCGTGTTGGAGTACTTGGTGTACAATCCGGTTACAAAGGCATCTGCTTCGCCGGTTTCCACCATCATCATACCAAAGTAGTTGCGTTCGAACATCTTGTCGTTTGCTTCCTGGAAGTTGGCTCCTTCGCGGGCACGTTTTTCGCAGAGGATGCGTGCATAACGTTCGCGACGTTCTGATTCACGGTCGTGGCGCAGGTTGACAATTTCAATGCCCTCCAGGCTCAGGTCAAGTTCCTTGGCTAATTTTTCGATGCGTTCTTCGTTACCCAAAAGAATCGGATGGCAGATACCTTCAGCTTTGGCTTCTACTGCAGCTTTCAGCATGTTCGGATGAATACCTTCGGCAAATACCACATGTTGCGGGTTGCGGCGAGCTGTTTCATACAACTGGCGGGTCAGCTTGTTTTCCTGTCCCATCAGTTCTCTCAAGTGATTCTTGTATTCATCCCAGTCGGTAATCTGTTTGCGGGCTACACCTGATTCCATGGCAGCCTTAGCTACGGCCATGGACACTTCGGTAATCAGACGCGGGTCGACCGGTTTCGGGATGAAGTATTCAGGTCCGAAAGTCAGGTTGTTCACATGATAAGCTTCGTTGACAACGTCGGGTACAGGTTTCTTAGCCAGGTCGGCAATGGCATGTACGGCAGCCAGCTTCATCTCTTCGTTGATGGCAGTGGCACGCGTATCAAGTGCACCACGGAAGATATAAGGGAATCCGATGACATTGTTTATCTGGTTCGGATAGTCAGAACGTCCGGTTGACATCAATACGTCCGGGCGAGAAGCCATGGCATCTTCGTATGAAATTTCCGGAGTCGGGTTGGCCAAAGCAAATACGATAGGATGAGAAGCCATGCTGCGTACCATATCCTGACTCAGCACGTTACCTCTGGAAAGGCCGAGGAATACATCGGCTCCCTTGATGGCTTCTGCCAGTGTGTGGATGTCAGTACGGTCGGTCGCAAAGTATCTTTTCTGTTCGTTCAGGTCTGTACGGTCTTTAGAAATCACCCCTTTACTGTCGAGCATGACAATGTTTTCCAGGCGTGCACCGAGAGCTACATATAATTTAGTGCAAGATACGGCAGATGCACCGGCACCGTTGACTACTATTTTTACCTCTTCAATTTTCTTTCCGGCTACTTCCAGCGCATTCAGCAATCCGGCACTGGAGATGATGGCTGTACCGTGCTGGTCGTCGTGCATTACCGGAATGTCCAGTTCTTCCTTCAGTCTCTGTTCTATTTTGAAGCATTCAGGAGCTTTGATGTCTTCCAGATTGATACCTCCGAAAGTAGGAGCAATGGCTTTTACCGCTTCGATAAATTTATCCGGGTCTTTTTCATTTACTTCAATATCGAATACGTCAATTCCGGCATAAATTTTAAACAGCAGTCCCTTTCCTTCCATTACGGGTTTTCCGCTCATGGCACCTATATCTCCTAAACCTAATACAGCTGTTCCGTTAGAGATTACGGCTACCAAGTTACCTTTGTCGGTATAGTCGTATGCGGTATCCGGATTCTTTTGGATTTCCAGACACGGTTCTGCTACTCCCGGTGAATAAGCCAATGATAAATCTCGTTGAGTTTGATAAGGTTTGGTGGGGACCACTTCTATTTTCCCCGGTTTGCCTTGTGAGTGATAGAGCAAGGCTGCTTCTTTCGTTATTTTTGTCATATTTCTTCGTTTTTTAGTTGTTTCAAAGAATAATGTATCGCGCAAATGTAGGAATAAAATAACAAATGGACTGTTTTTTTCTGAAAAAAACTATAAAATGAACGAAGGTTGTTTTGGAGTATTGAAGATTTTTTGTCGATAGTTTTTGTCGATTGGTCTGATAATATTGGCTATATGTAATGATATTAGGGCATTATGGTTATTCTTAGTTAAAGTCACTTTCCGGACCTTGATTTTTTTTCTATATTTGCACGATAAAAAACTAGAGAAGGGTGTAAAGTTTTCAGTGGAAAACTTTAATAGAGAGAAGAGATAAAACAAATTTTATATATGAATATAAGTATGAGCACAAAAAGAAACAGAAGTTTTTCTTCTAGCCGAGTGGCATTCTATGCATTGACTCTTTCGGTGCTGACTGCATGTGGAGGCGGTCAGGGGGGTATGAAAATGGGTGATGATGAATTTGCGGTTGAAACACTTGCAGCTGCTTCTAGCAATCAGACAACCCAGTATCCCGCTACAATTAAAGGTTTGCAGGATATTGAAATTCGTCCGCAAGTATCAGGATTTATCGTGAAGTTGTGTGTAGACGAAGGTGCTACAGTTCGCAAGGGACAAGCTTTGTTCCAGATTGATCCTACACAGTATAAGGCTGCATACGATCAGGCTAAAGCAAGCGTGGCTTCAGCAAAAGCTAACTTGGAAACTGTTACTTCAACTGAAGCAAACAAGAAGATGCTGCATGAGCAGAAAATTATCAGTGATTTTGAATACCAGACAGCTGTAAATAACCTGCTTTCTGCTAAGGCAAGTTTGGCACAGGCAGAAGCTTCTTATGCGGCTGCAAAACAGAATTTGGGCTTCTGTACCGTAACCAGTCCTTCAGATGGAGTTATTGGTACTTTCCCGTATCGTGTAGGTGCATTGGTTGGTCCTTCTGCAGCTGAACCGTTGACTACCGTTTCTCAGATTGGAGATATGTACGTATATTTCTCAATGACTGAAAAACAGTTGCTGGCTTTGACTAAAGCAGGTGGTACATTGAAGGAACAGTTGGAAAAGATGCCTGCTGTCAAATTGCAGTTGTCTGATGGAACAATGTATTCAGAAGAAGGTAAGATTGATGCCGTAAGTGGTGTAATCGACCAGACTACTGGTTCTGTAAGCATGCGTGCAATTTTCCCGAACAAGCAGAATATCCTTCGTAGTGGAGGTATGGCCAACGTGGTATTCCCATACACTATGAGCGACATTATCTTGATTCCTCAAACTGCTACTCAGGAAATTCAGGACAAGAAGTTTGTGTATGTATTACAGTCTGATAATACTATCAAGCATACAGAAGTGCAGGTTTCTAACTTGAATGATGGTAAACATTACATCGTGACAGGTGGGCTGAAGCCTGGGGATAAGATTGTTGTAGAAGGTGTTCAGACATTGAAAGACGGACAAAAGATTACTCCGATTACACAGGCTGAAAAAGAAGCTAAATTCCAGAAGGCGTTACAAGACCAGCGGGATGGTAACATTCAGACAGCTTTTAAATAATAAAAAATGATTCTTATGGTGCTGGGGGAATGTGTTTGATGAAAACCCTCGGGACTGTAATTATAAATGGTATTTAAAGAATGAAACTAGATAAATTTATTAACCGTCCGGTACTGTCAACCGTAATTTCTATTTTGATAGTAATTCTGGGTGTGATTGGTTTGGCCACCCTGCCGGTTACACAATATCCGGACATTGCACCTCCTACCGTATCGGTAAGAGCAACTTATACAGGTGCGAATGCACAGACTGTGTTGAACTCAGTGATTGCTCCGCTGGAAGACCAGATTAACGGTGTAGAAAACATGATGTACATTCAGTCTAGTGCCTCAAACAATGGTTCAGCTGATATCAGCATTTATTTTAACCAGGGTACTGACCCGGATATGGCTGCGGTCAACGTACAGAACCGTGTGTCTATGGCACAAGGTCTGTTGCCGGCAGAAGTTACCAAAGTGGGTGTGACCACACAGAAACGTCAGAACTCTATGTTGTTGATTTTCTCTTTGTATGATGCAGAAGATAAGTATAACATTGAGTTTATTGAAAACTATGCCAAGATTAACTTGATTCCGGAAGTTCAGCGTGTAAAAGGTGTGGGTGATGCCAACGTGATGGGTCAGGACTACTCTATGCGTATTTGGTTGAAGCCGGATGTGATGGCGCAGTACAATTTGGTTCCGTCTGATATCTCTGGTGTATTGGCAGAACAGAATATTGAAGCTGCACCTGGACAGTTTGGTGAACGTGGTAATCAGACTTTCCAGTACACCATTCGTTACAAAGGTCGTTTGCAGCAGACTGAAGAATTTGAAGATATTGTAGTGAAGGCTCTGCCTAACGGTGAAGTACTCCGTTTGGGAGATGTAGCCCGTATCGAACTGGGACGTCTGGCTTATACCTTTAATAATACAGTAAACGGTCATAAGGCTGTAACTTGTATCGTATTCCAGATGGCAGGAACCAATGCGACAGAAACAATCAACAACTTGTTGGATGTTATTAGTAAGGCTGAAGAAAGCTTGCCTGCCGGATTGAAGATTAACGTGGCTCAGAATGCCAATGACTTCTTGTATGCGTCTATTCACGAAGTTATCAAGACTTTGATTGAGGCGTTTGTGCTGGTGTTCATCGTAGTATATGTGTTCTTGCAGGATATGCGTTCTACATTGATTCCGGCCATTGCCATTCCGGTAGCCTTGATTGCTACTTTCTTCGTATTGAAACTGATTGGATTTAGTGTGAACTTGCTGACACTTTCGGCGATGGTGCTTGCCATTGCGATTGTGGTCGACGATGCCATTGTGGTGGTGGAAGGTGTACATGCCAAGTTGGACCAGGGATACAAATCATCTCGTGAGGCTTCTATCGATGCCATGAGCGAACTCGGTGGTGCACTGGTTTCTATTACATTGGTCATGATGTCCGTGTTTATCCCGGTAAGTTTCATGGGAGGTACGGCCGGTACATTCTATCGTCAGTTCGGTATTACGATGGCGATTTCTATCGCATTCTCTGCGTTGAACGCGTTGACACTTTCTCCGGCATTGTGTGCTATTTTCCTGAAACCGCATGATTCAGAACACAAGCAGAAGAAGATGAGTATGGTCGATCGTTTCCATACCTCTTTCAATGCTGCATACGATTCATTGCTGAAGAGCTATAAGAAGCGTGTCGTATTCTTTATTCATAAGAAATGGCTTTCATTCGGACTGGTGGCTGCATCTATCGTATTGTTGATGTTCTTTATGAAAACCACTCCGACTGGTATGGTGCCGAATGAAGATACCGGTACTATCATGGGTGCTGTGACATTGCCTCCTGGTACTTCTCAGGAACGCGCTATGGAAGTGTTGGCCAAGGTAGATAGCCTGGTAGCTGCAGAACCTGCCGTTCAGTCTCGTACTATCATTTCTGGATATAGCTTTATTGGTGGTCAAGGACCTTCTTACGGTTCTGTCATCATCAAGCTGAAAGACTGGGAAGAACGTTCCATGATGCAGAATTCAGATATTATCTATTCTACTTTGTTCTTGCGTGCACAGAAAGTCATTAAGGATGCACAGGTATTGTTCTTTGCTCCTCCGATGATTCCGGGTTATTCAGTATCAAGTGATATTGAGTTGAACATGCAGGATAAGACCGGTGGTACGCTGGATCACTTCTTTGAAGTGGTAAAAAGCTATACAGCTGCACTGGAAGCACGTCCGGAAATCAACTCTGCGAAGACTACCTTCAACCCGAGCTTCCCGCAGTATCAGCTTGACATTGATGCGGCAGCTTGTAAAAAGGCAGGTATCAGCCCGAGCGATATTCTTTCTACTATGCAGGGATATTTTGGAGGTTTGTATGCTTCTAACTTCAACCGTTTCGGTAAGATGTATCGTGTAATGATTCAGGCTGAACCGGATGCTACTAAAAACATGGAATCGTTGAACGGAGTGAAAGTACGTGGTAGCAATGGAGAAATGGCTCCTATCACACAGTTCGTAAGCATGAAGAAAGTATACGGCCCGGATATTATCAACCGTTTCAACCTGTATACTTCAATGAAGGTGATGGTGGCTCCTGCTTCTGGTTATACTTCAGGTCAGGCATTGCAGGCTATTGCTGAAGTGGCTAAGGAAAATCTTCCGATGGGATTCGGTTACGAATTGGGAGGTATGGCACGTGAGGAAGCACAGACAAGTGGCAGTACAACAGGTATTATCTTCGTACTTTGCTTCGTCTTCGTTTACTTGCTGCTGAGTGCCCAGTATGAAAGTTACATCCTGCCGTTGGCCGTATTGCTTTCTGTTCCGTTCGGTTTGATGGGTAGCTTCATCTTCGTCAACGGATTTAGTGCATTGGGAAGCATTCCTGCATTGAAGATGATTTTGGGAACCATGTCAAATGATATTTACATGCAGATTGCCTTGATTATGTTGATGGGTCTGTTGGCTAAGAATGCCATCTTGATTGTAGAGTTTGCTCTTGACCGTCGTAAACAAGGTATGAGTATTTCCTGGGCAGCCGTATTGGGTGCTGCAGCCCGTCTTCGTCCGATTTTGATGACTTCATTGGCCATGATTGTCGGTTTGATTCCGTTGATGTTGGCTATGGGTGTAGGAGCTCACGGTAACCGTACATTGGGTGCTTCGGCTATTGGTGGTATGTTAATCGGTATGATTTTCCAGATTTTCATCGTTCCGGTATTGTTCGTGGTATTCCAGTGGTTGCAAGAAAAAGTGAAACCAATGGAATGGGATAGCCTCGATGAAAGTGAAGTGGAAGCTGAAATTGAACAGTATTCTCCTAATACGCATAAATAAGATTGATAATGAAAAAACAGATAATAGGAATGATGTGTCTGGCTGCTATGATGAGCAGTTGCCACATTTACAAAGCTTATGACCGTCCGGAAACGATAGATGCCTCAGGTGTCTATCGTGACCCGGCTTCGGCAACCGATACACTGGCTGCCGATACGGCCAATATGGGAAACTTGCCTTGGAAAGAGATTTTCCGTGATGCCAAACTGCAGGCCTTGATTGAAGAAGGACTGGCTAACAATGTAGATATGCAGGCGGCTGCTCTCCGTGTACAGGAAGCGAAAGTGATGCTGACTGCCGCTAAATTGTCTTATTTGCCTTCTATTAATCTGGCTCCGCAAGGTTCTACAACCAGCATGGGAGGTGGAAACTATGTAAAGGCATACCAGCTTCCAGTGTCTGCCAGTTGGGAAATTGACTTGTTCGGAAAGATTTTGAATACCAAACGTGGGCAGAAAGTAGCCTACGAACAGAGCCAGTATGCAGAACAGGCTGTACGTTCACAGATTATTTGTGGTATAGCTAATGTGTACTATTCTTTGCTGATGCTCGACCGTCAGGTAGAAATTACGACTGAAACGGCTGCTATCTATAAAGAAAACGTACGAGTAATGGAAGCCATGAAAATTGCCGGTATGACAACCGAAGCTGCTGTAGCACAGATGCGTGCTGCCAGCCATCAGGTAGAGGCTTCGTTGATGGATTTGAAACGTCAGGTGCGTGAAACAGAAAATTCACTTGCTGTACTGTTGGCTAAGGCTCCTCAGACCATCGAACGCAGTACATTGGACGAACAGGTTATGCCGGAAGAACTGGCAGCGGGTGTACCGATGCAGTTATTGGAAAACCGTCCGGACGTGAAGATGGCTGAAATGACGCTTGCGGCTGCTTATTATACCACCAACTCTGCACGTGCAGCTTTCTATCCGGGCTTGAACATTACTGGTCTGGCAGGATGGACAAACGGTTCAGGTATTACAGTGGCTAATCCGGGTGAATTTATGCTGCAGGCTTTGGCTTCATTGGCTCAGCCTATTTTCAATAACGGTAAGCTGATTGCCAACCTGAAGGTTTCAAAGGCAGAAGAAAAGATTGCTCAGATGAATTATCAGCAGACTATTCTGGAAGCTGGAAAGGAAGTGAGCGATGCTCTGTATCTGTTCGATACACAGAATAAGAAACTGGTGGAAGACCGTGGACAGGTAGAGCAGTTGGATAAGGCAGTGACTTATACCAAGGCCTTGTTCCAGAGCGGAGATGCCACTTATCTGGAAATCCTGACCGCACAGCAGAATCTGCTGAGTGCACAGTTGTCAGAGGTAGCTGATAATTTCCAGCGTATGCAAGCTGTGATCAACTTGTACAGTGCGTTGGGAGGAGGAAGAAATTGATTAACCTTAAAATGAGAAAACTATGATAAGTCCTTTAGCTTATGTAGATCCGTCAGCCAAATTGGGTAAGAACGTGACGGTTCATCCATTTGCCTATATCGACAAGAATGTAGAGATAGGTGATGACAACGTGATTATGCCTTATGCCAGTCTGATGAGCGGCACACGTATGGGAAATGGAAATACAGTTTATCAGGGAGCTGTTGTGGCAGCAGTTCCCCAGGATTTTGCCTTTACAGGTGAAGAAACACTGGCTATTATCGGCAATAACAATGTGATTCGTGAAAATGCCGTGATTATTCGCGGTACACATGCTTCACATGCTACAAAAGTGGGTGATGGCAACTTCATCATGAGTGGAGCCCGTCTTTCTCATGACGTGGAAGTGGGTAACCGTTGCATTATCGGTAACGGTTCACAGGTTTCGGGCAACTGTATCATCTATGACAATGCCATCCTTACTTCCAATGTGCTGATGCAGGGAAATACACGTCTGGGAAGCTTCTCAGTAGTGCAGGGCGGATGCCGTTTCATTAAGGACATTCCTCCATATATTGTAGCAGCCCATGAACCGATTGCATTCTATAGCATTAATACAAAGGTGCTGGAGCATACCGGTTTTTCTGAAACCATTATCAAACACATTGCACAGGCATACCGTATCCTTTATAAGGCAAATACTTCATTGCATGATGCATTGGGACGTATTCGTGAACAGATTCCTAACGGACCGGAAATTGAAAACATTATCCAGTTTGTGGAAACTTCAAAATTAGGAATTATTCATTGATGTAGATAATGGCAGGGCGAAGAAAGGAAAACGACCGTGAAGAGTTAAAGTTGCGTGTGGTGGAAACAGCCTCCAAATCTTTTATGACTTTGGGGATTAAGGCTGTCCACATGGACGATATAGCAAGTTCGCTTTCTATATCCAAGCGTACGCTTTATGAACTGTTTGGAGATAAAGAAGAACTTCTGCTGGAAGTTTTCCGTTTTTATCGTCATTGTATGAATGAGTATATGCAAGAGATTGCTTCCAGCGCGAATAATGTGCTGGAAGTAATCCTTACATTTTATGAGCGTAAGTTCAATGAGTTGTGTTCGGTAAACCCTCTGTTCTTTCGTGACTTGCGCAAATATTCCAAGGTGTTGGACTATATACATGATGACCGTCGCAGGGGAGATGCTGATGCACTGGCCTATTTTCAAAAAGGGGTAGAGCAAGGTATTTTTCGTAGTGACATCAATTTTCAGATTATTAATCAGGCCATGGCCATGCAGATGGACTTATTGATTTATTCAGACATTACAGACCATTATCCGCTGGCCGAAATCTATAGTGAAATCACTATTCTACACATGCGGGGGATTACCACGGAAAAAGGTTACCGCATGGTCGATGATTTCTTGAAGAATATTCGAGAGAAACATACCAGATAATTTTGTACTTAAACTCCTCTATCTTTGATTTCTCGAAGATAGGATGCGGTTCGGCAATACTTGCACTCAAAAGCAAGCTTTTGGTTTGGTATTGCACTCACCTTTCGCTATCTTTGCACCCGGTTTTAGAGGAAAGTTCATGAAAAATAAATTATTATACACTTTTCTGTTCACCCTTCTGGTGGTGGCAGGCTTGTTTGCCATGCATTTTTTGCCGTCTGTTTCTTTTCGTGGCGAACCTTTGAGAAGGGTTGATTTGCTTTCAGACATTCGTATAAAGAAGGAAATAGCAGAACCTATGGATTCTGATACCTTGGTGTTGCCGCCTCCTGTAAAGCCTGCTTTTGTGGATACCTGCAAGAGTGGAATGGTCTGCATTGAAGAATATGCTGATTCTGCAGGGCGTGGAATGGAGTATTTCTATGAAGCTTTGGGAAAGGTGTCTTCTTTGGACCGCCCGGTACGTATTGCCTATTTCGGAGATTCATTTATTGAGGCCGATATTCTGACCGGTGATTTGCGCGAAATGTTGCAGAAGCGTTTTGGCGGATGTGGGGTGGGATATGTGCCCATCACAACGAAAATAGCTGGTTTCCGTCCTACGGTACACCATTCGTTTGGTGGATGGGGCAGTCACTCCATTACAGATTCCACCTATTTTGACCGTTCCCGTCAGGACATTTCCAATCATTATTTTATTCCTTCTTCGGGAGCTTATGTCAGCCTGAAAGGTGAGAAACGCTTCTTGTCGCATATTGATACCTGCGAAGTGTCTACCTGTTATTTCCTGACTTCCGATTCTTTGCGGTTGGCTGCATCTGTCAATGGAGGAGAGGCACAGCCATTTTCTGTGGGTGGAAAAGAAGAGTTGCAGTCTGTGTCTGTGAACGGACGTATCGGATCTGTGCGCTGGAAAGTGGAGCAGCTGGATTCTACAGCTTTGTTCTATGCCGTGACGATGGATCCGCGTCAAGGTGTGGTAGTCGATAATTTCAGTACCCGTGGAAGCAGCGGACAGCAGTTGGGTAATATTCCGATGTCGATACTTCGTCAGTATAACCGTCTGCGTACATACGATTTGATTGTGTTGCAGTACGGGCTGAATGTAGCTTCAGACAAGGTAATGAACTATACCTATTACAAGGATGCGATGAAACCGATAGTGGAGCGTTTGAAGACGGCCTTTCCGGAGGCTTCTGTCCTGATTGTCGGGGTGGGAGATAGAGAAAACAAGGATGAAAACGGCGAATTGCGTACCATGCCGGGGGTGAAGCGCCTGATTCGTTACCAGCAGGCACTTGCGGCAGAAACGGGTGTGGCATTCTGGAATATGTTCGAAGCCATGGGAGGAGAAGGTAGTATGGTAGAGATGGTGAACCACAAGCCTCAGATGGCCAATTATGACTATACTCACATCAATTTCAGGGGAGGAAAGCACATTGCCGGACTTTTGTTTGAAACGTTGATGTACGGCAAGGAACAGTACGAAAAACGAAAAGCTTATGAAATGGAGTGAGATACGTTTTTGGAGGATATTCTTCGGATTCCTTTTGGGGGCATTGCCGCTTTTAGCGCAGGATGTGTTGCCGGAGAAGTCGCGTCCGGACCGTCATTCCGGTCATGTGTCCGACAGCGAGGCCATGCAGCAGCTGATGCGCTTTGTGGAAGTCAGCAATCCGATGCCTGCCGGCTTTAAGGGAACAACTGAGAATACGATTACAGACCCTACGCATGAACTGGAGCCTTTCTGGCAGAAGCTTTCCGTGCTCGACCGTCCGTTACGTATCGTGCACATCGGCGATTCTCATGTGCGGGGGCATGTGTATCCTTATATTGTACGGCGTCAGCTGGAAGACGATTTCGGACGGGAGGCCGTGCTCGATATGCAGGTGAGTTACCGTACTTCGGGACTGGCGCAGGAAACGGGGGCCGCAGGAATTGTGTATCACATAGTAGGAGTAAACGGAGCGACTTGTGCTTCTTTTGCTACACCTGAGAATATTCGTCAGATTATCGAACTGAATCCGGACCTGGTTATTCTTTCGTTCGGCACCAATGAAGCGCATGGTCGCCGTTATTTTTCGGCGGAGCACTTGGCACAGATGGATAATCTGTTAGAAGAATTGAAGAAAGGATGTCCGCAGGCGGTATATCTGCTGACCACTCCTCCCGGAGCGTATGTCCGCAATGGCCGACGGGGCGCAAGAGTAATCAATCCTCGTACGAAATTAGTGGTAAAGACAGAACTGGATTATGCGGCTTCGCGGAAACTCGCTATATGGGATATGTATCACGTGGTAGGAGGTGAACGTTATGCTTGTCTGAACTGGAGTAATGGAAACTATTTCCAGCGTGACAAGATTCATTTCACGCAGGAAGGATATATTTTGCAGGGACTATTATTACACGAAGCGATTATCAAATCATACAACAATTATGTGGAAACTCAACTGGACGGAACTTGGAATTGACTTGGACAGACTGAAAGAGGTATTGACATACGATGCGGCGCAGCCGATGATTTTCAGCAGCGGCTTCTTCCTGCTTCTTTTTCTCGGATTCAGCCTGGTGTATCTGCTTTTGCAGAAACGGACTACGGCACGCCTGCTGTTTGTCACCTTGTTTTCTTATTATTTCTATTATAAAAGCAGCGGAACCTATTTCTTCCTGCTGGGCATTGTCACGGTGTCCGACTTCCTGCTGGCGCGCAGGATGGAGATGACGGTGGAGCACTGGAAGCGGAAGATGCTGGTGGTGTGCAGCTTGTGTATCAACCTCGGGCTGCTATGTTATTTCAAGTACACCAATTTCTTTTACGAAATGCTGGCTCCGTTGTGGAACGGACGGTTCGAGCCGCTGGACATATTCCTTCCGGTAGGGATTTCTTTCTTTACCTTCCAGTCGCTGAGCTATACCATCGACGTGTACCGGCGTGATTTGAAACCCTTGTCCAGTCTGCTGGATTATGCTTTCTATGTGTCTTTCTTCCCGCAGCTGGTGGCAGGACCTATCGTGCGTGCCCGCGATTTCATTCCGCAAATCCGCCGGCCCTTGTCCGTCACGTCCGAGATGTTCGGTCAGGGCATCTTCTTTATCGTGAGCGGTTTGTTCAAGAAGGCGGTGATTTCGGACTACATCAGCGTGAACTTCGTGGAGCGTATTTTCGACAATCCGGGATTGTATTCCGGACTGGAAAACCTGTTTGGGATTTACGGATATGCCTTGCAGATATACTGTGACTTTTCGGGCTACAGTGACATGGCTATCGGACTTGCCCTGCTGCTGGGATTCCATTTCCCTCCCAACTTTGATTCGCCTTATAAGGCGGACAGTGTGACCGATTTCTGGCATCGCTGGCACATCTCCTTGTCTACCTGGTTGCGCGACTATCTGTATATTTCCCTGGGCGGTAACCGAAAGGGAAAAATCCGTACCTACATCAACCTGATACTGACCATGCTTTTAGGTGGTTTGTGGCACGGTGCTTCGTGGAACTTTGTGGTGTGGGGCGGATTGCACGGAGTGGCATTGGCCTTACATAAGTTTTTCCGTAACCTATTGGGTCGGCCCAAACAATATCGCAGCCGAGGAATACGTAAATTCTTTGCTGTGGTATTGACTTTCCATTTTGTATGCTTCTGCTGGATATTCTTCCGAAACTCCACGTTTGAGGCTTCGGTGACCATGATTCGCCAGATATTTACAGCCTTCCATCCGGAATTGCTGGAGCAGCTTTTGACGGGCTACTGGAAAGTGTTTGCATTGATGGGAGTAGGCTTCTTGCTTCATTTCTGTCCCGACAGCTGGCAGAATGCGTGCAGCCGGGGCATGGTGCGTATGCCGCTCATAGCCCAGGCACTGATAATGATTGCGCTGATTTATCTGGTCATTCAGGTGAAAAGCAGCGATATTCAGCCGTTTATCTACTTCCAGTTCTGATGTGTGAGGTCGTATAGGCGTGTAAGAGTAAAACTATTTTAGTTTTCACTCCCTATTTTTTCAGGAAAAAATTAGGAGAAAAGACCGAATAATTGTATTTTTGTCACGCTTTCGAAATATCCTTTCTCAAAAAAGGACGTTGGAAAGTGTGCTTATTGATATTTGCGCCCGTAGTTCAATGGATAGAATAAAGGATTCCGGTTCCTTCGATTGGGGTTCGACTCCCCACGGGCGTACATAAAGCTTATTAGACTGAAAAAGAACGGTTTAATAAGCTTTTTTGTTTATAGATACCAGCCTTCAGACATCGCGATTTGTACTTTCGGAAAAAACGCTCCTACGTTTGTGCTAAAACGCCTTTGCGTTTGATATAAAACGTACTTGCGTTTCATGTAAAACGCACTTGTGTTTTAAGTAAAACGTACTTGCGTTTTGATTGAAGCGTCAAAGCGTTTTCCGGTAAATGCAAAGGCCTTTTCTGAGGGTGAAAAAAATCACTGTTTAAAGTTGACTGAGAGATGAAAAACTACATGTTTGAAATTTGTGCGAACTCTGCAGAGAGTTGCGTGGCTGCCCAGCAGGGAGGTGCTCATCGGGTAGAATTGTGTGCCGGCATGCCGGAAGGTGGAACTACTCCGTCGTTGGGCGAGATAAAAGTGGCCCGTAAGTTGATTGACATCCGTCTGCATGTCATTATCCGTCCGCGTGGAGGAGATTTTCTGTACACGCCTTCTGAACTGGAGATTATGGAAGAAGATATTCGGGCTGCCCGTCAGGCGGGAGCTGATGGAGTGGTGTTCGGTTGCCTTACACCGGAAGGCGAGCTGGACAAGCCGGCCATGCAGCGTCTGATGGAAGCTTCCAAAGGACTTTCGGTGACTTTCCACCGTGCATTTGATTATGTCAAATCTCCCCGTGAGGCACTTGAAGAACTGATAGGCATGGGGGTGAACCGTGTGCTGACTTCTGGCCAGATGCCTACGGCCATGGAAGGGGCACCTTTGCTGGCTGAACTGGTGAAGCAGGCGGGCGACCGCATTATCATCATGCCGGGCTGCGGAGTGAACGAACATAACATTGCGGAACTGGCCCGTGTGACGGGAGCCGGTGAGTTCCATTTTTCGGCACGCGAACAAAAAGAAAGCCGGATGCTTCTTCGCAATCCGGCTTTGTCGATGGGAGGTACGGATATGGATGAATATGCTCATCCGGTCACGACTCCCGAAAAGGTGCGTCGCACCATTGAGGCGCTTACAGTCCGTGGATAACATGGAGCAGTTGCTCGCCCATGCCGATGGTGTATCCGTGTGATTCGAAGACTACACGGTTGAACGTATCGCCCAGGATAATCACCGGCAGGGTGGGTTTGCTGCCCAGCTTCATATTTTCAGCAATCATTTTCAGAATGCTTCCGTCTTTGTCTATACCGAACACTACGTTCGACGGAAGGTTGGGGAATTCCTTGCGGTCGAATTTCTTATAGGCTGCTTCGTCAGTGAAAAGCAGTACAATCGTACGTCCCCATTTCTCAAATTCCGCTTTCTTTACTTCGATGTCTTTCAGGGCATGATTGGTCGGTTCCTGACCTACGCCCAATACGCCGACAATGTAATATCCTCTTCCGGTAGTGTTGAGGACAGATACTTGTTCATCGGTGCCCGGACGGGTGTAGAGTGCTTCGGAATTGAAGCTGCCGATGACACGTACTTCTTCCGTATTGTTGCGCATGCAGAGAGGAGTCACCGTGGTCTTTCCTTTGTCGACAGAGAAGAATGAAACCTGGCTCAATACGCCTCCGTTGGCCATACGGCTACCCGTTACCATCATATAATAACCGGTCGACATGCTGCTTCCGTTTTTCAGCAGAGAAGCCCAGCTGGCATCTTCCGGATGGTTCTGCAACTGGAATGTGCCGTTGTCATACTTCGACAGGGTGAAGTGAGTGTAATATTTCGGATTGTCCAGTCGAGGAATAGCCTGGTAAGTAGCTTTCAATACACCTTCCGACAGACTTCCACCTTCTGAACTTTCAAAGTCCACCAATACCGGTTTTCCGTTGAGGCGGTAGCAGATGTTACCGTTTACTTCATCCTTCCAGGCGGGGATACCTAAGCTACGGGCAGCAGCTACGAAGAAAATGTCTCTGGACTGTGAGTCGGTTACACGGCTGCGCCATACACCTTCGGGTGAGGTAATGGTGAATATCGTACTCAGGTCGTTGCGGATAGACAGGCTGTCCTTACACCATTTCACGAGCACTTGCGGGTCAGCTTTGATTTGTGCGGCTAGTTCGGCAGACAAGGCTTTCTGCAGGTAGGTACGGTAAGGAGTCAGCATTTCAGTGGCAATACGCGGTGCAAGCACTTCTTTTACGTCAGCTTTCGCATCGGTAGCATACAAATGGTCTTCCAGAATGCTGCAAGGTGTGTCGCGCAGGTCTTTATCAGCCAGTGTGCTGAGCAATTCCAATGCACGGGCACCCTGTCCCTTTTCCGCAGCATTCGACAGGAACTGCATGATGTCCGCATGGTTTCCTCTGGATTTCAGAATGTATGTGCTTGTTTGGTTCACATCCAGTTTCAGTCCTTCTGCAAAAGCCTTGGCCTTTTCTTCGGTGGGGAAGCTGGCTACGTAAGCATTGCGGATAGAATCTTCCTGAGCCATACGCCGGTTGTTTTCCTTACGCTGTGCATCGGTCACTTCCGGGAAGTTGGCTTTTTCAGCCGGTGGCACAATGTGCAAGGTATCGGTAAATACATCTCCCGGACGGTGAGAAAGCGTTAATGTGACTTCTTTATCTTTTCCGAAAGAAACTTTCTGCAAGCCGAAGTGGTCATTTGCCGAAGCGTAGACTACCATGTCGCCCAATCCGGCAGAAAGTGATGCTTTTCCTTGTGCGTCGGTCGTTTTGTTGGCTACGGTGAAGAATTCAGCGTAATTGTAAATCTTAAATTCTACGTGTGCACCTTCTACGGCTTTACCCTGAGCATCTACCACTGTAACAGTGACGGGGGCACTCTGTCCGTAGTTGTCGATGATGTTGATTTCCGTATAGTTGGCAGTGGTTTTCATCACTTCTTCCGGTCCGTCGTATGCACCGAATACTTTGGTGTGCATCAGCATACCTCTGCTGGCAGGAGCATTGAACCATCCTAAGTTCAGTACCGGTTCCGGTTCGCAGGCACCAAGGAAGTACCATTTGCCGTCCACCCAGGCTTCTACCCAGGCATGGTTGTCGTCAGTATGTGCCCAGCGCGGGGTGTACACCTGACGGGCAGGGATACCTACGGCACGGAGAGCGGCTACCAGGAAGGTAGATTCTTCACCGCAACGTCCGTAAGCCGTTTTTACAGTAGCCATCGGAGCACTGGTACGGATGTCGGTCGGGGTATAGATTACTTTTTCATGGCACCAGTGGTTTACTTCCAGCACGGCATCGTACATGGACAGTTTTTCCACACGCGGCATCAGTTCCTGACGGAACACTTCGCGTGCATTATCCAGGTTTTCATTGTTCACTCTGACAGGGAGTACAAAGTGGCGGAATATCATGTCGGGAATTCCGGCTCCCCATGAAGTCTCTTTTCGGTTCTGAAGTGCCAGACGTACATTTTTCAGATAGAACTCTCCGGAGTAATCCGAAATATCGCCCGGAGTCATGTAGGCATACAGGAACATCATGGCTTCCCGTTCCTCCAGCGACATGTCTTCATTGAAGATGTCAAAAAGATTTCCCCGGTTGAGAATCTCCTTCTTCTGTCCGAAATCAGCTTCCACTTTGTTGCGATAGTCGGCTTCTTTCAGAAAATGGTTGGGAGAAGTCGAGGTACACGAGGGGAAGAGGCAACTGAGCCAAAATGCAAATGCGGGAATGAGTAGTTTTTTCATGCAGGTAAAAAGATTTGGTAAATACAGAAATAAAAAAGACACGGAAACGAGAAGTTCTTCCTTTTGGGGTGAACTTCTGCGTTTCTGTGTCTTTTGGCTTAAAATGTGATATGCACTTAAATAGGTTTATATTCTACAAATGCTTCCATAGCTTCATAGCAAGCCAGACCTAATTGGTCGTAAAGTGAAGCAGTTCCGCGGTTGCGGTCTTCGCTTCTCTGCCAGAACAGACGTTCGTCATTGCCCAGGAACGGTGCACTTTCCATCTGAGACTGGTGTTTCAGGATAGAGTTACGTTTTGCACGAAGTTCTTCCGGACTCAACGGTACGGCCATTTCGATGTTTTCGATTTCCCATTCTGCCCATGCACCACGGTACATCCAGATGCGGCAGTCTTTCAGCCATTCTGCACCGGCATTCTTTTCTTCATCGATAGCGGCAAAAACAGCGTCCGTACATACGCGGTGAGTACCATGCGGGTCGGCCAAGTCGCCGGCTACATAAATCTGATGAGGTTTCACTTCGCGAAGCAGGTTGAGCACGATTTCTACGTCGGCCTCGCTGATCGGGTTCTTTTCAATCTTTCCGGTTTCATAGAACGGGAGGTCAAGGAAGTGACAGCGGCTGAGCGGAATATGATTGAACGTACAAGCGGTACGAGCTTCTCCACGACGAATCAGACCTTTGATGGTCAGGATGTCGCGTGTATCCATGTCGCCTTCTTTCTTGGTAGAGAAGAACTGTTTGATTTCAGCATATTTGTCGCTGATAACCTTGTCTTCACTATTTTCGAACAACTGGTTAAAGCCGTTGATGAAATGCATGAAACGTACTACTTCTTCATCGCCTACGGCAATGTTTCCGGAAGTTTCGTAAGCCACGTGTACTTCATGTCCCTGCTGAACGAGACGGCGCAATGTGCCTCCCATGGAGATTACATCGTCATCCGGATGCGGAGAGAATACCACCACGCGTTTCGGGAACGGTTTGGCACGTTCCGGACGATAGGTATCGTCGGCATTCGGTTTACCACCCGGCCATCCGGTAATGGTGTGCTGCAGGTCGTTGAATACCTTGATATTGGCATTGTAGGCAGAGCCGTAAAGAGCCAGCAGTTCGCTCAAGCCGTTTTCATTATAGTCCTTGTTGGTCAGTTTCAGAATAGGCTTGTTCAGTGTAGTACACAACCATACGATGGCACTTCTTACGAGTTTGTCGTTCCATTCGCAGCTGGTTACCAGCCATGGACGCTGAATACGAGTCAGGTGGGCTGCCGCAGCCAAGTCTACGCAAACGGAAGTGTTGGCGTGAAGTTGCAGGTAAGATGCCGGCAGTGTATCACTTACTTTGTCTTCCACTGCACTTCGGATGATGTCAGCTTTGTCTTCACCCCAGGCCAGCATATAAACTTTTCTGGCTCCCATAATGGTATTGATACCCATGGTGATGGAGCAGGGAGGAAGATTGTCCACACCGATATTATGTGCAGCTTCAGAACGAGAAGTTGCATCAATCAAAATCAGGCGGGTAGTAGAGCTGGCATGTGAACCAGGTTCGTTCATACCGATGTTTCCTTCACGTCCGATTCCCATAATAACCATATCAAGACCTCCGAAGGTCTGTATACGCTGTTCGTACAAACGGCAGTGTTCGATGATGGCTTCCTGAGGGATGCTACCGTCCATTGTAAAGATATTCTGGCGGTCAATGTCTATCTGTGAAAGGAAAAGCTTGTTCAGGTGGCTGAAACTGCTTCCAGCACCTTCGGTCAGCGGATAATATTCATACAGGTTGAAGAATACCACGTTGCGGAAACTTACGCCTTCATCCTTGTGTTTCCGAATCAGTTCGGTGAACAGCGGACGCAGGGAAGCACCTGTACCTATGGCAATGGTACAGAATTTTCCTTCACGCTGTCTGTCCTGTATCTTTGCGACGATTTCATTGGCAATCTGTACCACACCTTCTTCGCTTGTTTCGAAGATGTTGGTCGGGATTTTTTCCAGTCGTGTCAGGACAGAACGTTCTACTGCGTTTCCCGGACGATAGTAACGTGGAGAAACGCGATTCAGTGAAATTTGAGAGCTAAGATTGGTTCTCATGATTCAGCGAATTAGAGGTTGTTCTTTTCAATATCTTTGAAGTACTTGTAGGTACCAACTTTCAGTTCGTCAGTAGCTGCTTCGTCACATACGATGATACCGTGCTGGTGCATCTGCAATGCGCTGATAGTCCACATCTGTGTGATGCCGCCTTCTACTGCATGCTGCAATGCACGTGCCTTGTTATGTCCGTTACAGATAATCAGTACTTCTTTAGCAGAAAGTACAGTACCAACTCCTACGGTCAATGCTGTCTTAGGCACTTTGTTCACGTCGTTGTCGAAGAAACGTGAGTTAGCGATGATGGTATCAGTAGTCAGTGTTTTCACACGTGTGCGTGAAGTCAGTGAAGAGCCCGGTTCGTTGAAAGCAATGTGACCGTCAGGACCGATACCTCCTAAGAACAGGTCGATGCCGCCGAACTTTTCAATTTCTTTTTCATAGTTGGCACATTCAGCTTCCAGGTCGGCTGCGTTACCGTTCAGGATGTGAATGTTTTCCTTGCAGATGTCAATATGATTAAAGAAGTTATTGAACATGAATGAATGGTAGCTTTCAGGATGAGATTCCGGCAAGCCTACGTATTCGTCCATATTGAAAGTCACTACATTCTTGAATGATACCACTCCCTTCTTGTTTAATTCAATCAGGGCCTTATACATACCCAGAGGAGATGAACCTGTGGGAAGTCCTAATACAAACGGTTTTTCTTTAGTAGGATTAGCTGCGTTGATTTTTTTTGCAACATAGTTTGCTGCCCAGTTGGACAGAGAACTGTAATCGGGTTCAATGATTAATCTCATGGTGGTTAGAATTTTGAATATTGAAATTAAATTAACTTGTTTCTTTCTCCTTTGTGATAAGAATTTTCTTACTCCATGCAAATATATCAAAGCTTACTCAGAAAGGCAAATAAAAAAATGGTTTTTTTATGCATGAGTTTTTAAAGAAAAATTCTACATTTGTAAATGTTTCTATAAAAAATAACAAATATGGGTCAGACTCTATTGAAGAATATACAGAAAGGCGTAAAAAGTGCATTGGTAAAGCAGCGTATCATTACGCACCTGATTTATGCGGGAAGCACTACAATCACAGATTTGTCCAAATCGATGGGACTAAGTGTGCCTACCGTGACAAAGTTTGTGGATGAAATGTGCAAGGAGGGATATGTGAACGATTGTGGAAAACTGGAAACCAGTGGAGGTCGTCATCCAAGTTTGTATGGACTGAATGCGGATTCTGCCTATTTTATCGGGGTAGCGATGGCGGTACAGTCGTTAAGCCTGGGGGCAATCAACTTTAAGGGGGATGTGCTTCAGACCAAGATGGAAATTCCGTTCAAGCTGGAAAATACACCGGAATGTTTGGAACATATCTGTCAGGAAATAGAAACATTTATCGATGAACTTCCGTGCGACAAATCAAAGATTCTGAATATCTGTATTGGTATGACCGGACGAGTAAATCCGGAAACGGGCTGCAGCTATACGCATCTGACTTTTGGTGAGAAACCTTTGGCAGAGATGTTCTCCGAAAGATTGGGTATTAATGTGTGCATTGATAACGATAGCCGTGCAATGGCATACGGAGAATATATCATGCGCTCGGAGAAATGTCCGAAGAACCTGATTTATGTGAATGTAAACTGGGGGTTGGGACTCGCTATCATCATTGACGGTAAACTGTATTCGGGAATGTCTGGTTTTGCGGGTGAGTTTGGACATAATTACGGATATGATAACCAGCAGATCTGTTATTGCGGAAAGAAAGGCTGTATTGAAACGGAGGTATCCTGCTCGGCTTTGTATCGGAAGTTTATTGCCCGTTTGCGTCAGGGAGAAAACTCTGTGTTGCTGAAAGAGAAATCCATCGATGAAATAACTTTAGCAGATATTATTTCTGCTGTTCGTCGTGAAGATGTGCTGGCCATTGAGCTGGTGGAAGAGATTGGCGCGAAACTGGGACGTCACATTGGTGACCTGATTAATGTGTTCAATCCGGAACAGGTAATTATCGGAGGAGAATTCTCGAAGGTAGGAGAGTATTTGTTGCCTCCGGTTATTTCGGCAGTCCGTAAATATACGCTGAATTTAATGTATAAGGATTCGGATATTGTATTGTCGGAACTGAAAGAAAAGGCAAACGTCATAGGAGCTTCTCTGTTGTCAAGAAGTAAGTTGTTTGCATTGGAATAAAATTTTGTTGAGATAAAAAATCCCCGGAAAGTGAAGTTGTACTTCGGTTTTCCGGGGATTTTTCTTTATAGGGATGTATCTTGTAAACTTTGACGGCATGTCTCCCAGTTTTCGTTGAAGGCAGCCATGGAGGGGAACAGGATGTTGGCACCTTCTTGCAGAAGCACGTCGTTTGGAAGCGGACCGGTGTTCAGTGCAATGGTGAAGATACCGGCAGCTACTCCAGCTCTGACTCCTAACGGCGCATTCTCAATGACTACCGCTTCGTTGGCTTGTATGCCGGCTTTCTGCAAGGCCATCAGGTAAGGTTCAGGATTGGGCTTTCCATATTTTACATCAAAAGCGGTTACCATCAGTTCTCGTTGGAAGATGTCGGGGAAGTAGTGGTTCAACTTGTCCAATAACGAGAGTTGTCCGGAGCCGGTTACAACCATCGGAATCAGTCCGTCTGCTTTTATTTTTTTCAGGACCTTGAATGCGCCGGGCATAGGGTCGGCTTTGGGCAACTGATTGAATATGTCGCTCTTGGTCTGGTAGATTCGTTTGATTTCTTCTTCATCGGCCTCATAGCCTCTTTCTCTTTGGCTGACGATGTTGATGGTTGCCGCACCGGTACGTCCTTCGTGGAGGTAGGCTTCCTCTTTGCTCAGGCTCATTCCGTATTGCTTCATTGCCTTATGCCAGGCGGTGGCATGGTTCTTCATGGAGTCGAACAATACCCCGTCCATATCGAACAATACGGCCTTTAAGTCGATGCGTGTATAATGATGGGTGGTAAGATATTGGTTGATTTCTTGTTGGAACATGATGATATGGTTTATAATATTCAGGCACGCATTACATGAATGCACTTTCCTTGTAGAAAGAAAGAGTGCTTTTCATGTAATTCGTGCCTGTCAATTAAAAACGGAGTGATAGACTCTCGTTTATTTATTTTTTCAGACGAGCCCGGATTGCTTCAGATTCTTTTTCGTATCCCGGCTTGTTCAGAAGAGCAAACATGTTTTTCTTGTAAGCTTCTACGCCCGGCTGGTTGAACGGATTTACTTCGAGCAGGTATCCGCTGATTCCGCAAGCCTTTTCGAAGAAATAGATAAGCTGTCCCAAGTAGTATTCGTTCAATGAAGGAACGCTTACACGCAAGTTAGGAACTCCACCGTCTACGTGTGCAAGCTGTGTACCGAGTTCGGCCATCTTGTTTACTTCGTCGATGCGTTTGCCTGCCAGGAAGTTCAGGCCATCCAGGTTTTCTTCATCGCTCGGGAAGTGAAGTTCGTGGCTTGGAGTTTCTACAGAAACCACTGTCTCGAAGATGCTGCGTTCACCCTGCTGAATCCACTGTCCCATAGAGTGCAGGTCAGTAGAGAAGTCTACAGAGCTCGGATAGATACCTTTCAGGTCCTTGCCTTCAGATTCACCGTACAGCTGTTTCCACCATTCCATGAAGTAGTGAAGTTTCGGCTGGAAGTTTACTAAGATTTCAATTTTCTTTCCGCTCTGATACAGTTCGTTACGAGTAGCAGCATACAAAGCAGCCGGGTTTTCGTACATGTTTTCGTTGGCACAAACTTTTTCCATTTCGCAAGCGCCGGCAACCAGCTGGTCAATGTCGATTCCAGCTACTGCAATAGGAAGCAAGCCTACCGGAGTCAATACAGAGAAACGTCCGCCTACATTGTCAGGAATGATGAATGATTTGTAACCTTCCTTGTCGGCTGTTGTACGGGCTGCACCTTTCTTGGCATCTGTAACAGCTACGATAACCTTGCGAGCCATTTCCTTGCCTCTCTGGTCTTCACACTGCTTTTTCAACAGACGGAAAGCAAGAGCGGTTTCAGTAGTTGTTCCAGATTTAGATATGTTGATTACACCAAATTTTTTGTCTTTCAGGAATTCAGTCAGTTCGAACAGGTAGTCTTCGCTGATGTTGTGTCCGGCAAAAATAATAGTAGGCTGTCCGGCTTTTTTCTCCTGCAACCAAGCAAAGCTGTTTGACATAGCTTCGATGACTGCGCGTGCGCCTAGGTAACTTCCTCCGATACCAGCTACGATTACTACGTCGCAGTTTTCGCGAAGTGTCTGTGCGGTAGCTTTCAGGTCATCCAAGTGTTCCTTTGTGATGGAAGAAGGTAAATGCAACCAACCCAAGAAGTCGTTTCCTAAGCCTGTGCCTTTTTCCAGCGTTTCCATACAAGCTTTTACCTTTGGTTCATAAGAAGCCAATTTTTCCTTAGATATAAAATCTAAAGTCTTTTCAATGTTCAGATTAATGTTTTCCATAACTGTTTTCTGATTTTATCTAAATGAGTCAGTTAATAATTTGATTTCTATCATTGGTGATATACGTTCGTAAAGAATATTATAGACGGCATCCACAATGGGCATATTGACATGCAGGTGCTTGTTCAGTTCCTTGATACATTTGGTTCCGTAATATCCTTCGGCAATCATTTCCATTTCAATCTGGGCACTTTTTACGGAATATCCCTTACCAATCATGGTACCGAACACGCGGTTACGGCTGAAATTGGAATAAGAAGTCACGAGAAGGTCGCCCAGATAGGCTGAATCGTTTGTACAGCGGTTTACGGGATGTACGGTATCTAAGAACCGGTTCATTTCCTGTAAGGCATTGGACACCAGCACGGCCTGGAAGTTGTCTCCATATTTCAGACCGCTGCAGATTCCGGCTGCAATGGCATATACATTCTTCAACACAGAAGCATATTCAATGCCGGCTACGTCCGTATTGACCGAAGTCTTGATGTAATGCCCGGCCAGTTGCCGTGCAAACATCTTGGCTTTTTCAATGTCTTTGCATCCCACGGTGAGATAAGAAAGTCGTTCCAATGCTACTTCTTCCGCATGACAGGGACCTGCCAGTACGGCTATGTTGTTTTCAGGAACGTCATAAATCTTATGGAAATAATCGGATACGATAAGGTTTTCGTCGGGTACGATACCCTTGATGGCAGTAACGATGAATTTATCCTTCAGCTTGGTTTTTAGCTTTTTGAGGTGACTTTTCAGATACGGTGAAGGTGTGACAAAGATCAGGGTATCCGACTCTCTCACTACCTTGTTGATGTCTGATGAAAAGTTGATGCATTTCATGTCGAAACGCACACTTGTCAGATAGGCTGGATTGTGACCCAGACGCTTGAATTCTTCAATTCGGTCGTCACGGCGCATATACCAGTTTATGGATTCAGCCTGGGTTAAAATGATTTTAGCTATAGCAGTGGCCCAGCTGCCTCCCCCCATAATCGCTATTTTCCCGGGTAATTTCATACTCTTATATTTAATGAAAAACAGATATGAAGGACAAGACATGTGCTTTGTCCTTCATACACTTTCATTCATTTATTTAATCTTTTCTATCCAGCCAGCTACTTCGTCTACTGTGGGGTTGGCAAGTTCCAGTTTGTATTTCTTGTTGATGCCACAAATATCCTGATGAAGTTTCTGCGGATTCACGTCCTTCATGTCAGTCACGAGGTTGTATCCGGCTTTCTGAATTACCGGAACCCAGTCTTCTGCGATTCCCAATTCCATGAATTTAGCAGGCGCATCTTTCGGGATTACTTTTTCCGGACGCATCTGCGGGAAGAACAACACTTCCTGAATGGTACTCTGACCGGTCATCAGCATTACCAGACGGTCCATACCGATACCCATACCTGAAGTAGGAGGCATACCGTATTCCAATGCACGAACGAAGTCCTTGTCGATAATCATTGCTTCGTCGTCTCCCTTTTCACTCAGTCTCATCTGCTCTTCGAAGCGTTCCAGCTGGTCAATCGGGTCGTTCAATTCAGAGTATGCGTTACACAACTCTTTACCGTTCACCATCAGCTCAAAGCGCTCTGTCAAATCTGGATTGCTGCGGTGTTTCTTTGTCAGCGGAGACATTTCGATAGGATAGTCAGTGATGAAAGTCGGCTGAATGTAGTTGCCTTCGCAGAATTCGCCGAAGATTTCGTCAATCAGCTTACCCTTACCCATGGTGTCATCAATTTCCATGTTGAGCTTCTTGCAAACTTCACGAATCTGTTCTTCGTTCATGCCTGTCAGGTCATAGCCAGTGAATTCCTTGATAGAATCCAGCATGGTTACACGTTTGAACGGAGCTTTGAAGTTAATCATGTTGTCGCCTACCTGTACCTCTGTAGTACCGTTTACATCCAGACAGATTTTTTCAATCATGTTTTCTGTAAACTTCATCATCCAGTTGTAATCCTTGTAAGCAACGTAGATTTCCATACAGGTAAATTCCGGATTGTGTGTACGGTCCATACCTTCGTTACGGAAGTTTTTACCGATTTCATACACACCTTCGAAACCACCCACAATCAGTCTCTTCAGGTACAGCTCACTGGCAATACGCATGTACAATGGAATATCCAATGCGTTGTGGTGAGTGATAAACGGACGTGCCGCAGCACCTCCGGCAATAGACTGAAGAATCGGAGTTTCTACTTCGATATATCCTTTCGAGTTGAAATACTCTCTCATAGAGTTGTAGACCTTGTTCCGTTTCAGGAAGATTTCTTTAACTCCGTCGTTTACTACCAAGTCTACATAGCGCTGACGGTAACGGAGTTCAGGGTCTTCAAACTTATCGTAAGCCACTCCATCTTTGTATTTTACAATCGGGAGCGGACGAATTGATTTCGACAATACAGTCAGTTTCTGTGCATGGATAGAGATTTCGCCCATTTGGGTACGGAATACAAAACCTTCGATTCCTACGAAATCGCCCAAATCCAGCAAGCGTTTGAAAACTACATTATATAAATCTTTGTTTTCATCCGGACAGATATCATCGCGGGTTATATATACTTGTATACGGCCTTTAGAATCCTGTAATTCAATGAAAGACGCTTTTCCCATTACACGACGAGACATGATACGTCCTGCAACGGATACTTTGCGAGGTTCAGCATCATCTTTGAATTCGGCTTTTATGTCAGTCGAAAAAGCGTTGGTTACATACTCGGCAGCAGGGTATGGTTCAATCCCCATTGCTCTCAACTCATTCAGGCTGTTACGTCTGATTATTTCCTGTTCGCTTAATTCTAATACGTTCATTTGTTAGTATATTAACTCATTCTGGGCACAAAAATAAAAAACATTTTGCAAATAATCCCTATTTATAAGGTTCTTTTAGAATAAAAAGCCACGACTCTTGCGTGAAAAACAGGCAGCAGGCTAGGGTTTTATCATCGTGGCTTTGACGTTTTTACCTTGACACGTACGTGACGAGGTCTTGACACGTTCGTGCGGATGTCTCGTCACGTTCGAGTCGAGACCTTGACAGCAACGTGTCGAGGTATTTTTGTATAAGCGTTTGCAGAAATATACAATTACGTGTGTCTTTAAAGTATTTTGATGCTAATTTTTGGTTTCTATGATTAATTTGTTACCTTTGGGCGTTTCTAATGAATGAAAAGCATGAAAGTTATTTTATTACAGACAGATATTTGTTGGACCGATCCTGCAGCCAATGTGGCTTACATGGATAAACTCATCAGTGCCCACGCACAAGGAACAGACTTGTTTGTTCTACCGGAAATGTTTTCCACCGGATTTTGTACTTCGCCGGAAGGCATTGCCGAATCATCCGATAGTGCTACCCTTCGGTGGATGAAGCAAAAAGCTGCCGAACGTAATTGTGCGATTGCCGGAAGTGTTTCGGTCGAGGAAAACGGAAAGTTCTATAACCGCTTCTATTTTGTGCATCCTGACGGAAACGTGCAGTGGTACAATAAAAAGCATCTGTTTACGTATGGAGGGGAAGACAAACACTATACGGCCGGACAGGAACGGGTGGTTGTGAATTTCCGTGGTGTTCGTTTCCTGCTGGAAGTTTGCTATGACCTGCGTTTCCCGGTATGGTCACGCAACCGGGGCGACTACGATGCGGCGATTTATGTAGCCAGCTGGCCTTCGCCCAGAGTGGAAGCCTGGAAAGCTTTGTTGCGTGCCCGTGCCATCGAGAACCAGTGCTATGTACTGGGGGTAAACCGGGTGGGAAAAGATCCTTATTGCGAATATAGCGGTGGAACAGCGGGCATAGACCCGTATGGTAGAACACTTTCTGCTTGTGCGGATGGGGAAGAAGGCTTTGCAGAAGTTGTGATTGATATGGAGGAACTGCAGGCGTTCCGGAAAAAATTCCCGGTATTGAACGATGCCGACTCTTTTACACTGAATTAATTTCTATATTATATGAAAAATAAACGCTTATTGTTGGGCGACCAGGCCATTGCGCTGGGAGCCATTCACGCGGGGATTTCGGGAGTGTATGCTTATCCGGGAACTCCCTCTACTGAAATTACGGAATATATTCAAAACTCTCCGATAGCAAAAGAACGTGGTTTGCACAGCAGCTGGTGCACCAATGAAAAAACAGCCATGGAGGCTGCATTGGGTGTTTCTTATGTAGGAAAACGCGCCTTGGTCTGCATGAAACACGTGGGAATGAACGTATGTGCAGACGCATTTGTCAATTCTGCCATTACAGGCGTGAACGGAGGGGTAGTGGTACTGGCTGCCGATGATCCGTCTATGCATTCTTCTCAGAATGAGCAGGATTCCCGTTTTTACGGCAAGTTTGCCCTGATTCCGATTCTGGAACCGTCTTCCCAGCAGGAAGCTTACGACATGATGTCGTATGCATACGACCTTTCGGAACAAATGCGTACGCCGGTACTGATGCGCATTACTACCCGTATGGCACACTCTCGTGCGGCAGTCGAAGTGCAGGAGTCAGGAAAGGAAGTGACTTGCACGGGGCGTCCGTCGGTCCCTTCTGATTGGGTACTCTTGCCCGGTAATGCTCGCCGCCGGTATGTGGAAGCCATCGCTACTCAAGAAAAGTTGCGTGATGAGGCTGAACAGTCTGCATTTAATCGGTTGGCAGGTCAGGAAGGTATGGCTGAGAAGGGAGTCGTGGCTTGTGGAATTGGTTACAATTACGTGATGGAAACCTATCCGGATGGATGTCCGTATCCTTTGCTGAAGATTTCACAGTATCCTTTACCGGTGGAAACCTTGACCCGTCTGGCCGACTCTTGCAAAGAGATTCTGGTAGTAGAAGACGGACAGCCTTTTGTTGAAGAACAGCTGAAAGGTATTCTTCCTTCTAAATATGTGGTGAAAGGTCGTTTAAGTGGTGAATTGCCTCGTACGGGAGAACTGACGCCGGATAATGTGCGTCAGGCTTTGGGACTTTCTTGCGAACAGGTTTATGCTGCCGCTCAGAATGTAGTTCCTCGTCCTCCTGCTTTGTGTAAGGGTTGTGGACACCGTGATGTATATGATGCCTTGAATAAAGTAGCTGCCGAATATCCGGATGCCAAGATTTTCGGTGACATCGGTTGCTATACACTGGGCGCACTTCCTCCGTTCCGTACATTGAGCAGTTGCGTGGATATGGGAGCTTCCATTACCATGGCCAAGGGGGCTGCGGATGCAGGCTTGTTCCCGTCTATTGCAGTGATTGGCGACTCCACATTTACTCACTCTGGAATGACAGGTCTGCTGGATGCCGTGAATGACAAGTCCAATATCACGGTGGTGATTTCTGATAACCTGACTACCGCTATGACTGGTGGCCAGGATTCAGCCGGAACCAATAAGTTCGAAGCCATTTGTCTGGGCTTGGGAGTAGAACCGGAGCACGTACGGGTAGTTGTGCCGCTTCCTAAGAACATGGAAGAAATTACCCGTGTCATTCGTGAGGAAATAGAATACAACGGTGTATCTGTCATCATTCCGCGTAGAGAATGTATGCAGACTTTGAACCGGAAACTGAAACAGCAAAAAGCACAGAAACAATGAAAACAGATATTATACTTTCAGGAGTTGGCGGACAGGGAATCTTGTCCATCGCTACGATTATCGGAGAAGCTGCCCTTCATTTAGGGTTGAACTTGAAACAAGCCGAAGTACATGGAATGAGTCAGCGCGGAGGGGATGTGCAGTCTAACCTTCGCTTGTCGGATGCCCCGATTGCTTCCGACCTGATTGCCTTGGGAACGGCTGATATGATTATCTCACTGGAGCCGATGGAAGCTTTGCGCTACCTGCCGTATCTGTCGAAAGACGGATGGATTATCACTTCGGCTGCTCCTTTTAAAAACATTCCGAACTATCCGGACGAAGAAAAGCTGATGCAGGAGTTGAAGTCACAGCCTCATGTGGTGGTGCTGGATGTGGAAAATCTGGCGAAAGAAAACCACATGCCTAAGTCGGCCAATGTTATTCTGTTAGGGGCTGCCGCTCCTTTCCTGAAAATCCTGGATGCAGAAGTCCTGCGCGAAAGTGTAGGCCGTATTTTTGCGTCAAAAGGCGAAGAAGTGGTGCAGATGAACTATCATGCCTTCGATATAGGTCATGAATATGTCAAACAGTTGAAATTCTGAGTGCCTATGAGTCGCGTGTTTAGTGAAGAGCTGGTAAATTCCGTAGCGAAGGAAATGAAAGTGGCCGACTTGGCCAATGCCACCATAGGGGATGTGTTGCTGGTAGCTTCCCGCCTGGAAGAACTGACAGGTATTCCTTTTATCCGGATGGACCAGGGGTCTCCCGGTCTTCCGGCCAATAAAATAGGTATTGAGGCAGAGAAGAAAGCTCTCGATAGAGGAGTTGGTTCGCAATATCCGGCAGCTGCCGGAGTGGCAGAACTGAAGCAGGCAGCTTCACGTTTCGTGAAAGCCTTTATCGATATTGATATTTCTCCACGGGCATGTCTGCCCACTACCGGTTCTGTGGCAGCTTCTTTCGGTGCTTTTATCGCTTGTACCCAGCGAATTCCGGGAAAGAACAAGGTCTTGTTCATTGATCCGGGTTTCCCGATACAAAAATCTCAGTTGCGCATTTTGGGTATTGAGTGGGAGTTGTTCGACATTCATGATTTCCGTGGTGAACCGCTGCGTGCCAAACTGGAAAGTTTCCTGTCGAAGGGAGATATTGCCGCTGTGGTATATTCTAACCCTAATAATCCGGCATGGATTTGTCTGGAAGAAAGTGAGTTGAAGATTATCGGAGAATTGGCTACGCAGTACGATGTGATTGTGCTGGAAGACCAGGCTTATTTCTGCATGGACTTCCGTCATGCGTTTGGCCGTCCCTATCAGCCGCCTTTTGTACCTACGGTCGCACGTTATACCGATAATTATATTCTGATGTTGTCGGCATCCAAGATTTTCAGTTATGCCGGCCAGCGTATAGCTTTAGCCTGCGTGTCCGATAAATTGTTTGATACGCAGTATCCGGCACTGGCAGCCCGTTATGAAGACTCAGGTGTATTCGGGCCGACTTTCATCGCTTCTATCATGTATATGATTACCTCCGGTTGCACGGCTACTACCCAGTATGCCATGGCCGAGATGTTGGAGAAATCCATTTCAGGAGAAATCAACTTTGTAGAAGATGTGCGCGAGTATGAACGTCGGGCACGCCGGATGAAGCAGATTTTCACCGACCACGGTTTCTCGATAGTGTATGATAAGGATGTCACTCAGCAGGTGGGCGATGGTTTCTTCTTTACCTTGGGATACCCCGGACTGACAGGAGGCGAATTGCTGCGTGAATTGATGATGTATGGCGTGAGCAGTATTTCCTTGTCTACCACTGGAAGTGAACAGCAAGGAGTGAGAGCCTGTACGTCGCGCATGCGTGAAGAACTTTATCCGGTGCTGGAGGAACGTATGAAAGCGTTTCAGGAAGACCATCCGCTGAAATAAGAAATCACAAAACTACTACTGAAATAAAGAAAAACACAGCTTATGATTTGGAATCCGAACAAAGAATGTATGCCGCGCGAACAGATGCGCGAGCTGCAAGGAAAACGCTTATGCAAACTGGTGCAGTATGTATACCATAATGTACCTTTCTATCGTCATAAAATGCAGGAAATGGACCTGACTCCAGATGATATCCGGAGCATAGACGATATTACCAAACTGCCTTTTACTACCAAACAGGATTTACGTGACAATTATCCTTACGGACTGATGGCGGCTCCTCCTTCAGAGGTGGTGCGTGTACATGCTTCTTCCGGTACAACGGGTAATCCGACGATTGTGGGGTATACACGTCGCGACTTGTCCATCTGGTCGGAAGTGATGTCACGCTGTCTGTCGGCATACGGAGTGACCCGTGACGATACTTTCTCCGTAAGCTATGGCTATGGATTGTTTACCGGAGGATTGGGCGCACATTATGGAGTAGAGAACTTAGGAGCTACCGTAATTCCGGCTTCTACAGGAAATACGGAAAAGCATGTACGTTTGATTCGCGATTTACACATTACGGGTATTGCCTGTACCCCTTCGTATGCCTTGTATCTGGCAGAGGTGGTAGAAAAGATGGGTATCCGGAAAGAGGAATTAGGACTGCGTATCGGTGCGTTCGGAGCTGAGCCTTGGACCGAAAACATGCGTCAGGAAATACAGAACCGTTTGGGCTTGAAAGGATACAATATTTATGGGTTAAGTGAGATTATGGGTCCGGGTGTATCTTACGAATGTCAGGAGCAATATGGCTCTCACATCAACGAAGACCATTTCTATCCGGAAATTATCGATCCGGTTACCCTGGAATCTCTTCCATACGGCACACAGGGAGAACTGGTATTTACCACATTGACCAAAGAGGGCATGCCGTTGTTGCGTTACCGTACGAAGGACCTGACTTCGCTGATTGCCGATGCGTGTCCGTGCGGTCGTACCAGTGTGCGTATGACGCCGATTATGGGCCGAAGCGATGATATGCTGATTATCCGTGGTATCAATGTCTTCCCGTCTCAGGTAGAAAGTGTTATCTTGGGCATGAAGGAATTCGAGCCGCAATATATGCTGGTGGTAGACCGCAAGAACAACCTGGATACTCTGGAAGTGCAGGTAGAAGTGCGTCGTGACTTCTTCAGTGACGACATCGGTTCCATGTTGAAGTTGAAGAAAACACTGTCCGACCGCTTGAAGAGTGTATTGTCCATCAGTGCCGACGTGAAACTGGTAGAACCGAACAGCATTACCCGTAGCGAAGGAAAGTCTAAGCGTGTGATAGATAAACGAGTATTGGTATAACTAAAGCAAAAAACTATGATAATTAAGCAATTGTCTGTTTTCTTGGAAAACAAGACCGGAAGAATCAATGATGTAGTGCATACTTTGGGAGCAAACGGTATTAATATGCATGCTTTCAGTATGGCTGAGACAGCCGATTTCGGTATTCTGCGACTGATTGTGTCTGATGTGGACAAGGCAGTGGAAGTATTGCGTGAAAAGAACTTTGCCGTGATGTCGACCGATGTGGTTTGTCTTTCGTGTGCCAATGTGCCCGGCTCGTTGGCTGTGGTATTGGAGTACCTGGCCGAAGAGCAGATTTTCATTGAGTATATGTATGCCTTTGCACAAGCCGATCAGGCTCATGTGGTCATCAAGCCGAATGACATGTCGCAGTGTCTGAAAGTGCTTGAGGCACATCATTGTCATGTGTTGGCAAAAGAAGAATTGTAAATTCTATATGCAAATTCCCCGTCACGGTTTTAGGTTGGCGGGGGAATTTTTATTGTTAGAATAAGCTCCATGAAACGGTCAGACCTGCCATGACGATGGCTACCATGCTCATCAGCTTAATCAGGATGTTCAGGCTGGGACCGGAGGTATCTTTAAACGGGTCACCTACCGTATCGCCTACGACTGTGGCCCGGTGTACTTCACTGCCTTTCCCGCCAAAGTTTCCTTCTTCCACGTATTTCTTGGCATTGTCCCAGGCACCTCCGGAATTGGCCATAAAAATCGCTAAAATGAAACCTGAAGAAAGTCCACCTATCAGCAGACCGATGACGCCCGGCACACCAAACAGCAGACCTGTCACAATGGGGGCGATGATGGCCAGCAGCGACGGGAATACCATTTCTTTTTGTGCGCCAAGGGTGGAAATCTGTACACAGCGTGCGTAGTCTGGTTCAGTCTTTCCTTCCAGAATACCTTTGATTTCACGGAACTGCCGGCGTACTTCCTCTACCATGTGGGCAGCTGCTCTTCCTACAGCATTCATGGTCAGTCCGCAGAACAGAAAGGCCATCATGCTACCGATAAACATTCCCGAAAGTACCTTGGGATTCATAAGCGTGACATCGTAGAACATCATGAAGTCCGTGAATCCGGCTTCCTGAATCATTACTTCCAGTCCGTTGGGAAGTTCCAGTACGGTGGTACCGATACGTTCCAGGCCGATGCGTATTTCTTCAATATAAGAAGCCAGTAGTGCCAGTCCGGTCAGGGCGGCAGAACCGATGGCGAAACCTTTACCCGTAGCGGCTGTGGTATTGCCCAGTGAATCCAGTGCATCTGTGCGTTTGCGGACTTCTGCTCCCAAACCACTCATTTCCGCATTACCACCTGCATTGTCGGCAATCGGTCCGTAGGCATCCGTGGCTAATGTGATGCCTAAAGTGGACAGCATACCCACGGCAGCGATACCGATGCCATAAAGTCCCATGCTGATGTTGGTGAAATCGAAACCAGAGGCCAGCCAGTAGGACAGGATGATGCCGGCTACAACTGCAATGACCGGAATCGTAGTGGATACCATTCCTAATCCGATGCCCGAAATGATGACGGTTGCCGGACCTGTTTTTCCGCTTTCCGCCAGTTTTTGAGTGGGCTTGTAGGATTGGGAAGTGTAGAATTCAGTAGATTGTCCGATGACGATGCCTACAATCAGTCCGATGACTACAGCCAGTGAAATATACAGCCAGTTATCAATTTGCAGTACCCAAAGAATGCTAAAGGTGGCGATGACAATCAATCCCGCACTGAGGTTGGTGCCTGTAGACAAAGCCTTGAGCAATTCTCTCATGCCTGCATTTTCTTTGGTGCGCACGGCAAAAATGCCGATGATGGACAAGATAATACCTACGGCTGCAATCAGCATCGGGGCGATGACGGCTTTAAACTGCATGGCGGTATCTCCCGTGCCGATATAGGCAGCTGCTCCCAGGGCAGCGGTAGCCAGAATCGAACCGCAGTAGGATTCGTAGAGGTCGGCTCCCATTCCGGCCACATCACCTACGTTATCGCCTACATTGTCGGCAATCGTAGCCGGGTTGCGTGGGTCGTCTTCCGGAATGCCCGCTTCTACTTTTCCCACCAGGTCAGCTCCCACATCGGCCGCCTTGGTATAAATACCTCCTCCTACACGGGCAAACAAAGCCTGGGTGGAGGCGCCCATTCCAAAAGTCAGCATCGTGGTGGTGATGACACACAACTTGGCAGTGGGGTTCAGTGCATCTTCCGGAATGCAGAAATCCAACAGCAGGTACCAGAAAGAAATATCAAACAATCCCAGTCCTACGACCACAAGTCCCATAACCGCTCCACTGCGAAATGCCACCTTTAATCCTTTGTTCAGAGAGTTGCGTGCGGCATTTGCCGTACGTGCAGAGGCATACGTAGCGGTTTTCATGCCTAAATAACCCGACAGACCGGAGAAAAAGCCTCCTGTGAGGAATGCTACGGGTACCCACGGATTTTGCAAGTTGAACCCATAGGCCATGATGGCAAACAAGGCAGCCAGTCCGATAAATACAAGGGTAACTATTTTATATTGCTGTTTCAGGTAAGACATGGCTCCTTTCCGGACATACGATGCAATGCGTGCCATGGTGGGGGTACCTTCGCTTTCCTGCTTCATTTGCCGGTAGAAGTATCCGGCAAGTGCCAATGCCAGCAGCGATGCCGCCGGGACCAGCCAGAATAGATATGTTTCCATAATACAGTTGAATAAGAGTTTCTCCAAACTTACAAAAAATCCCGAAGAAAACGAATAAAATGCGGGAGATTCTACTGGCAGAAAAGGCGGATAATTGGGCTTTTATGTGATGGCTCTGTTTTTTTCTAAGTTCGGTAAGTTTATTCGGAAACTTTTCAAGGTTTTTTTATGTTTCCCGTCGCGGAACCGTATGTTTTCTGTTCGGGAACCCTACGTTTTTGCGACGGGAAACATAGGGTTTGCAGTAGGAAAACGTAGAAAACGAACAAGAAAAATAGCAAGAATATGCAGGTAATTTTCAATTTAAGGATAATGACGTGTCAAAAAGTTTTCCGGAATGCGGTAAAAACCAGCCCTCTGTTATAAAGGGATGAGGTTTTGTGGCAGATTGTTGTTTTTTATTTAATACAAGTGTGATATTGTGAGATATTTTCAATATATTTGCGCACGAAGTTATAAAAGATTGTTCAGATGATTTACGACATGGAAATGCAGAAGACGTTCTATGCGTCGTATGCAGAAAAAGTAGAAAAGGCCCGTAAGAAACTGGGGCGTGCCATGACTTTGGCTGAAAAAATATTGTATGCACATTTATACGACGAAAACACGGTGGCAGCTTTCCGTCGGGGGGAAGAGTATGTTAACTTCCGTCCGGACCGCGTAGCCATGCAGGATGCGACGGCCCAGATGGCGCTGTTGCAGTTTATGAATGCGGGAAAATCCGTTTCAGCTGTTCCTGCTACCGTACATTGTGACCATTTGATTCAAGCATATAAAGGAGTGGAAGAGGATTTGCCTTCTGCTTGCACTACTAATAAAGAGGTATACGATTTTCTGAAAAGTGTGGCTTCGAAGTACGGCATCGGCTTCTGGAAACCGGGAGCAGGTATCATTCATCAGGTCGTACTTGAGAACTATGCGTTTCCGGGTGGCATGATGGTGGGAACCGACTCACACACCCCGAATGCCGGTGGATTGGGTATGATTGCCATTGGCGTGGGCGGTGCCGACGCAGTGGACGTGATGACCGGCATGGAATGGGAACTGAAGATGCCGAAACTGATTGGGGTGAAGCTGACCGGTGCGTTGAACGGATGGGCTTCACCAAAAGATGTGATTTTGAAACTGGCAGGTATTCTCACCGTGAAGGGAGGAACGAATGCCATTATTGAATATTTCGGAGAGGGAACCCGCTCGTTGTCTGCTACCGGAAAGGCTACTATCTGTAACATGGGAGCTGAGGTGGGAGCTACGACTTCTGTTTTCCCTTATGATGAGGAGATGAAGCGCTACCTCTGCGCTACCGGACGTGAGGATATTGCCGAACTGGCTGAGGCTAATGCGGCCGATTTGCGGGCAGATGCGGAAGTGGCACAGCAGCCGGAGAAATATTACGACCGTTTGATTGAAATCGACCTTTCTGCACTGGAACCGTATGTGAACGGACCGTTTACGCCCGATGCAGCTTGTCCGGTATCGGAATTTGCTGCCCGTGTGAAGAAGGAAGGGTTCCCGCAGAAGATGGAAGTGGGATTGATTGGTTCTTGTACCAACTCTTCTTATCAGGATTTGAGTCGTGCAGCTTCGGTAGCCCGTCAGGTAAAGGCAAAAGGTTTGAAGATGCAGGCTTCGCTGATTATCAATCCGGGTTCGGAACAGGTATATTGCACGGCTCAGCGCGACGGCATGATTGAGGACTTGAAGAGCATCGGCGGTGTGGTGATGACCAATGCCTGCGGTCCTTGTATCGGACAGTGGAAGCGTGTGACTGACGATCCGCTTCGGGCTAATTCTATCGTGACTTCGTTCAACCGTAACTTTGCCAAGCGTGCCGATGGCAATCCGAACACACATGCGTTCATTGCTTCACCGGAAATGGCTGTGGCGTTTGCCATTGCGGGCGACCTGTGCTTTAATCCGCTGACGGATACACTGAAGAATGAGAAGGGAGAAGAGGTCAGACTTGATTCGCCGACGGGGGAAACACTGCCGCTGAAAGGATTTACAGTAGATGACAATGGCTATGTGGCTCCTTCGGCCGACGGAGGAAAGGTGGAAGTGACCATTCAGCCGGACTCACAGCGCTTGCAGAAACTGGAACCGTTTGCTGCATGGAATGGAGAAGACTTCATGGAACTTCCGCTGCTGATTAAGACGCAGGGAAAATGTACTACCGACCACATCTCTATGGCCGGACCATGGTTGCGCTTCCGCGGACACCTGGAAAATATTTCCGATAATATGCTGATGGGGGCTGTCAATGCATTCAACGGTAAGACTAACTGCGTATGGAATCAGTTGACTGGCGAATATGAAGCCGTTTCGGCAGTGGCCAAGCAGTACAAGGCAAAGGGCATGGGCTCTATCGTAGTGGCAGAAGAAAACTACGGAGAGGGTTCCAGTCGTGAACATGCCGCCATGGAACCGCGCTTTCTGAACGTGCGGGTAATCCTGGCCAAGAGTTTTGCCCGTATTCATGAAACAAACTTGAAGAAACAGGGTATGCTGGCACTGACTTTTGCCGACAAGAACGATTACGACAAGGTACGTGAGCACGACCGGATTTCTATCTTGGGATTGCAACGCTTTGCTCCGGGTAAACCGTTGCATGCCGTATTGACGCACGAAGACGGCACGACAGAAACATTCGAAGTGCTTCATACCTATAATGAAATGCAAATTAACTGGTTTAAGGCCGGTTCAGCCTTGAACACCTTTAAAAAATGAGAGAAATGAGCAATAAGATGTATATGCAGGACGGGAAACTGGTGGTTCCCGATCACGTAGTGATTCCTTTTATCGAAGGGGATGGAGTAGGAGCAGAAATCACTCCGGTTTGTCAGAAAATTGTCAATACAGCAGTAGAGCTGGCCTACGTAGGCAAGCGCCGCATTGAATGGAAAGAGGTGCTGGCCGGCGGAAAGGCTTTTGAGCAGACTGGTGAATGGTTGCCGGAGGCTACGCTGGAAGCATTTAAGGAGTATCTGGTAGGTATTAAAGGTCCGTTGACCACTCCGGTGGGCGGTGGTATCCGTTCGCTGAACGTGGCATTGCGTCAGACGCTTGATTTGTATGTCTGCCTGCGTCCGGTACGCTGGTTCAAAGGAGTCGTTTCTCCGGTGAAAGAGCCGCACAAGGTGAACATGCACATTTTCCGCGAAAATACGGAAGACATTTATGCGGGTATCGAATGGGAACAAGGTACACCGGAAGCACAGAAATTCTATGCTTTCCTTCGTGATGAGATGGGTGTGACCAAGGTACGTTTCCCGGAAACCTCTTCATTTGGTGTGAAACCCGTGTCAAAGGAAGGTACCCAGCGACTGGTACGTGCAGCCATTGAATACGCATTGCAACACGGCCTGCCGTCAGTGACACTGGTACACAAGGGAAATATCATGAAGTTTACGGAAGGAGGTTTCAAGCGCTGGGGATACGAAGTGGCCGAAACCGAGTTCAAGGACCAGACTTTCACTATGAACGAATATGACCGCCTGAAGAAAGAGCTGGGTGAAGAGTCTGCCAAGGCTGCCGTAGCCAAAGCCATCAACGATGGAAAAGTGGTGGTGAAGGATTGCATTGCAGATGCTTTCCTGCAAAATACCCTGCTCATTCCGGAAGAATATTCGGTCATTGCTACGCTGAACCTGAACGGCGATTATGTGTCCGACCAGCTGGCTGCCATGGTGGGCGGTATCGGTATCGCACCGGGAGCCAACATCAATTACAAGAGCGGACATGCCATCTTTGAAGCGACTCACGGCACGGCACCGAACATTGCCGGAAAGAATGTGGTGAATCCGTGTTCCTTGCTGCTTTCTTCTGTCATGATGCTGGAGTACATGGGCTGGAAAGAAGCTGCCGAACTGATTGTGAATGCCTTGGAGAAAGCTTTCTCGAAAGGAGAGGCTACTCATGATTTGGCGCGTTTTATGCCGAATGGCCACGCGTTGGGCACGAATGAATTTGGACAGGAAATCATTTCTTTGCTGTAATAGTCGGAGGATTTTCTTGTCGGAGTGTTTTTAATGGATAAAAAGAGAAGTTTATGAAGAAAGAATATATAGTTTACAAACTTTCCGAGTGTGCCAAGCAGGCATGCCGCATCGACAACGAACTGTTCACGAAATACAATGTAAAGCGGGGTCTGCGTAACGAAGATGGTACAGGTGTACTCGTGGGACTGACAAAGATTGGTAATGTGGTGGGCTATGAACGTACCGACCAGGGATTGAAGGCTATTCCGGGTAAGTTGTTCTATCGCGGATACGATTTGGAGGACATTGCCCACGCCTTGCTGCGCGAAAAACGTTTCGGCTTTGAGGAAGTGGCTTATCTGTTGTTGTCGGGTGAACTTCCTGACAGCGAACAACTGGCTTCGTTCAAGGAGCTCATCAATGACAATATGCCGCTGGACAAGAAGACGACCATGAACATTATCGACTTGGAAGGGCAGAACATCATGAACATCCTGGCACGTAGTGTGCTCGAAATGTACACGTTCGACCCGAATCCGGATGATATTTCACGCGACAACCTGATGCGTCAGTCCATCGAACTGATTTCAAAGTTCCCGACCATCATTGCATATGCGTACAGTATCTACCGTCACAGCATACACGGACGTTCGCTGCACATTCGTCATCCGCACGAGAATCTGTCGCTGGCCGAAAACTTCCTTTATATGATTAAGAAAGAATACACTCCGCTGGAAGCGCGTATGCTCGACTTGCTGCTGGTGCTTCAGGCAGAGCATGGAGGTGGTAACAATTCAACATTTACCGTACGTGTCACCAGTTCTACTCGCACGGATACGTATTCCAGCATTGCAGCCGGAATCGGTTCGTTGAAAGGTCCTTTACATGGAGGTGCCAACATTCAGGTGGTCAAGATGTTCCATCACTTGAAAGAGGTAATTTCCGATTGGACGAATGTAGACGAAATCGATACTTATCTGACCCGCATGCTGAACAAGGAAGCCTACGATGGCAGTGGACTGATTTACGGTATCGGTCATGCGGTATACACGATTTCCGATCCGCGTGCCGTATTGCTGAAAGAACTGGCTGGTGAACTGGTGGCAGAAAAGGGATGTGAGAAAGAATTTGCCTTCCTTGAACTCCTGGAACAGCGTGCCATTGAATGCTTCAAGAAAGTGAAAGGAACCAAGAAGCAGGTTTGCTCGAATGTGGATTTCTATTCAGGCTTTATCTACGAGCTGATGGGTTTGCCACATGAAATCTATACGCCGCTGTTTGCCATGGCCCGTATTGTGGGATGGACGGCACACCGTATTGAGGAACTGAACTTCGAAGGTCGTCGCATTATTCGTCCGGCGTACAAGAACGTACTGGAGGAAGTGGACTACAAGCCGATAGGAGAAAGATAAAAGTTCAAGTGATTTTATATGGAGGAAGCGACAGAAACCCGATAATGAGGTATCTGCCGCTTCTTTTCTTTTTAGGAATGTCGGCCAAATTGTGTACCTTTGCGGCGTTTTTATCGTAAAATCAGAAAATATGAATAGCTTGAAAGGTTTTTTCTATGGGATTGCCACTTCGGTAACGTTTGGTTTGATACCCTTGTTTACGCTGCCTTTGATGCAGAAAGGGATGGTGTTTGATTCGATTCTTTTTTATCGTTTTCTCTTTGCCACCTTTGCATTGGGTGCCATGATGAAAATAAAGAAGGAGTCATTTCGTATAGAAAGCCGTGATATTCCGATGTTTCTTTTGTTGGGACTGCTGTACACAGGATCAGCTATGTTCCTGTTCTGGGGATATGGATTTATGGGAGCCGGGGTAGCCACGACACTTCATTTTACCTATCCCGTATTTGTGACCTTGCTGATGTTGGTCTTGTTCCGTGAGAAAGCTTCCTGGGTAACGTGGGTAGCTATTCTGCTGGCAATATATGGCGTATCTGAACTTTCGTTGAAGGGAGATGAGTTGTCGGCCGATGCGACGGGAGTGATTATTGTCCTGCTTTCAGCCGTATGTTATGCGGGCTACATTGTAGCAGTCAATAAATCAAGATTGCGTGACATGAGCGGACGGAAATTAGCTTTTTACGTATTTATCGTAAGTACGGTGCTGTTTGCCATAAAAGCGTTGACCAATCAGGGAATACAGCCTGTGCCGGATGCAGTTTCAATCGGTAATCTGTTCTTGCTGGCGGTGGTGCCTACTGTTATTTCCAATATTACCTTGGTCTTGGCCGTACAGAATATTGGTGGAACAATGACTTCGGTATTGGGAGCCATGGAGCCAGTGACGGCCGTATGTATCGGTGCCTTGATTTTTGGGGAAGAGTTTACCATGCAGGAAGGCTGGGGAATATTCCTTATCTTGGTGGCCGTTACCTTAATTGTGCTGACCCGGACCATCCAGAAAAGTTTGTCGACGGTAGTACGCAAAATTCGTCCGCGTCATGCTTGACACGGACGAACCTTGCGGTGGGAAAATCACGATTTCCCGTATAGTTTGTTGATAAGGTCGTTTCGACCGATTTTCCGTAATTCGTTGATAATGGCCTTCCGTTCCTCAGGTTTATACCAGAAGAAGAACATGCGCTGGGCAAGTTTTTCACGAGGGGTCTTGGCCGAGAATACCGGTTCCAATGTGTAGGGATGTACGCCTGTGTACCATGCTTCCGTAGAGACGGTCATGGGAGTAGGCGTAAAGTCCTGTACCTGCTCCAGATGGAAGTCCAGTTTCTTGGTGATGACCGCCAGTTCGGCCATGTCCTCTTCCGTACAGCCAGGGTGACTGCTGATGAAGTAGGGGATAATCTGTTGCCTTAATCCCGCTTCTTTGTTGATTTTGTCAAAGATACGCTTGAACTCGTAGAACTGCTCGAACGGTGGCTTGCGCATCAGGTATAGCACTTTGTCACTGGTATGTTCCGGAGCTACTTTCAGTCGTCCGCTTACGTGACGTGTAATCAGTTCGCGAGTATATTCCTTGGTACTCTGGTTGGTCTTTGCATCTTTACTCTGATGCAGAAGCAGGTCGTAACGCACTCCACTACCGATAAAGCTTTTCTTGATACCCGGCAAACTGTCTACTGCATGGTATATCTCTAATAACGGCTGGTGGTCGGTATTCAGGTTCGGGCAGACTTTAGGATGGATGCACGACGGACGTTTGCAGCGACGGCAAAGAGCCGTATCTTTTCCACCCATTTGGTACATGTTGGCCGAGGGACCTCCCAAATCACTCAGATACCCTTTGAAGTCAGGCATTTCAGCGATGGCTTTCACTTCCTTGAGAATACTTTCCTTGCTTCGGCTGACAATGAACTTTCCCTGATGAGCCGAGATGGTACAGAAAGCACATCCGCCAAAGCATCCGCGGTGGATGTTGACAGAGAACTTGATCATTTCATAAGCCGGAATCCGCTTGTTTTTGTATTTAGGATGCGGAAGGCGGGTGTAAGGCAGGTCGAACGACATGTCCAGCTCTCCTTGCGTCATGGGAGGATAAGGTGGATTGGTTACCACCGTCTGCTTTCCTACCTGCTGAAGGATGCGGGCTGCCGCATAGCGGTTGGATTCTTCCTCAATATGTCGGAAGTTCTGTGCCTGCTTTTTCTTATCCTTCAGGCATTCTTCATGCGAATAGAGTGTCAGGTCGCCTTGGCCGTTCGGATTTTCTGGCAGAGCGGCTACCTCTTTCTGTGAAATCAGGTAGGCTGTTTGTGGAATGTCGTGCGGCAAGTCTCCAGCATGAACTTCTCCTTTTACTTCAAGCAAGCGCTCGCTCAGTTCTGTAATGGGTTTTTCTCCCATTCCGTAAATAAGCAGGTCGGCTCCTGATTCTACCAAGATGGAAGGACGTAATTTCTCTTCCCAATAATCATAGTGCGTCAGGCGTCGAAGAGAGGCTTCGATACCGCCTAAAACCACCGGTACGTCAGGGTACAGTTTTTTCAGAATCTGCGTATAGACAATGCTGGGATATTCCGGGCGCATGTCATGGCGTCCGTCGGGCGTATAGGCATCTTCGCTTCTCAGCCGTCGGTTGGCCGTATACTTGTTGACCATGCTGTCCATACATCCGGCAGATACGCCGAAGAACAGTCTTGGTCTTCCCAGTTTCTTGAAGTCGCGCAGGTCATCGCGCCAGTTGGGCTGGGGGATGATGGCTACTTTCAGTCCTTTGGCTTCAAGCATTCGTCCGATGACGGCAGCACCGAAAGAAGGATGGTCCACGTACGCATCTCCACTGAAGATGATGACGTCAAGTTCGTTCCATCCCCTCAGTTCAGCCTCTTTCTTGGTAGTAGGCAACCAGTCGGTCAGCTTGTATTCTTTCAAGGCGTTTCTTTAATTGTGGTTTTCTTCAGTTTCTTCTTGTTCCTCTTTCTCTTCTTTTTCTCTTTCCCATTTGATATAAAGAAGGATGAGCTGGTGTAAGCCGAACGCTTTCATGTTGTTGTGATAAATCACGTCAATGCACAGGTCGAGCAAGTCCTTGCTGTTTTCTTCCATGGACGCAATGAGCGAACGGATGTTCAGTTTCAGTTTGTCGAGCACGGTTTCGTCCACAATTCCGTTGCTGTCAATAAGCTGTTGGAAGAGCGAATATTTTTCAATGGTTTCCAGATGCTTTTCAGAAATTTCCATGCTGCGTGTGCCGGAAGCGTTGGTTTGTATGGTATACATAATATGATAATTTTAAAGTTTATGTAACAAAGGTATTTTTTTTCTGGATACGATGACTCGTTTTCTCTCTTTTCTTTAGGGATTTTTGTGTATTTTCGGCTGGTGGAAACGCGGTGCCTGCCTTATCTTTGCCTGACGGATATGTTTCAGACAATATACCTACAAATGGTGATTGCGGGTGTTGAAAGGATTCTCTTATTTTGCAGTGTGAATTTATGAATACGATATTTATGTGTAACAATACTACGCGAATGTATAAACCCACCGACAAGATGGGCGACTTGATTTGTGAGAATTATGCTCTTCTGCAGGTGATGAGCCGTTTTGGCATCTCATTAGGGTTTGGTGACAAGTCCGTGCAGGAAGTGTGCGACATGAATCAGGTGGATTGCAATACATTCCTGATAGTGGTCAATTTCCTGGGCGAGGAGAGCAATCATATTCACGACCATTTGCAGGGACTTTCCATTCCTGCACTGGTAGAATACCTTAAAAAGGCTCATTCCTATTTTCTGGATTTCCAGTTGCCTACCATCCGGCGGAAACTGATAGAGGCAATCGACTGTTCATCGGAGAATGAAGTCGCTTTTCTGATTGTGAAGTTTTTCGATGCATACGTGCACGAGGTACGCAAGCACATGGAATATGAGAATGAAAAGGTATTTACTTATGTGGAACATTTGCTGAAGGGAGAACGGCTGAAAGATTACAGCATCGGAGTTTTTGCCCGTCACCATGACCAGATCAATGCCAAGTTGACCGAGCTGAAAAATATCATTATCAAATATTATCCGTCGGGCGGGGACAACCAGCTGCTGAATGCTACCTTGTTCGATATATTTAGTTGTGAGGAGGATTTGGCTTCGCACAACCGGGTGGAAGATTTTATTTTCGTGCCCGCAATCATGGAGTTGGAAAAGGAGATAAAATGAAACCGCAGGAAACAATATACATTGCTGTGGCAGATACGTCGATGATTATTCGCAGCGGACTCGTGTCTGTGTTGAGGCGTCTGCCTGATTTGCCGGTACAGGTAATCGAGGTTTCTTCAGAAGAGGGCCTGAAGCATTGTATGGAGGCACATACTCCACAAATTTTGATTATAAACCCTCAATTTGGAGGATGGTTCGATGTGGCTGCTTTCAAGCAGGAATATCCGGAAGCTGCCATGAAATTCGTGTCGCTGATTTACACGATGGTGGATGCCAACCAGTTGAAAGGCTACGATGATTCGGTCAATTTATTTGACGACGTGGATTCTTTGTCGCATAAGGTGTCGATGCTGATGAACGTGCCGGATGAGGAAGAAAGCGACCAGGACTCATTGAGCCAGCGGGAAAAAGAAATCGTAGGTTGTGTGGTGCGAGGAATGACCAATAAGGAAATTGCCGAAAAACTCTATATTTCCGTGCATACGGTCATTACGCATCGCCGGAACATTACGCGAAAATTACAGATTCACTCGGCCGCCGGACTGACCATTTATGCCATCGTAAATAAGTTGGTAGAGTTGAGTGAAGTGAAAATGAATCTTTAGAAAGGTCGTTATTTGGATTAATTCTAAAATACCTACATTTAGGTATTGCGGGTACAGCCTTTAACACCTATCTTTGCAGTGTTAGTCATATAGAAATTACGTAAACCACAAAAGTAAAAGAAGTTAGTTATTAGTTGGGTGCGCCCTGCGAAGTGATTCGCGGGGCGCACGCATTTTTTACATTTTGTTATGGTGGTTTAAATCGTTTTCAAAATCTGAAATAAAGTTTTCATTTCCCGAGAAAACCTTTTACTTTTGCTCGAAAGAAGACGAATAACAGATTTTAAGTATATGAAAGTAGGATTATTTATTCCCTGTTATATCAATGCCGTTTATCCGCAGGTGGGAGTGGCTTCTTTTAAGTTGCTGAAAAGCCTGGGGGTGGATGTAGATTATCCGCTGGACCAGACTTGCTGCGGACAACCGATGGCAAATGCAGGATTTGAAGAAGAGTCAGTAGAGTTGGCCAAACGTTTTGACCGTCTTTTTGAACAGTATGATTACATTGTAGGCCCGTCGGCCAGCTGTGTGGTATTTGTGCGTGATCATTATGGACAGTTATTAGCCAAGGAACCTCATCGTTGTGCCAGCGAGGGCAAAATTTATGATATCTGCGAATTTATTCATGACGTGGTGAAACCCACTTCCTTGCAGGCTTCTTTCCCTCACAAGGTCAGTATCCAGAACAGTTGTCATGGAGTGCGCCTGATGCACCTTTCTTCACCGAGCGAATTGAATATCCCGTATTATAATAAGCTTCGTGATTTGCTTTCCTTGGTGAAAGACATTGAAGTGGTAGAACCGGAAAGACCGGATGAGTGTTGTGGATTTGGAGGTATGTTTGCGGTAGAAGAACACGCCGTATCCGGACAGATGGGACGTGACAAGGTAAAACGTCATATAGATACGGGGGCAGAATATATCGTAGGTGCCGATGGCTCCTGTCTGATGCATCAGAACGGGATAATTGCCAGAGAGAAGTTGCCTATCAAAACCATTCATATTGTAGAAGTTTTAGCTGCAGGACTATGAGTACGAAACATTCAAAAACCGCCGAGAAGTTTCAGGAAAATAAGGAACTGGCGGGATGGCATGACCAGACCTTGTGGATGATGCGTGCCAAACGAGATAAGATTAGCCGGGAGGTACCGGAATGGGAACAGTTGCGCGACATGGCTTCTGCCATCAAGATGTACAGCAACAGTCACCTGGATTTGCTTTTGCAGGAGTTTGAAAAGAACGCACAGGCAAACGGAGCCCATGTGTATTGGGCGAAAGATGCCGATGAGTATTGTTCTATAATCTATAATATTCTGCACGGACACAATGTGCATCGCTTTATCAAGAGTAAATCGATGCTGGCCGAAGAATGTGGACTGAATGAATTCCTGATTCAGAAAGGAATTGATGTGGTGGAAAGTGATTTGGGAGAAAGAATCCTTCAGCTGATGCATAAGAAACCCAGTCACATCGTGGTGCCGGCCATCCATATCAAGAAGGAGGAAATCGGTGAACTGTTTGTGAAAGAGATGGGCACGGAGCCGGGCAACAATGACCAGACTTATTTGACGCATGCGGCACGTAAGAATCTGCGTCATAAGTTTATTGAAGCAGAAGCAGCCATGACTGGTGCTAATTTTGCCGTGGCTTCTACGGGTGAGTTTGTGGTGTGTACCAATGAAGGTAATGCGGATATGGGTACTTCGCAACCTAAATTACAGATTGCAGCTTTCGGGCTGGAGAAGATTGTGCCAGACCGTGAGGCACTGGGCGTATTTACCCGCTTGCTGGCACGTTCTGGTACCGGACAACCTATCACGACCTATACCTCGCATTATCGTAAACCCCGCAAAGGAGGTGAACTGCACATCATTATCGTAGATAACGGGCGTAGTAATATTCTGGCTGATCAGGAGCATGTAAAGACATTGAACTGCTTGCGATGCGGAGCTTGCATGAATACATGTCCGGTGTACCGTCGTTCCGGCGGATATTCTTATACCTATTTTATTCCGGGCCCGATTGGCATTAATCTGGGAATGCTGAAAGCACCTTTACACTATTATGATAATGTATCGGCCTGTTCTTTGTGTTATTCTTGCCAGAATGTGTGTCCGGCGAAAGTAGATTTGGCAGACCAGATTTATCGTTGGAGACAAAAACTGGATGGCTTGGGAGTAGCCAGCTCGTCCAAGCGTCTCATGTCGGGCGGTATGAAGGTGCTGATGGAACATCCGTCTTTATTTAATTTGGCTCTGGCACGGGCTTCGTGGGTGAATTCTTTCCCTCGTTCACTGGTGTACAATGGATTGAATGACTGGGGAAAAGAACATGAAATGCCACAGTTTGCTAAGGAAAGTTTTAATGAAATGTGGAAAAAGGGTAAAGTAAAATAGGGAAGCTATGAGTAGTAGAGAAGATATATTGCAGAACATACGTCGTAATACGCGAGTACGTTATGAAAAGCCGGACTTGTCTGCATTGGAACAAGGAGCAATTACGTACGCTGATCAGGTAGCACAATTCTGTAAGGTTGTGGCAGAAGTCGGCGGACGTGTGGTGACGGTCAATGAGGGAGAAGATGTCAATGCGCTGGTCCGTAAATTGTATCCGGATGCCAAACGCATTGCTTCCAATCTGAAGAATATTACCTGTGCCACTTTTCATCCTGACGATGTGGAGGCTTCTGCTGATTTGGATGGCACAGACCTGGCTGTAGTAGACGGACGCATCGGAGTGTGTGAAAACGGTGCTGTCTGGGTGCAGCAGGATGTGGAACAGCGTGCGGTGTACTTTATTTCTGAGGCCTTGATACTTCTGCTCGACCGGAAAAATCTGGTAAACAATATGCACGAGGCCTATCAGAAAATAGATACAGGAGAGTATGGTTACGGGGTATTCATCTCTGGCCCATCAAAAACGGCAGATATTGAGCAGGCACTGGTGATGGGAGCACACGGAGCGCGTGAACTGACTGTTTTATTACTATGATAAGGTAACAGATAGAAAAAAGGAGTCCCGGTATCTTTGAACTTGGATACCGGGACTCCTTTTTGTGTTGATTCCCCAATGACAGGGTTTATCGGTGCTGCATGGCCTGTTGATTGAAAGGTTTTGCAGTTTCCGTAATATTGTGGTTGTTGTTCAACTCTAAGAACTGTGTACCTGTCCACCACAATATGTTCATGACAATTACTGCCAGTATGACAGTGAAGGCCGTAATCCTGGCTTCCAGTTGTTTGCTGGAAATTCTTTTAAAATTTTCTTTTCCCATCTCGGTTTTATTCACTAACCTTCTTTTCTCCATATAGTAATTATAGTCTTATTATTTCCTGTTGTCTGACTAATAAATGACACATATATGTAAATACTGCATGAGGGTGATAAATTTTTTCAGAAAAAGTTGCAGTTTTTTATTTTAAGTTGGAGTCGGTCAGTACTTCCTAAAAAGTATCGTAGTACTGCCGCGGAAGTACTCCAGTACTTGCTTGGAAGTACTACAGTACTTCTTAAGGAGTACTGAGATTGAGTAATTTGTTGTAAACTAATTGATTAGTTTACGTAAACCGTCCTGAAGTACTTTTCAAACAATTCTTTCGCTTCATCTAATTGCGCTTGCGTGTTGAGTTGTACATCTTTCAGCTGGTAGTCCATTTTCATGGCTTCATATTTATGTACACCTAGAGTGTGATAGGGAAGTATCTCAACCCGTTCAATCATGCGATAGTCTTTGAAATGCTCGCCGAGTGCTTCTATGTCTTCTTTAAAGTAGCTGTACTTTTGTACCAGTACATAACGCAGCCAGAACGGTTTCTGGTTTTCTTCAAGCCAGGCTGCAGTTTTCAGGGTTTGTGCATTACTTCTGGAGGTGAGTGCTTTATGACGTTCGTCATTGAACTCTTTTACGTCAAGTAGTACGAGGTCTGCCAGCGAAAGCAACTCCTTTACATCTTCGTTCCAGATTCCGCCATTTGTATCTATGCAGATATGAATGCCCGCTTCTTTCAGCATGCGGAATAAAGGAACCAAGGCTTTTGCCTGAAAGGTCGGTTCTCCTCCACTGAAAGTAATGCCTCCTTTCTTCCCGAAAAAAGGTTTTTGGCTTACAGCCATCTTGAGAATCTCTTCAGGAGCAGTTTCTTTACTTTCACCTTTGGCATCAATAGTATCGGGATTGGCACAATAAAGGCATCGGAAATTACAGCCTTGCAAGAAAACAACGAGACGTATTCCCGGACCGTCGTATGTGCCTAATGATTCGTATGAATGTACTCTAATCATGATAGGATAAAAAATAATAGACACAAACTACCGGACTGAAAATCCAGGTAGCTTGTGTCCAGTTAAAATTATATACTCTTTATGCAAGAATTACATGCGTTCGTGGAAGCTGCGTGAAATTACTTCCAGCTGATGCTCACGGCTCAGTTTGATGAAGTTCACCGCATAACCAGATACACGAATTGTCAGCTGAGGATATTTTTCCGGATGCTCCATGGCATCTTCCAGCATTTCCCGGTTCAATACGTTTACGTTCAGGTGGTGTGCACCTTTCACGAAGTAACCGTCCATCATCGTTACTAGGTTCTCGATACGGTTTTCCATATCTACTCCCAAAGATTTCGGTACGATAGAGAAGGTATTACTGATACCGTCCTGTGAGTCACGGTAGCGCAATTTAGCTACAGAACTCAGAGAAGCAATGGCACCGTTCTTGTCGCGCCCGTGCATCGGGTTAGCTCCAGGAGCAAATGCTACACCTTTGGCACGGCCGTCTGGAGTGGCACCTGTTTTCTTACCATACATCACATTTGAAGTAATGGTCAGGATAGACAAGGTCGGTTTGGCATTCTTGTAAACCGGCAATTTCTTCAATTCTTCGTCGAAGTAGTAAATCAAGTCTACTGCCAGGTGGTCTACGCGGTCATCGTCATTTCCGAAGCAGGGGAATTCACCTTCGATGTCGAATCCTTCTGTCAGTCCGATGTCGTTACGACGAGCTGTTACCTTTGCATACTTGATGGCAGAAAGTGAATCCACAGCGATAGACATACCTGCTACACCGTAAGCCAGGTTGATAACCGGGTCAGTATCTACGAAAGCCATCTGAGCCTTTTCGTAATAATACTTGTCATGCATGTAGTGGATGATGTTCATGGCTTCGTTGTACACGCGTGCCATTTCTTTCAGTACTTTCTTATAGTTGGCAAGCACTTCTTCAAAGTTCAATACATCACCGCTCAATGCCGGAATGTCCTTTACCATCAGTGTGCCGGTGTTTTCACAGCGTCCGCCGTTGATAGCCAGCAGCAATGCCTTAGCCAGGTTACAGCGTGCACCGAAGAACTGGATGTGACGGCCGATGTCCTGATAAGATACACAGCAAGCGATACCGTAGTCGTCAGAGTTACGTACTTCACGCATCAGGTCGTCGTTCTCGTACTGGATAGAAGATGTATCGATAGAAACCTGTGCACAGAAGTTCTTGAAACCTTCCGGCAGTTCCGGGCTCCACAGCACGGTCAAGTTAGGTTCTGGTGAAGGACCGAGGTTGTACAATGTCTGCAAGAAACGGAATGAAGTCTTGGTTACTTTTGTACGTCCGTCGTTGAAGCGTCCACCGATGGATTCTGTAACCCATGTCGGATCACCGGCAAAGATGTCAGTATAAGCCTGCATACGCAAGTGGCGTACCATACGCAGTTTGATGACAAACTGGTCAATCAATTCCTGAGCGTGTGCTTCATCAATCAGGCCATGAGCCATATCGTATTCAATATAGATATCCAGGAAAGACGATACGTTACCCAATGACATGGCAGCACCATCCTGTTCTTTTACAGCAGCCAGGTAAGCCATATATACCCACTGAACAGCTTCCTGCGCATTGTGAGCCGGACGTCCCAGTTCAAGACCGTATTGCTCTCCCATGACCTTGATTTCCTTCAGGGCCTTGATCTGCTCAGCTACTTCTTCGCGAAGGCGGATACGGGCATCGGTCATTGGGCCTGTCAGATGACGTAAATCATTCTGTTTAGCTTCAATCAGTCTGTCCAGACCGTACAGTGCCAGACGACGGTAGTCACCGATGATTCGTCCACGTGCATAGTTGTCAGGAAGTCCTGTCAAGAAACCAAGTGAGCGAAAAGAACGGATTTCTTCTGTGTATGCATCGAAAACCCCATCGTTATGAGTTTTGCGATAATGAGTGAAAATATCTTTAACCTTCGGGTCAACTTCTACTCCGTTTTCACGGCAAGCTTTTTCTACTACCTTGATACCTCCAAAAGGTTTGATTGCGCGGCGCAACACTTCGTCAGTCTGCAAGCCGACAATAACTTCGTTTTCCTTATCAATATATCCCGGTGCGAAAGAAGTGATGGTTGATACTGTGGACGGATCGAGCGAGCGTACACCATTGTTTGCACGTTCTTCAGCCAAAGCTTCCAAACATTTGTTCCAAACAGCTTTTGTACGTTCAGTTGGACCGACCAGGAATGAAGCGTCGCCCTCGTAAGGCGTAATGTTTGTCTTTACGAAATCGGTGACGTTGATTTCATGGTTCCAACGGCCTTCTTTAAAATTCATTGCCATAAATTTGAAATATTAAAAAGTTATGTAAATGTGGTTCTCTAAACCGAGTGCAAAGGTAGTGAAAAACCTTGTGTTGTACAATACCTATTTTGTGGTATATTATTATTTTGCATTAATTACAAAGTAGTATAGGCTATAGAAACAGGTTATTGGAAAGGTGTGTTTGCGAAAAAATCTTTGCAAAAGTTTGCACAACTCAAAAAGTCGCTCTATCTTTGCACCGCATTTGAGAGAAGATGCGTTCCCAAAGAAGATTGGAAGTTTGGGTGAGTGGCTGAAACCAGCAGTTTGCTAAACTGCCGTACGGGTAACCGTACCGGGGGTTCGAATCCCCCAGCTTCCGCTTCTGTAATTAGGAAAGAGAATGGCGCTTTCGTCTAGTGGCCTAGGACGCGGCCCTCTCACGGCTGAAACACGGGTTCGATTCCCGTATGCGCTACATCAGCTACTGGAAGTTTGGGTGAGTGGCTGAAACCAGCAGTTTGCTAAACTGCCGTACGGGTAACCGTACCGGGGGTTCGAATCCCCCAGCTTCCGCTTTCTGATAGAACTCCGCCAATTGGCGGAGTTTTTTTGTACCCTTTTGTATATTCTTTTTGGTTCTGTTTTGTTGTAGCGTCACACTTTTGTAGAAAAAGAATCTTCTTCAAAAAAGCTTGGATGTAACGCATGTTGTCATACCTTTAAACTGTAACTTCTTTATTTTATTGTTAGAATGTGTATGTCTATGTGAAGCCTCTCTGATTCCTTGCTTGTTTTTTAACTTATGCGGTATTAATAATATTTAATTTTATTCATTTTTCTATATATAAAGAGTGGATTAATTAAAATATATCTATATTTGCACTATGAATAATTTTATAAATGTAAACCTTAATGTAATATCTATGAAAATTAGCCATGGATATTTTTAAAATATTTAATTGGCGCCTTGTTGACTTCTCGTCTTTTTTTGAATAATAAATTCTAATTCTAAGTTATATCATTAATCTAATTAATTTATGAGAATTGGTAGGTTTTCACAAATGTTTTTATTGTTGGTTGTTTCCGGATGGGGAACTGTATGGGCTGCTCCTGAAAAGTCAGTGGATGCATCTATACTACAACAGTCTGCTAAAATTACCACTCAAGGTACAGTTGTTGACGCTCAAGGTGAGCCTTTGATAGGTGTAAGTATTCTTGAAGTTGGTACTACAAATGGTACGATTACGGATATTGATGGTAAGTTTACTTTACAAATAACTTCTGGAGCTACACTTGAATTGTCTTATATAGGTTATAAGACACAACAGTTAAAAGCTGTATCAGATCTTGGAACTATTCAAATGTCTGATGATACCGAGGTCCTTCAGGAAGTAGTGGTGACTGCTTTGGGTATCAAGCGTGAAAAGAAAGCTTTGGGTTATGCCATTCAGGAAGTCAAAGGAGAATCTTTGGTTGAAGCCCGTGAAACAAACCTCGCTAATGCTTTGTCTGGTAAGATTTCGGGTGTACAGGTTATTCGTTCTAGTAATGGACCTGGTGGATCTTCAAAAATTCAGTTGCGTGGTGCAAACTCTGTGACAGGTACAAATCAGCCGTTGATTGTGGTTGATGGTGTTCCTATGGATAACTTTACCGGTGCAGATAATGCGGACTTTTATAATCCGTCTTTGGATATGGGTAATGGTCTTTCAGATATTAATCCGGAAGATATTGAATCAATGTCCGTTTTGAAAGGTGCTTCTGCTGCCGCACTTTATGGATCTCGTGCAGGTAATGGTGTTATTTTGATTACAACAAAAAAAGGTACTAAACGTGAAGGTTTAGGTATTACCATTTCTGGATCAGTTTCTGCAGAAACGATTTTCATGAATCCTAAGATGCAGAAATCATTTGGTCAAGGTGATAATGGTGCATATAATACAGAAACATCCAATAGCTGGGGACCTGCTATGGGAAGTGAATATACCTTCAACGGACAAAAACGCGTGATGCAGTATTATGATAACGTAGACGCATTTTTCAAGACTGGTCTTAATTTGACGGAAAGTATCTCTTTCTCTCAGCAGTATGATAAGACATCTATCTATGCGTCTTTGAACCGAATGGATGATTCAAGCAAGATTCCTGGAGCTACATTGGATCGTACAAACTTGACTTTGCGTGCTTTTTATACATTTGGTAAGGATGATCGCTGGAGTTTGGATGCAAAGGTACAGTATATCAATACGAATGCAGATAACCGACCAATGACAGGTTCAAACGATCAGAATATGTTCCGCACTATTTACCAGTTGCCTTCTTCAATGGATATTCGTGATTATAGCAATCCTTTGACTGATGAAGGTAAAATTAATTGGTATAATAATAGTGGAATGAACCCTTATTGGGCTGAACTGTATAATACGAACCATGATACTCGTAACCGTTTTTTGATGAATGCTTCTTTGAAGTATAAATTCACAGATTGGTTGAATGCGGAAATCAAAGCGGGTAGCGATATGTATAATACAGAAAGCAATAACAAGCTATATGCTGGAAGTAATCGTAATAATGGTAATAGCCAATATAGCTTGGAAGAAAAGAAGTTTTATGAAAATAACTTCAGCTTTTTGATTAGCGCTCAGAAAGACCATTTGATTGATAAGTTTGGTGGTACAATGACTTTTGGTGGAAACTTGATGGAAAGAAAAACCACTGGCTTAAAAGGTGATGCAACCAAACTTACAGTTCCAAATTTGTTTAACTTGTTGAATAGTAGTAAGAATGACCGTAACTTTAAGGAAACTTACAATCACAAGAAAATTAATTCATTGTATGGTACATTGGGTATTAACTATGATGGATGGGTATTCTTGGATGCAACTTTCCGTAATGACTGGTCTTCAGCTTTGAGTAAGGAAAATCGTTCTTTCTTCTATCCATCAATTTCAGCTTCTTGGATTATCAGTGATATGGTTGGAAAAATGGATAAGATGATGCCGTCATGGTTTACTTATGCTAAAGTACGTGCTTCTTTTGCTCAAGTAGGTAATGATATGGATGCGTATCAGTTGTATAATTATTATGAAATATCTTCCGACCCTAATGGTAATACAACAGGTAAGCCTCTTGAAACTTATTATGATTCAACAGTGCAAAGTGAGTTGATTTCTTCATGGGAAGCCGGCTTGGAATTGAAATTCTTCAATAATCGTTTAGGATTTGATGTGGCATGGTATAAATCAAATGCAAAGCGTCAGTTGATGAATATTCCGATGGATAATATGTCTGGATACAAATCTCGTAAGATTAATGCAGGTAATATTCAGAATACAGGTATTGAGTTGATGATTAATGCACGTCCTATTGAAACAAATGATTTTAGTTGGGATACTCAGTTCAACTTCTCTAAGAATAACAACAAGGTTATTGAATTAGCTCCTGGAGTTGATAAATATGAATTAGGTGGTGCCGCTGAATTAAAAGTTTACGCTGTGCAGGGTGGTAACTATGGTGAGATTTGGGGTACCAAGTTTATGCGTGTAACGGATGAAAATAGTCCGTATTATGGTAAGTTATTATTAAATAAAGCTGGTTTGCCTCAGTCTACAGGGGTTTCTGAGAAGATTGGTGACCAGCAGGCCGACTGTATGTTAGGTTGGAACAATAGCTTTAGATATAAGAACTTTGCTTTGAGCTTCCAGATTGACGGACGTTTAGGCGGTGATATTTATTCTTATACTAATTATGCATTACAGATTGCCGGCCGTGCAGAATGTACAGCACCGGGTGGAATGCGTGAGAATTTTGTAGTGGATGGTGTAATTGCCCAGCAAGATGGAACATACGCTCCTAGTACAATAAAGGTTTCTCAGCAGGATTATTGGCAGGCTATAGGTACAGGTAATACTGGTATTGGAGAAGCAAATATTTATGATGCAACCAATATTCGTTTGCGTAATATTGCGTTGAACTATTCATTTCCATCATCTATGTTAAAGAAGACTATTTTCCAGCAGTTGAAATTAGGTTTCTCTGTGAATAACGTATGGATGATTTACAGTGATATGAATGGCATAGATCCTGAAGCTGTATTTATCACAAATACTAATGCTACAGGTTTTGAGAACTGTGCATCTCCTACATCACGTTCTTATTTATTTAACGTTACTCTTGGTTTCTAATCAAAAAAAGAATTTTAAATGAAAGCGATTGATAAATTATTTTTAGGGTTAAGCCTATTCAGTTTAGGATTAACTTCTTGCTCTGATTTTGATGAGGTGAATACAGACCCTTCTAAGACACAATTAGGATCTGTTAAATCCTACTTTGCCTTGAATCAGTCTTTTAGCAAGATTCAGATGGACCCTAGTACAGGTGAACGTGTATACGTTTATAACTGGGGAGAAGGTGCTCGTTTTCTTACAGAGAAGAAACATCTGTCTATTGGTAATTATGATGATGATTATATCAGCTCTTTTTACTATCCAGCAATTGCATTTTCTATAAATAATGCGACACTGGCTGTTCAAATAGCTGAAACTCATCCGGATGAGGTGGTCGATCAGAAATTTTATCCGAATATGAAGCAGTTTGCTCGCATTTGGCGTGCATATTTGTTAGCACAGTTTGCTGATAGTTTTGGTCCTTGTGCTTTACCTCAAGATTTGACGGGGGGATTGAATCCTGTATATAGCAGCGAGAAGGATACATACAATTATATATTGGATGAATTAGCTGATGCGGTAAAAGCGATAGATGTATCTGTTGAACCAACAGAAGATCAGGCAAAATGTGACCCTTATTTTGGGTACGATGCCACAAAATGGGTGAAATATGCCAATTCATTGCGAATGCGTTTGTCTATGCGTTTGAGCAATCTGAAAGATAGGGATCCTGAAATGTATGCTAAAGCTGTAGCTCAGTTTAAGGATGCAGCTGCTGATTTGAGTAAGACAATCAGTGAAGATGCGGATATTATGGAAATTGTGCAGAATAATGGATGGGATGATTATTCTGGTCCGTATACCCGCTCTTATAATCAGCATTGTTTGTCTGGTACTTTGGCTAATTTGATGACTAACTTAGGAGGAATTTCTATTCAAGAACAACGCCCTGATATTGCAGCAAGTTACATAAAAGATGCTGATTATTTAGGAAAGCGTTTTGAGAAGCATTTTGTATTGAATACTGATAATCCGACTAAAGGATATTGGATGGACGGACTTCCTGAAAACTTGGATCCTCGTGCATTGAAATTATATTATTTACCTTATGATTCAAATGCAGATAATACGATTGATATAGGTTCTGAAGTGAAAAAATATAAAGGTACTTTTGGGCTTATTTCTTTTGAAGACGAGACAGATACCATAAAGATAGATGGTACGTATTCTTGGAATGGTATACCTGCTGGTACAACAACTAGTTTTTCGCCTTCTATGTCTAAGAACGAGTTGCCTAATAGTAGTAGTGCACGTTTGAATAATTATCCTATATTGGGTTCTCAGGCTAGAGATGCAAAGGAAAAGATGGTTTACTTCGGTCCATGGGAAACTTATTTCCTTGTTGCTGAGGCCTTGGAACGTCAGTGGGTTACACCGGGTGAAGTTGGTGGTCTTACTGCAGAAAATGCTTATAATAAAGCTGTTAAATTGAGCTTTATTCATTTTGGCGTTTCTCAGTATTACGATGATTATATTAGTTCGAGAGAGTATAATCGCGTAGGTACTTCTGTGGCATATAATCATACAGATCCTGCTTCTTCTGTGACAATGAAGTATGTTGATGGTTATACAGATCAGGAAGGAACTGTTCAATATCAGTATCCAGATGGAACTCGTACATTGTATGGTAATCAGTTGAATGATCATTTATCAAAAATATTTACTCAAAAATACATTGCTCAATTGCCATATTTGGTGCAAGAGTGTTGGTCTGATTATCGTCGTGTAGGCTTGCCATTCTTTGACATTATAGCAAATGAAAAAATGATGACAGGCACTGATATGACTGAGTGGGATCCGGAATCATGGAAATCTGGACAGAAATGGCAGTATTATCCGCAGCGTATGAGATACCCGACTACGCTTGATAATGCAAATCCAACGGAATATAAGCACGCATTGGAATTATTAGGTGGTGCTAATACTACGATGGTTCCATTGTGGTGGTCATTGGCGTATAGTCAGAAATAATATTTAAAAGAATAGCCTGACAACCTGTTTGCAGATATAATCTGCGTAAGAAATGGTTGTTAGGCTATTTTTTTGTGTATGCAAATCTATTTTTTATATAAATAAAGAATGCAGTAATTGGTTGTTATGAAGAAACGATTATTTGTAGCATTGTTATCTTTGAGCATTGTCACTTCTACTATCGGACAAGTGTCGGAAAAATCACCACAAGACGTTCAGAAAGAAAAAAGGATGGAGTGGTTCTCAAATGCCAAGTTGGGTATTTTTATTCATTGGGGCATTTATTCGGTGAAGGGGGTTTCCGAAAGCTGGTCTTTCTTCAATAAATACCTGCCGTATGAGGAATACATGAGCCAGAAGGATGGATTTACTGCTTCGAAGTATGATCCTAAGGCTTGGGTGGACTTGATAAAAGAGAGTGGATCCCGTTATACGGTGATTACGACGAAACACCATGATGGAATGGCTTTATGGGATACAAAGGCGGGTGAGCTGAGTACGGTAAAATGTACGCCGGCTAAAAGGGATTTGATCAGTCCTTTTGTAAAAGAAGTCCGCAAGCAGGGACTGAAGTTGGGATTCTATTATTCCTTACTGGACTGGTCGCATCCTGATTATCCGAACATGACACGTACGGAAGTGCGTTATACGAATGACTCCGTGCGCTGGAAACGTTTCGTGAATTTTAATATGGCACAATTGGCGGAGTTGAACAAGACTTGGAAGCCGGACTTGTATTGGTTTGATGGTGACTGGGAGCAGACTGCGGAGGCATGGAACTCTAAAGGAATTGTGGATTTGTTGCGCTCGGACAATAAGAATGTAATTATCAACTCGCGTATCCAGGGATATGGAGATTATGCTACGCCGGAGCAGGGAGTTCCTATTGTACGTCCGGAAGATAAATATTGGGAGTTGTGTATGACGATGAATGATTCGTGGGGCTATCAGCATACGGATACCAACTATAAGTCTCCTTATATCTTATTGCGGACTTTTGTGGATTGCCTGAGTATGGGAGGAAATCTGTTGCTGGACATCGGTCCGAAAGAGGACGGTACGATTCCGGAAGAGCAGGTAGCTATCTTGAAAGAGTTCGGACGTTGGACGAAAAAGCATAAGGAGGCGATTTATGATACGCGTGCCGGTATCCCGACAGAACACTTCCAGGGATATACAACACTGAATAAAGGGGGAGATATTTTGTATCTTTATTTACCTTATAAGCCTAATGGCCCCATTGAAGTGAAAGGGCTGATGAATAAAGTCAACCGGGTATGGGTGGTAGGCAATGGTTCTATGTTGTCTTATAAGGTGTATAATAAGAACTATTGGAGTGAAGTGCCTGGTAATCTTTATATTGATGTGCCCAATCATGTGCTTGATTCACAAATTACGGTAATTGCCGTATTGCTGGACGGACCGGTCAAATTGTATCGGGGAGCGGGACAGGTTATTGAAAGTAATTAATGAAAAAAATCGATTATGAGAAAACAATTGATAGGTAGTTTGTTTGCATTTGCAATGGCAGGACAGCTCTGGGGGCAGGGGTTATATGAAAAGTATGAACGTATGCTGACGCTTCCCGAAGGCTATGTGTGCTATCGTGTGGATGGAAAAATTAAAGTAGATGGAAAACTGAATGAGGCAGACTGGCAAAAGGCGCAGTCCACTTCTTCTTTTGTAGATATAAGTGGGGAAGGATTTGCCAAACCTTGTTATGATACTTCTGCCAAAATGTTGTGGGATGATAATTATCTCTATGTAGGAGCCGTGTTGCAGGAGGATGATATCAAGGCAAAACTCAGTCAGCGGGATACAATTATCTATTATGACAATGACTTTGAGGTTTTTCTGGATCCGGATGGGGACGGGCAGAATTACTTTGAAATAGAAACCAATGCGAAGGGAGTTATTTTTGACTTGATGCTGGACAAACCTTACCGTTCGGGAGGTAATTTTATGATTCAGTGGGATTGTCCGGGACTTCAGCTGGCTATTCATCGTGAAGGAACCTTGAACAAGTCGAAAGATAAGGACAAACAGTGGAGCGTGGAAATGGCTATTCCTCATAAAGCGTTGACAGTGAATTTCTCCAACCCGGATCAGGCTGGAAACTGCTGGCGTATCAACTTCTCACGTGTGCAGTGGTTGAAGCCTGGACAGCGTGAAGAAAACTGGGTATGGATGCCTACTGGACGCATCGATATGCACATGCCCGACAGATGGGGATTCTTGTATCTTTCCGATAAGGTGATAGGAACGGGTACTGATTCCTTCAAGTATCCTTACAATATGGCTGCCTATAAGTTGCTTTGGGCCATGTTCTATGCACAATTGGATAATTATGCCAAGGAGAAAAACTACATTCGTTCCAAAGAAAATTTCTTCCTGACCGAGGCAGAATTGAAGGATTTGCCTGCTGGTGCTGAAATCTTGGTAGAGGCTACACAACGTACATTCTGTATGTCGGTGAGCGTGCCTGAAGAAAAAGTGCGTTATGTGGTAGACCATAACGGTAGGTTTACTCGTGAAGCTATTACTCCCCGTCAGGTAAAGAACTGGGTATGGATGCGCATTAACAAGGAAAAGGGAGATGCGTACTATAAGAAATACTTTGCTCTGATGAAACAATGTGGCATCAGTGGAGTCATGTTTGAAGGCTATGATGAGGCTACTTACCGGATGTGTAAGGAAGCGGGGCTGGAGGCACATTATTGGAAGTGGACCATGAACCGCAGAGAAGTGCGTGAGACACATCCCGACTGGTTTGCCGTGAACCGCAAAGGGGAGTCATGCTATGACAAACCTGCTTATGTAGATTATTACCGCTTTTTGTGTCCGAACCATGAAGGTGTGGCTGAATATCTGGCTGCTGATTACCTGAAAGAAGCGAATTTGCCTTATGTGGATGGAGTGCATTTGGATTATGTGCGTTTCCCGGATGTAGTGTTACCGGTGAGCTTATGGAAGAATTACGGAATTGAGCAGACTTCTGAATTGCCGGAATATGATTATTGTTATTGTGAGGTATGCCGGAAGATGTTTAAGGAGCAGACCGGTAAAGACCCGCTGGAATTGAAGTATCCGATGGAAGACCAGTCATGGATAAATTTCCGTCTGGATGCCATTACACGTGTGGTCAATAAGGTTACGCAGACCATCAAGGCAGATGGCAAACGTATCTCTGCTGCGGTATTCCCGGGACCTTCTATGGCTCGCAAGATGGTACGTCAGGATTGGGGACAGTGGTCGCTCGATGCATACTTCCCGATGATTTACAATGGTTTTTATTATGAAGGACCGGAGTGGATTGGACGTTCGGTGAAGGAAAGTGTACAGACGATTAATGGGCGGGCTAAAATTTATGCCGGATTGATGTTCCCTGATATTAAGAAAACTTTTGAGCAGGCATTGGATGAGACTTTCAACAATGGAGCTTCAGGGGTTTCTTTCTTTGACGGGCCGGACGAAGAGTATCTGCATAAGTTTAAGGCTTATTTGGATAAAAGAGGTTTTGAAGTAGCAAAATAATAAAATGAGTATATGAAGATAGTTAGTATGTTTGTTTCCTTATTCGTGGCGTTGAACGTATGTGCGGCAGGACATAAGGAACTTCCTGCAAAAGGAGATTTGAATTTGACGGTATTTGACAAGGAGAATATTCATTTTGTACCAGATACGTATGCAGGGTATTCTGCTGCGGGTGCGGATGGAGTCATTCATCTGGTGAACGGTCGTATTATTTTGAAGAAGATTCAGATCCCCGATTACCAGCGGGATGTGACGGTCAGCTTGAAGGTGACCGTAGCTTCTAATGGTGACCGTTGGGATAAGTCCGGTTCTTGTTTTGTGCTTCCCAAGAATACGGCTGTGAATTTGCTGAGTATTGCACAGGGAAAGAGAAAATTTCCGGAAATAGACAGCTTGAAACTAGAAAATATGATTGGAATAGTGCCGGGAAAGGACTATTTGCCTACAATAGAGTTGATGCGCTTCATGACACCTTTTGGGGTAGGGCATTTCAGCGCAGAAGATGATTCTTTGTCCAGCAAGCGTCGTCCGGTTTATATTCCTAAGTGGGAGAAATGTGTGCAATGGGAGCAGGACATTACCGATTTATATTCGGCCCTTAAAGGTGAAGTGTATGTCGGTATCTTTATTGACACGTGGACAAAAGAAGGATATGTGGCCAGCATGGAGTTGAAAATCAAGGAAACTCCGGTAACATGTGAAAAGCTTGTCCGCCGTCATGTGGAACCGCTGATGAACACGGTATATTATATCGGTCAGTCTTATCCGGACATTTTTGCCCGTAAATCTGTTTCTACTGATTTTGTGCTTCCGAAGAACGCGAAGAATGTGCGTTTGAAATACATTGTAACCGGTCATGGAGGCCATTCCGGGGGTGATGAATTTGTGCAGAAGCGCAATATTCTTTCCGTGGATGGAAAAGAGGTTTATAGTTTCGTTCCTTGGAGAGATGACTGTGCTTCTTTCCGTCGTTTCAATCCGGCTACTGGTGTTTGGCTTATCAAACGCCTGGCGGCCTATATTAGTGAAGATGGTTATAAGACCAAGGAGGTAGAGGAGCCATTGGCATCTTCTGATTTATCGCGTTCTAACTGGTGTCCCGGGTCGGATGTATTGCCGGAGGTAGTTGAACTTCCAGGTTTGCAAGCAGGAAAGCATACTTTCACTGTCAGCATACCTGAAGCCCAGCCTGTAAATAAGGATGAGTTGAACCATTGGCTGGTGTCTGCTTATCTGGTATGGGAAGAATAAGAATGTGTTTGAATCATAGATGATTGTATAAAAAAGTTCGCTAGATTCTTTTGCGGAGTCTGGCGAACTTTTTATTGAGCCATTATTTGGAGTGTGAAGAAACGAATGATGGAATTAGCTGGATACGTTTTCCAAAGAGTGGTGTTTTTACAGGCGGGAGTGCCTTGAAGTGTGGGGAAGCCGCACTACGGCTGCGTACACCGTCAGTTTCGTATGAACGTCCGGCTTCCGTGAGTGCCTGTTTCAAGAGAGGCTCGTTGACGTCTCCTATTTGATAAGCCTGTATCGGGTTTTCCTCAATCTGTATGTCTGGGATGAGTCCATCAGGCATACAGGGCGTTTTTCCATCGGCATTCTGGTAAATGCTGACCATTACATAGATGCCCCAGTTCTTCAGCTCTTGCGGACATTTTTCATACATCTCTTCTGCGCTAAGCATCCACCCGGTGCAGTACTTACCGTGTGTCTGTGTGCCGATGAGTCGAACGTTTGTATAAGGCATTAATCCACCAAGCAGTGCTTCGGATGCCGATGCCGATCCAGAACCGATTAATCCGTAGATTTTTTTCAATCCGATGTTGGCATCTTTGGTGCTTGCATTGACTTCCACTTCCGGGTAATTGAATTCGGTGGTGAAACGGGTTTCCGGACTTTCTCCTTGTTTCTGGTAGCTTTCGCTCAAATAGCTGTTGTAGATTTCCTTTTCGAATACTTTCTTGCTGCTGACAGCTTCTTGCGGAGCAAACATAGAGGCTAACACGTTTTCAGTAATAACATAACCTCCTCCGTTGTACCGGAGGTCTAAAACCAATTCGTCAATACCTTCTGCTTTAAACTTTTTCCCGATTTCAATCAGTGGATTGATGGATTTCAGGTCAAAGCTGGTATAGGCCAGATAGCCCACTTTCTTTCCGTTGAATTCATATACGGAGTCGCAAATGATAGGATTTTCGTACATGTTGACGGCTGTCAGCTCTATTGACTTGTTTTGGCTGACAATGATATTTTCTTGCAGTTTTCCGAGGGAAACCTTTAAGGTAGGTTTATAGTATAAATCCGTATAGTTGTCGGGGGTGATTTCTTCATCATTTATAGAAAGGATAATGTCTCCTCGTTTAAATCCCGCTTTTGCAGCAGGACTCCCTTCATGGACAAAGTTTACTGCTGCTGCATATTGATTCTTTTCTTTGTTTACAGGGTAGAAAGTAAGGTTCCAGCCAAAAGTAGTAGAAACTCCTTCCACACTGCTGTTGAAGGAAGCCATGTCGTCAGTGAGCATGGACCATTTGTCAATGTATTTATCTCCTTGGTGGTACCTTATTCGGTCAACGGTGCCGATTGGGTCATTGTTGGTCTCGATGTTCCAGTTGTCCAGGTTACTACTGATTTCCTTATTCCAGTAATAGTAGGTACTCATAGCCTCCTTACCGAACATGTTGGCATAATAGAGTTCTGTGGGGTTCTTCGATGTGGGATTCTGATCACCTTCTCCGTTTGTCGGTCTTGGATTTTCCTCCGAACATCCAGTCAGTACGGCTCCTCCCAATAGAGTGGAGAGCAATAGCCATGATAGTTTTTTGTTCATAGTTTAATTTTTGAGAATTAGTACAAGGTTTTACTTGACAAAAGTAACAAAAACTATCTGTTTCCTTTCTAACAAGAAGGAGAAAGTAAGGATTTTTAAGGTTAACTTCCGGCTTCTCATGTGTTGGGCAGGTGAGAAGCCAGAAGAGGGGTTAAATTAGAATTTATAGTTCAGACTTAATCCGAATACTTTGTTCGTACGGTTGTAAATGTCAGTTCCTTTCAGACCTGTACCGTTGTAGTTGTCTGTTTCTTTGGTGTATTTGTTGTAATGTGTCCAGAAATAGGCCACATCAATGCTCCATGCTTGTGTAAGGTTGACTCTGGCACCAAATCCTAATGAGTAAGAGTCGCATGAGAAACTGGTGTCGGTTTGGAAATCATTGCTCAGACCATAGTTTGTCTTTTGGAAACCACCACTGACAGTCAGTCGTTTGGTAATGTCCCATTCCATACCGGCAAGGTATTCGTGAGTACCGTGCTTCAGGGTTTTCTGTCGGTCGTTCAGCATGCCTGCATGTTTATCATCATAAAAGTGATACTCCACAGAAGCACGGAGGTTAGGCAAAATTTCATATCCGGCAGCTACACTCAGGTAGGCAGGAATATCGCTGGGAGTTTGTTCTCCATCTGCGTAAGGTTTTATGACAGCTTCTGGGGTACCTGTAGGAACTTCCAGTGTGTGAGTCTGGTTTTCAATATTCAGGTTTGTCTTGAATTCATATTTTGCAGCCAGGTTCCAACGCCCTAATTTAGCATCCACACCAATGATGGGAGTCAGTCCCCATCCGCTCTGGTCGCAGTCCAGTTCAAGGTTGGCCAATTGGGCTTCGCCTAAATTCTCTTTCATGTAGGCTTTCAGGTAACCTTCATAACCACTTTTTACGTAGTTCATTCGGCCGCCGGCAAATACACTCAGCCAGTCGTTGATTTTGTAGCTCAATCCTAATTGTACTCCGTAAATGTATTGCTTTCCATCCATAGAAGTATTAATGTCGTACATCTGGGGAGTTACTTGGCCGCCAGTTTGCTGGTGAATCATTCCCATAGCTAATGCATCGAACATTGGAAGACCGTTACTGAATGAGGCTTTTCCTCCACCGCCGGTAATGGCAAAGCTGGCAGAGATTACCCAATTATCCTTTTTATATAATCCTTGAAAGCTCGGAATGAAGGGAGCAGAGGCAGTTCCTTTGTACAATCGGCTGCCGTTGGTTCCGTCAGCTTGCTGAAAGAGCGGGAAAGTAGCGTCAATTTCACGGGTCTGGTAGGCACTTTGTCCGGTCAGTGACAGGTAGAATCCTTCGTGCGAAAGGAAAGAAAGTCCTGCAGGGTTACTATACACACCGTCTATATCAATAGAAGCTCCTCGGGCTATCATTCGAAGGAAAGCGGCGTTTTGATTGGTGTTGGTCAGATAATCTCCCGCGAAAGTCGGGAAAGAGATACACAGTGTCGCTGCACTGATGAAAAGAAATTTTTTCATTCGTTTTTAGGTTGTTTGTTAAAAATCGGCTGCAAAAATAGTGCTAAATTGCACACAAACCAACGAAATGAGTAAAAATTATTTTATTTGAAATTGTTTTATTTGAAACTAAGTGATGCGAGTTAGGTATTTAAGTGCTTTTTATGTAGTTCTGGTTTTAAAAATGTATCTTTGCAAAAGTATGCAATTTCCAATCATTTTTATTCTTTTGATGTATGTACACCAATAAGGAAATCTGGCGTGTTACTTATCCTATTTTTCTGGGCCTGTTGGCGCAGAATGTGATAAATGTGACCGATACAGCCTTTTTAGGGCGTGTGGGTGAAGTCGCATTGGGAGCAGCTGCTATGGGCGGATTGCTCTACATTTGTGTCTATACCATAGCTTTCGGTTTTAGTGTCGGTTCGCAGATTCTGATAGCTCGTCGTAATGGAGAAGGAAACTATCGCGCGGTAGGTCCTATTATGTGGCAGGGAACGGCTTTCAGTTTCGGTATGGCAGTTTGTTTGTTGATACTGATGTATTTTTCTGCTGCTCCGTTGATTCGGTTGCTGATTACTTCGGATTCTATTTACGGGGCGACTTATGAATTTTTCACCTGGCGTATCTGGGGATTTCTTTTTGCTTTTGTGAATGTGATGTTTCGTGGGCTTTATATCGGTATTACGCGTACCAAAGTGTTGACGATGAATGCAGTCGTAATGGCTTTGGTGAATGTGGTGCTTGATTACGCCTTGGTATTCGGAGAATTAGGCCTTCCGGAAATGGGGGTACGTGGTGCTGCCTTGGCTTCTGTCATCGCCGAAGCTTCTTCACTGCTCTTCTTTTTGCTTTATACTTATTATAAGGTGGACCTGAAAAAATACGGACTGAATCGTTTTGGACAGTTTGATTTAAGTATGGTGCTACGCATCCTTCGCATATCTTGTTTCACGATGGTACAGTATTTTCTGGCTATGGCCATTTGGTTTGTCTTTTTTATGGCTCTTGAACGACTCGGACAGCGGCAACTGGCGGTGGCCAATATCGTGCGAAGTGTGTATGTAGTGTTGCTGATTCCTGTGCAGGCACTTTCCACTACTGCCAATACGTTGGTGAGTAATCTGATTGGTGCTGGCGGTTCATCAGGGGTAGTTACGTTACTGCATAAGATATCCCGGATGTCGTTTTTGATTATGGTAGTGTGCGTAGGCTTGTGCGTAGCGTTTCCCGGAAGTATCTTGTCGGTCTATACAAATGAAGAAGCCTTGCTGGTGGAGTCTGTATCAGCTTTGTACGTGGTATGCGGGGCTATGCTGATTGCTTCGCTGGCCAATGTGTACTTCAATGGCATATCAGGAACGGGCAATACGCAGGCGGCGTTGGTATTGGAAGTGTTTGTACAAGTTTTCTATGCACTTTATATCATTGTGGTGGGCATGGTTATCCAGGCACCGGTAGACGTATGCTTCACCACGGAAGTGATTTATTACGTATTGATGTTAGGTTCCAGTCTCATTTATCTGAAAAAAGCAAAATGGCAGAACAAAAAGATTTGAGCATACTGATTTTTTTGTAATTTTGCACGCTGGAAATTTTTGATAATAAATAAAAAAGCAACATATATGTTCGATAATTTAAGTGAAAGACTAGAACGGTCGTTTAAGATATTGAAAGGTGAAGGTAAAATCACCGAAATCAATGTGGCCGAAACCTTGAAGGATGTACGTCGTGCATTGCTGGATGCGGACGTGAATTATAAAGTAGCAAAGAACTTTACAGATACGGTAAAGGAAAAAGCGCTGGGACAGAATGTATTGACGGCTGTCAAGCCCAGTCAGTTGATGGTGAAGATTGTACACGATGAGCTGACTACCTTGATGGGAGGAGATACTGCCGAAATCGAATTGAAAGGTCGTCCGGCTGTTATCTTGATGTCAGGTTTGCAGGGTTCTGGTAAGACTACCTTCTCTGGCAAACTGGCCCGCATGATGAAGTCAAAGAAGAACCGTAAACCTTTGCTGGTAGCGTGTGACGTATATCGTCCGGCTGCAATTGAGCAGTTGAAAGTGCTCGGCCAGCAGGTAGAAGTTCCTGTATATAGCGAATTGGACAGCAAAGACCCTGTACAGATTGCCTTGAATGCCATTCAAGAAGCGAAAGCAAAAGGGTATGATCTGGTAATTGTCGATACGGCTGGTCGTTTGGCAATAGACGAACAGATGATGAACGAGATTGAAGCCATCAAGAAAGCTATCAATCCGGATGCTACATTGTTTGTAGTTGATGCCATGACCGGACAGGATGCGGTAAATACAGCGCGTGAGTTTAATGAACGTCTGGATTTCACTGGTGTAGTATTGACCAAGTTAGATGGTGATACACGTGGTGGTGCGGCCCTGTCTATCCGTACAGTGGTAAACAAGCCGATTATGTTCGTGGGTACCGGTGAGAAACTGGATGCCGTAGATCAGTTCCACCCGGCTCGTATGGCCGACCGTATCCTGGGTATGGGTGACATCGTGTCATTGGTAGAACGTGCACAGGAGCAGTACGATGAAGAAGAAGCGAAACGCTTGCAGAAGAAGATTCAGAAGAACCAGTTCGATTTCAATGACTTCCTGACTCAGATTCACCAGATTAAGAAGATGGGTAACCTGAAGGAACTGGCTTCCATGATTCCGGGTGTAGGAAAGGCTATTAAAGATATTGATATTGACGACAATGCATTCAAGAGCATTGAAGCCATTATTTATTCTATGACTCCGGAAGAACGTACTCATCCGGAAATTCTGAATGGAACACGCCGTACACGTATCGCAAAAGGTAGTGGAACAAGCATTCAGGAAGTAAACCGTTTGTTGAAGCAGTTTGACCAGACTCGTAAGATGATGAAGATGGTAACTGGCAGCAAGATGGCTGGTATGATGCAGAAGATGAAAAAGAAATAATCGCGCAGATTAAGATAGTAAGAAGCGGACAGCAGGAGACTTGAAAGAAGCAACCTGCTGTCCGCTTGTTTTTTATTCATACAATAAATATTTTTCGCGTAAGGAACGGTAAGCTTGTAAGTCCTTTTCCCATGCCTGGCGTATTTCGGATTCCGTTTTTCCCTGAAGTATATCCTTGCGTACCTGTGAGGTACCCATCAGCAGGTCAAACCATTGGGAACGGCTGAAGAAACGCTTTTCGGCATCCGGATATTGCTTCTGATAGAGCTGATAAAACTGCAGGAGGTATTTTAGGGAAAAGCCTTGAGGTAGCTCTTTTTTTGTACGCAAGTCAAGGCCGAAGCAGGCCTGATTCTGATGAAGCGGATGCTTGTCGAACCCTTTTAAAGAGCGTGGGGTAAACTGAAACTGGAAAAAATCCTTTAGTGCCGGAGAACCGATGACTTGGAAAGGATAAGTAGTTCCTCTGCCGATGCTTACGGAAGTTCCTTCAAAAGGACAGAGTGAGGGGTAGAGCGCAATGGAAAGATTGTTTGGCAAATTGGGAGAAGGTTTTACCGGAAGCGAGTAAGGCTGTCCGTGTTTCCATCCTTCCACTCGAATTACTTGCAAACGACATTGCAGGCCTTTACCTAACCAGCCTTCTCCATTAATCATTCCGGCCATTTCGCCTAAGGTACATCCATGAAGCAGGGGGATGGGAAGCATGCCCACAAAACTTTTGTATGCTTTTTCTCGTACCGGACCATCCACGTAGTCACAAGGATTGGGGCGGTCCAGCACAATCAGTTCTTTCTGGTTCTCGGCACAAGCCTGCATCACGTAATAAAGCGTACTGATGTAAGTATAGAAGCGGGCACCTACGTCTTGTATGTCGAACACTACCACATCCGTGCCAGTCAGTTGTGACGGTAGCGGTTTCTTGTTTTTTCCATAAAGTGAAAGGATGGGCACCCCCGTGCGGGTATCTTTTCCGTTTTGAATGTATTCTCCGGCATCTGCATCCCCTCGAAATCCATGTTCAGGAGCAAATACCCGTACGATTTTTACTAGACTGACCAAGGTATCCAGTAAGTGGGTTTTCCCACAAAGAGAAGTATGGTTTACTACCAGAGAAACCCGTTTCCCTTCAAGTAAGGGAAGCAGTTTTTCTAGCTGGTCAGCTCCGTTGCGCACGGTGGCATGTCCTTGCAGGGCCATAAAACAGCTTATACATGCACCCAAAATGTATTTCAAAAAGATTCTTTTCGTGTAACTCATGGAATTTTTGTAGATTTGTGATACTTTTTACAAATATAGCCACATTTATTTATGAATCCACTTGCATTGATTGACAAATATTATCCGGAAGATAATGAGTTAAAACATATTTTGCTGGTGCACAGCCGTTCGGTAGCAGACAAGGCCTTGGATATGGCACGCAAGCATCCGGAACTGAATCTGGACTTGACTTTTATAGAAGAAGCGGCGATGCTTCATGATATTGGTATTTTTATGACGGACGCAGATGGCATTTTCTGCTTTGGTAAATATCCCTATATCTGTCATGGGTATTTAGGTTCGGAGTTGGTGGCTCGTGAGGGTTATCCGCGTCATGCGCTGGTGTGTGAGCGTCATACAGGTGCCGGACTTTCCCTCAAGGCGATTATGGAACGTGACCTTCCGGTGCCTCACCGTGAAATGATTCCAATCAGCCTGGAAGAGCAGATTATCTGTTTTGCCGATAAGTTTTATTCAAAGACCAAATTGGATAAGGAAAAGAGCGTGGAGAAGGCCCGAAAGAGTATTGAAAAGCATGGGGAAGAGGGGTTGGCACGTTTTGATGCCTGGTGTAAACTCTTTTTGTAGAACTAAAAATACATTAAAAAGGAAAGCGTTGACGTTTATTTGTCGGATAATGCTTACTTTTGCACCGCATATTGCGTAAAAAGACGGTGATGACATCATTTAGAAGAACTACAAATTTACTGCTATCTCTGTTTGTTTTTGGCTTTTTCTGCTCATTCTATGCCGAAGCACAGCGTGTGAGAGGAAAACGTATGCGGGGAGGAGAGAAGACCGATTCCCTTCATCGGGACTCATTGGCGTTGGATTCGCTGGGAATGGACTCGCTGGCCGCAGATACCACAAAGAAAAAAGAACCGCTGGATGCACCGGTTATTTATGAAGCAAGCGATTCGATTGTCTTTACGAAAGAGGGCTATGCACATCTTTATGGAGAAGGTAAAGTGAATTACCAGAACATTGAGCTGACCTCTGCGGTGATTACGATGAATATGGACAGCAGTACCGTCTATGCCACGGGAGTGACCGATACGGCAGGAGTGGAAACGGGTTCACCGATTTTCAAGGATGGAGAAACACCGTATGAATCTAAAATCATGCGCTATAACTTCAAGACCAAGAAGGGTTTCATCAATAGCATTGTCACACAGCAAGGTGAAGGATATGTCACCAGTGAGGAAGGAAAGAAAGGGGCAAACGATGAAATTTACATGCGTCATGGTAAATATACTACTTGCGACAATCACGAACATCCTCATTTTTATTTGAAACTTTCCATGGCAAAGGTACGTCCGAAGAAAAACGTAGTATTCGGACCTGCACAGCTCGTGGTAGAGGATGTGCCTCTTCCTATTGCCGTACCTTTTGGTTTCTTCCCGTTCAATAGTAGCTATTCTTCCGGTTTTATCATGCCGACGTATGGTGATGAAATGAACCGTGGTTTTTATCTGCGCGACGGTGGTTATTATTTTGCCATCAGCGACCAGATGGACTTGAAAGTATTGGGAGAAGTCTTTACGAAGGGTTCTTGGGGATTATCGGCTGCATCTAACTATAACAAGCGTTATAAATTCAGTGGCTCGTTCAATGCCAGCTATCTGGTGACAAAAACGGGTGAGAAAAACATGCCCGACTATTCTGTGTCGAAAGACTTCCGTATCCAGTGGAGTCACCGGCAGGATGCCAAGGCCAATCCGAACAGTTCGTTCTCGGCCAGTGTGAACTTTGCTACCAGTAGTTACGACCGTTCCAGTTTGAGCAGTTTGTATAACCCGCAGCAGTATTCTCAGAATACCAAGGCTTCCAGTGTGAGCTACTCACGTAACTTTCCGGAAATCGGATTGAACATCTCTGGAGCATTCAATATCACACAGAACACGCGTGACTCTTCTTTGCGCATGACGCTTCCGGACGTAAATATCTCATTGAATCGTATTTATCCGTTCAAGCGTAAAAAATCGGCAGGAGATGAGCGCTGGTACGAAAAGATTTCATTGCAGTACACCGGAAGTATTACCAACTCCATCAGTACAAAGGATAATCTGTTGTTTAAGACACCTTTGACACAGTGGGAGAACGGTATGCAGCACAAGATTCCGGTTTCGGCAACTTTCAACTTGTTCAAGTATATCAACATCGTTCCTTCGTTCAATTACACAGAACGCTGGTATTTGCGGAAAGTAAAGCAGAGCTATGATGCGAGTCCTACCTCGCGTGATCATGTGAAGCGAGATACCATCAACGGGTTCAACCGTTTGTATGATTACAACCTGTCTTTACAGATGAATACCAAGTTGTATGGTATGTACAAGCCTTTGTTCATGAAGAGCAAGGAGCTTCAGATTCGTCACGTCTTTACACCGACCGTCAGCTATACCTATACACCGGACTTTGGAAAATCACGTTACGGCTATTACGACACTTATACTTATACGGATGAAGACGGTGAGGTGCGTACCGTAGAGTATTCTCCTTATGAAGGAGCTGTATACGGCTATCCGGGAAAGAATATGTCACAGAACATCAGCTTCTCAATTGATAACAATATCGAGATGAAGATGAAGTCGGACAAGGATACTACCGGCTACAAGAAAATCAGCTTGATTGACCAGTTAGGGGCTTCTCTTTCTTACGACGTAGCCAATAAAAAGTGGAGTGACTTGAGCATGAACCTTCGTTTGAAGCTGACCAAGAGCTATACATTTAATATGAATGCCTCATTCGCTACGTATGCATACCAGTTCGATGAAAATGGTAATGTAGTGGTGGGCGACCGCACAGAATGGTCTTATGGACGTTTCGGACGTTTCCAGGGATACAGTGGTTCATTCTCTTATACCTTGAACAACGATACTTTCAAGAAACTCTTCGGTAAGAAAGAAGAGGATGAAAAGAACAAGGACAATAAAGGTAAGGAAGAAAATGAAGACGAGGAGACAGAGGAAGAAACGGAAGAACAGAATAACAACTCCAACATGCGAAAGACGGAGAAAGCTTCTGTCGATTCAGACGGTTACCTGGCTTTCAAATTGCCTTGGAGTGTCAGCTTGAGCTATAGCTATAGTATTCGTGAGGACCGTTCGAAGGACATTAACATCAAGACCATGCGTTATCCGTATTCATTGACGCATTCATTGAACGTGTCGGGTAACTTCAAGATTGGTAGCCGTTGGAACATGACTTATTCTACCGGATACGACTTTACCTCCAAGGAGATGTCTATGACAACCTTGAACATTACCCGTGACTTGCACTGCTTTAATATGAGTTGCGGATTGGTGTTCGGTCCGTTTACTTCTTATAACTTCTCTATCCGTGCCAACTCCAGTATGCTGACCGATGCCCTGAAGTGGGATCAGCGAAGCAATACGGGTAGTGCGGTTACTTGGTATTAATCCTTTAGGAATTCTTCGGCCCGGGCCAGCGTGTCCGGTTTGCCGATGTCTATCAGTTGCAAGTCTTCTTTGATGCATCCTCCGAGCTGGAGTTGCTGGCAGGTGTGCAGATAAAAATCCATGATGGGAAATTTGCCCTTCCATGCCTCTCCATCCATGTAATGAAATAGTTCCGGTGAAATTACATGGATGCCGCTGAACGCATATTCGCGGTATTGGCCCGGTTCGTACACAAAACCTTCCGGCTTGGTTTGCAACGTGTCTTTATGAATCCAGCCTTGCAGACGGTTATCCGTATCGAACAACAGGTGGCGCGAGGTCTTGCGCGGGCTGACCAGCAGTGTAGCCAGATTCTGACTTTTCCGATGAAAATCATAGACCTCTTTCAGGTCGGCATTCGACAGGATGTCCACATTGTGTACCAAAAACGGTTCCGTTCCTGTAAAGAAGGTTGCCGCCTTTTTGATACCGCCTCCTGTATCGAGCAATCTGTCACGTTCATCGCTGATATGAATGGTCAGTCCAAAATTCTGGTTAGCTTTCAGAAAATCGATAATCTGTTCTCCGAAATGGTGAATGTTGATGACCAGTTCGGTAAATCCTGCTTCTTTCAGTTTGAGAATCACATGTTCCAGCATGGGACGTCCGGCCACCGGAACTAAGGCCTTGGGCATGTGGTCAGTCAGCGGTTTGAGCCGGGTACCCAGTCCGGCAGCAAATATCATGGCTTTCATTTGGCTTTCAGTAATTGGTCTATTTGTTGTTCCCGATGAATCAGGTGTACATTAATTTTAAATTTTTCATGCAAGTGCATTGCTGTGTGCTGAGCAGAGTACACGGAGCGGTGCTGTCCTCCGGTGCATCCGAAGCAAATCATCAGGTGCGAAAATCCACGTTCCAGGAAACGCTGCACGTGGGCATCCACCAGAGCGTCGGTATGACGAAGGAATTCTGTAATCTCTCCGTCCTTCTCTAAAAATTCGATGACCGGTGCGTCCAGTCCTGTAAGCGATTTGTACTGTTCGTAGCGTCCGGGGTTGTGTACGGCGCGGCAGTCAAACACGTATCCTCCACCATTTCCGCTTTCATCTTCCGGAATCCCTTTCCGGTAAGAGAAACTCATCACTGTGACCGTCAGGTTACGGCGGTTGCGTACAGCGGCAAATTGCTTCAGTTCTGTCATGCGCTGTAATACCTCGCAGAGATAAGGATATTCCGGAAAACCCTCCTGCAATAACTGGCGCAGATTCTCAATAGCGAAAGGAATGCTTTCGATGAAATGAGTCTTTTTCTCGAAGTAGCCGCGGAAGCCGTAAGCTCCCAGTACTTGTAGCGTGCGGAACAATACGACATGACGTAGACGGGACAGGAACACTTCCTTTTCTATCTGTTTGTAGGGGCGTAGGGCTTCCAAGTACTCGTCAATCAGTTCCTGGCGCAGGCTGTCCGGATAGTTGGCCTTGGCTTGCCAGAGGAAAGAAGCCACGTCGTAATACAGCGGTCCTTTCCGTCCTCCCTGGAAATCAATCAGGTAAGGCTCTCCGTCCTTCACCATGATATTACGGCTCTGGAAGTCGCGATACATGAATACCGGTTGGGGTTCCATGCTCTTTATCAGTGTCTGGCAAAGGGCTTCGAAATCGTTTTCTAACAAATCCTCTCTGAATTCCACTCCCGTAGCTTTCAGAAAACAGTATTTAAAGTAGTTCAAGTCCCACAGAATGCTTCTGTGATTGAACTCTACCGCCGGATAGCATTTCCCGAAATCCAGTCCTTGTGCCCCTTCAAACTGTATGCGGGGCAGCAACCGGATGACTTTCTTTAGCAACTCCTTTTCTGTGGAGTCAAACTCTCCGGTTTCTCTTCCGTGTGCGATAAGCTGAAACAGAGAATCTGTTCCTAAATCATCCTGCAGGTAACAGAGCCCGTCGTTGGAAACGGCATGCACTGCCGGTACTGGAAGATGCTGTGCCTGAAAATGGCGTGACAGGTAGATGAAGGCCTCGTTTTCTTCGCGTGAAGTACCGCATACCCCGATAAGAGTCGGAGTACCCTTCAGGCGGTAGTAGCTTCTGTTGGAACCGGCTCCCGGCAATGCTTCCACGCTTTCCGGAGCATGGCCGGTGAACTGGCTGTATAGGGTTTCAAGAGTTTGAATCATGTGTCTGTTCGTTAAGATTACTGATTGAGTTTTTCTGTCAGGTATTGTCCTGTGTAGGAAACCGCACATTTGGCCACTTCTTCCGGTGTGCCGGCTGCCACGAGATTCCCCCCCATGTCGCCACCTTCCGGACCGAGGTCAATCACATGGTCGGCGCATTTGATGACATCCATGTTGTGTTCGATGATGACCAGCGTATGTCCACGACTGATGAGGGCGTCGAAAGCTTCCAGCAGTTTCTTTATGTCATGGAAATGCAAGCCTGTGGTCGGTTCGTCGAACACGAAGATGGTAGGCTGCGCCTTTTCGATGCTGAGGAAGTACGCCAGTTTCACGCGCTGGTTTTCTCCTCCCGAGAGGGTAGACGAAGACTGTCCTAACTTGATGTAACCCAGTCCCACATCCTGTAGCGGGCGCAACTTCTTGACAATCTTCTTCTGGTTGTGTTCCGTAAAGAACTCGATGGCCTGGTTGACCGTCATTTCCAGTATGTCGTAAATGTTTTTTCCTTCGAACTTCACTTCCAGCGTGTCGTTCTTGAAGCGCTTGCCGTGGCACGACTCACATTCCAACACCAGGTCGGCCATGAACTGCATTTCTACCGTTACCGTACCTTCTCCCTTGCATTCTTCGCAACGTCCGCCTTCCGTGTTGAACGAGAAATAGCCTGCGCTGTATCCCATCTGCTTGGCCAGCGGCTGGTCGGCAAACAGTTTGCGGATTTCGTCATACGCCTTGACGTAAGTCACCGGATTACTTCGGGAAGACTTTCCGATAGGGTTCTGGTCCACAAACTCGATGTCGTTCACCTGACGGATGTCTCCTTCCAATGAGATGAATTCGCCCGGACGTTCGCTCGATTCACTGTATTCCCGCTTTAGAGCCTTATAGAAAATGTCGCGTACCAGCGTACTCTTTCCGGAACCGCTGACACCTGTTACTACCGTCATCACGTTAAGCGGGAAGCGCACGTCGATGCCTTTCAGGTTATTCTCACGTGCTCCCTTGATTTCGATGTAGTTGTTCCACGGACGATGGCTGGCTGGCAGGTCGATGGTCTCTTCTCCTAACAGGTATTTCACGGTATAGCTGTCGCTTCCCTTCTGTAAATCTTTCATGTCGCCCTCATACACCACTTGTCCGCCCAGTCGTCCGGCTTTCGGACCGATGTCGATGATGTAGTCAGCTGCACGGATGATTTCTTCGTCGTGTTCCACTACTACTACCGTGTTTCCTAATTGCTGTAACTGGCGCAGCACCTTGATAAGGCGGGTAGTGTCACGACTGTGCAGACCGATACTTGGTTCGTCAAGAATATACAATGAGCCTACCAGACTGCTTCCTAACGAGGTAGCCAGGTTGATTCGCTGACTTTCACCCCCCGAAAGCGAGTTGCTCAACCGGTTCAGCGTCAGGTAACCCAGACCTACATCCGACAGGAATGTCAGGCGGTTCTTGATTTCACTCAGCAGACGTTGTGCCACGAGGGTGTCGTGCTCATCCAGTGTGAGTGTACGGAAAAACTCCTGCAACTGGGTAATCGGCATTTCCACCAGTTCCGAGATGTTCTTTCCACCCACTCGTACGTAGCTGGCCTCCTTTTTCAGTCGGTTTCCGTGACAGGTAGGGCAAGTCGTTTTTCCCCGGTAGCGGGCCAGCATCACGCGATACTGTATCTTATATTGGTTTTCCTCCAGCATCTTGAAGAAAGAGTCGATGCAGACCTTCTCTCTTGGGCCGTGCCAGAGGTAATCTTTCTGTTCCTGTGTCAGCTCATAATAGGGAGCAAAGATGGGGAAATCATGAGCCGGAGCTTCCCGAAGGAACTCATTCAGCCATTCTCCCATTTTCTCACCTCTCCAGCAAAGCACGGCACCATCGTACACGCTCAGCGCACGGTTGGGCACCACCAGGTGTTCATCGATACCGATAATCTTTCCGAAGCCTTCGCACGTAGGGCAGGCTCCCAGCGGAGAGTTGAATGAGAACATCTGGTCGTTTGGTTCTTCAAACTTGATACCGTCGGCTTCAAACTTCGTGCTGAATACATGCAGGCGGGTGTCATCCGACAAATAGAAACGAAGCATACACGTGCCGTCGCCTTCGTACATGGCCGTCTCGGCAGAATCCGTCAGTCGGCTGATGGCATCCTTGCTGTCATCGCAGCTCATGCGGTCCACTAACAGATACACCTTATCGTTCTCATTGTAGGTATAATCCTCAATGCGTACCATTTCGCCGTCCACTTCCAGTCGGGTAAAGCCCTGCTTCATATCCATGTCCAGCTGTTCTGCCACACTTCTTCCGTCACGGGGAAGGATAGGCGTCAGTACGGTATAGCGTGTGCCTTTCGGGTAAGACAGCATGCAGTTCACGATGTCTTCCACACTGTCCTTCTTCACCAGTTGTCCGCTTACGGGAGAATACGTTTTTCCCACCCGTGCGAAAAGCAGGCGCAGGTACTCATAAATCTCCGTTGAGGTACCTACGGTAGAACGCGGGTTGCGGCTTGTCACCTTCTGTTCAATGGCGATAGCAGGTGGAATCCCTTTGATAAAGTCACATTCCGGTTTGCTCATACGTCCGAGAAACTGGCGGGCGTAAGAAGACAGACTTTCTACATAGCGTCTTTGCCCTTCGGCATACAGCGTATCGAATGCCAGCGACGACTTTCCCGAGCCCGACAGTCCGGTAATGACTACCAGCTTGTTGCGTGGAATACGTACGTCGATGTTTTTCAGGTTATTCACCCGGGCACCCTTTATGGTAATAAAATCATTTTCTGACATGTATCTTTTCTTGTTAGATGAACATGCGAAGTTACGAAAAATAGCTGGAATTATCAAAGCGAATACTTTCGGAGGGAAAGAAGTCTTTTACGTTTCTCAGCGCGGAACCATATGTTTTCCTTATGCGAAACGTACGGTTCCGCATCGGGAAACGTAGGGTTCACGGAATGGAAACGTAGAAAGTGTGCTGAGGTTTGTTGGATATTGCATTATAATTTCCGTAAAATCATTTGTTTGTTCAAGAAAAAAAGTTATTTTTGCTGTACCATTTTGATGGTACAGTGTAACAATTTTTACTTTGTAAGGTTATGGTAGAATTAAGCGGTGTTTCATTTGGGTATCAGTCCGATAAGAATGTATTGGATAACTTGAATCTTCGTATGGAAGAAGGGCGATTTTATGGCCTGTTGGGGATGAACGGCTCAGGCAAGACCACACTATTGAAACTGATTGCTGGTAAGCTTTTTGCTCACGGCGGTGAGATTTATGTAGACGGTCGTAATCTCAGGGAGAGGGATGTGGAGACTTTGCAGAAGGTATTCATGCTACCGGCTGATTTTATCTTTCCGAATATGAGCTTGGAGCAGTTCCTCGCTATTTATTCCGAATTCTATCCCGAATTTCGTAAAGAGGTGCTGAATGATTGTCTGGTCAATTTTGAAATACAGCGGGATATTAAGAATTTGAACCAATTATCGTTAGGAGAGAAGCATAAAGTGGCATTCAGCATCGCCCTGTCGCTTGGAACTAAAATCGTATTGTTGGATGAGGCTGCCAATGGAATGGATATTCCGGCACGAAAGATGTTTCGTAAGCTGCTGATGAAGCATGTTCGTGAAGATCAGATAGTGGTTTTGTCTACACACATTGTGCAGGACATTGAAAATCTGTTGACCGATGTGATTGTGTTAAGAAAGGATGCTCCTGTGTATGCGGCTTCTTTGGAGGAAATCGCTAGTCGGTATTCGTTCGGAATCCAAAGTAATGAAGAAGGAGTGCTATATGCAGAAGCTTGTACCGAAGGTTACCATGTAGTCACTCATAAGCAGGAAAACATGGATACGGAAGTATCTTTGGAACTGCTGTTTAATGCATTAATCAAGGGAGGAGGAAGGATATGAAAAGTTTTGCAATGAAAGAAATGTGGAAGTTTAGTCAGTTTCAGTTAAAGGAAATGTTTGGCTATGGAAAAAAGAAAGCCTTTATCCAGCTTTTGTTTTTACGCTCTTTTAGTATCTGTGTGTTTTGTGCCTTGGTGTCAGGAGATAGTTTGAAAGAATGCTTGTCACTCATAGAGCAATTGCTGATACTCCTATCTTATTATTTTACGTTCTGGAGCCTGGTGGAAGATATGCGGAATGACAGAGGTCTGATAAATAAGTTCATGCTTCCGGTCACATTGGCAGAAAAATATGTAAGTTTGTTTTTCAGTACTTTTTTGATAGGTACGGTGATGTTGTTGGGATGTGCGATATTATCGAATATCTTCATGCAACTGGCTATTCCATCGTTTTTTACAGAGGAAACGGACGAACCAGTTTTTCTCTTTTTGGGAGGAGGCTATGATTTTAAACAACTCATAGTTCAGATGGTGATTGCTTTTTATGTAGCCATGTGGACTGTAGTGGTTATGTTGAGGAAACAATACAGCAAAACCCAGTTTTGGCTGATAGTTGTTTTATGTATTGTGTCTTATGTGTTGCCGGTATTGTGTATGTATGGATTAGGTGCTCCTAAAAGTATTATTAAATACACATGGTCGATCGTTTCCGTGGTTTGGAGCATAGTAGCTGTTGTTATGGCCTATAAAGGTTTTAGAAAGTTGGAGTTTAGATAGTAAGATGGTAGATTTCAAGCAAGACCGAGCTATTTATTTGCAGATGGCAGAACGAATCTGCGACGAGATACTGGCAGGAAAGTATCATTCAGATGACCGCATACCCAGTGTGCGGGAACAGGCCGTTATGTTCGAAGTCAACACCAATACTGTAGTGAAGACTTACGACCTGCTGTTGCAGTGGGGGATTATCTACACCCGGCGAGGGCTGGGGTATTTTGTGACTGTTGATGCCCTGGAGAAGATAAAACAGACCCGAAGCCTGAAGTTTATGACAGAAAATCTGCCGGAATTGTTCAGTCAGATGAAATTGCTGGATATTTCCATTGATACGGTGGTCAGGAAGTGGGAAGAGTTTAAGGATGGGGAGAAGCTATGAATGGGCTTCTTCCACCACCCATTTTTCAATGTTGCGTGTACGATGGCTGAAGTTTACTCCCAGTTTGTAGACTTTTCTCGTATCCGTGGCAAAAGGCAGTGCATATTGTTTGTCATTGATTTGTTTCAGGGCTTCTTCCGCACTTCCGTCCAGTTTGAACTCCATAACGTAAATATACTGCGCTGTTTTTACTATCAGATCAATGCGTCCTTCTGAGGTATGGTATTCTGCCTGGGTATAAAAGCCTAACAGTTTGAATATAATGAACAATACGTTCTGATAATGTAATTCCAGATCGCGTATTAATTCATAAGGAGTGTCTGTAAAGAAGCTTTGCAGGCGTTTCATAAATGCATCTATTTTGCCGTCCCGTACCTCTTTTACAAAACACATTAATTCAAAAGAGGGATTGCCGGAAGGCATATATGCATAGCAGGGAAGTAAGAAGCGTGTAAACCCTTCTGCCACTTCTTTGTTGGGGAATCCCAGTTTATATACTTTAAATTCTTTGTCATACCCTTTAATCGTAAGGTATCCGCTTTGGTAGAGGATGGGTACGGGATTAGTTTCCATTGTGTCAATACTGCCCAATGAATCGGCAGTTGCTATTTCTTCGGTAAGCCGCTGCAAATTATATTTACTATGCTTTATTAATTCTACGAGGAAAGTCGGCGTACCGGTCTCAAACCAATAGCTTCCAAATTCACGGCTTTTCATAGCATTGAGCAGACTGAAAGGATTATAGATGTCTTCCGAGCGGTATGCAAAATGATATCCGTCATACCATTCTTTCAATTGGTGACAAGTTTCAGCATAAGTTTGTGTGTTATTGTCGGCCAATAACTGGATGTCCTCTGCAAATACTTCTGATAACTCCTTTTCTGTGATTCCACACAAATTGTTATACATAGCCTGTAGAGAAATGTCTTCCAGGTTATTCAGGTCGCTGAATACGCTTACTTTACTGAATTTGGTTACGCCTGTCAGAAGAGCAAACCGAAGATATTTGTCGCAGGTTTTCAATACCCCGTAGAAAGCCTTCAGGGTGTTGCGATAGTTGCAAAGAAGAGTTTCGTTACCGATGGCCTGTAACATCGGTTTATCGTATTCGTCCACTAATACGACTACATTTTTGCTAGTGGTACGGCTGATTTTTTCTATCAGGTAGGCAAAACGTTCTTCTGGAGCCCGATCTTTTTTTTCGTCTCCATAGATTGCTTCCCAACTTTCCAGATGTTGGTTAAGTATAGCATAAAGAGAGGCTTCATTCTCGTATCGTCGTGCATTCAGGTCAAGATGCAGCACTGGATATGCTGTCCATTCTTTTTCCAGTTGTTCCATGGCAAGACCCTGAAACAGTTCTTTTTTACCGGAGAAATAGGCTTCAAGCGTGGAGATGAGCAGGCTTTTTCCGAATCGTCTGGGACGGCTCAGAAAATAATATTTACCACTGTTTGCCAGCTGGTAAATTAATTCAGTTTTGTCTACATAGCAGTAATGATTTTTACGTATCTCTTCAAAACTTTGTATGCCTACCGGATAAATCTTGCTCATGGTTCTATGATTGTGTGATTCAGATAATGCAAATATAAGTTTTTCTTTATAGATAGGCTTTGATTGGTGGGAAGAAATCGTGCGAAATATAGTATTCACTATAAACTCTAGTAGAATCTGTGATATTTAAAGAATGTATAAAGTAAATCTGTTGTGTTTAAATATAATAAAAAACAAGTCCGCTCATAGTGGTAAATCTGATATTCTGAGTTTTCTTAAAAATGCGAATCTATCAATCACACTTGTACATGGACATCAATACAAAAATATTCAGAGATAATTTCCTTCAATATTACCGTCCGCTCTGTCTGTTTGCACTTCATTATCTGAAAGATATAGATGATGCGGAAGATACGGTGCAGGACTGTTTTATGGAATTGTGGAAACGGAAAGAGAAAGGATTTGAAGTGAGTGGTCTTAAATCTTATCTGTACTCTATGGTGAGAAACCGCTGTATAGACATCTTGAAGAAGGATTCACTTATTGATGGCAATGTGCAGCCATCAGACCTTGAGGAAATCCTGTCGGACGAAGAGTGTGAAGAATGGTCTTATGAGGAGGCTCGTATCTGGACTGCTATAGAGGCCTTACCAGAAAAATGCAAGGAGGTGTTCTTGCTGGCTAAGAGGGATGGTATGAAATATGAAGAAATAGCCGTAAGGCTGCATATCTCTGTCAATACAGTAAAAAACCAGGTGAGCAAAGCACTTAAAACGTTGAAGGAAGGTGTGAGAAAGGTGTACCTGTTCTTTTTCGGATAATTTTTTGGTTTCGGCATAGTAGTTTTTATGGTTCATTCAGTCTTAGCTAAAAATACATTCAGTCATGAAAGATAAAGAAGAAAGAAAACTCCAGTTTATCCTTCGGTATTACGAAGATGGGAAACTGGATACAAGAAAGGCCTTGAAGAAAATAACAGGGATAGCGCATCAAAATAAAGTAAGCGGATTTTGGGCTTGTTTTTCAGGAATCGCTGCGGCTATCCTTATCTGTGTGGTGAGCTATACCTTGTTAAGCCGGAAGGAGCATCATACCGTATTAATTACGGCAGATGCGATGGTGACAAGATATTTCCTGCCAGACAGCACGCTAGCTATACTTTCCAAAGGGGCGACTTTGGAATATGATGCCGATAAATATGGACAAGCTAACCGGGAAGTAAATATGTCGGGAAAAATCTATTTTAGTGTCCGAAGAAATGCGCTGTCTCCTTTTATTGCCACCACTGAATACGCTCAGGTGAAAGTACTTGGAACCGAGTTTGAAGTGGATGAATATAGAAAGGATACTGCTACTCGCGTGTATGTAAAGTCCGGTAAAGTTGTGTTTAAAGGAAGGTATGGAAAAAATGGAATTGTCCTTACAAAAGACATGTGTGGCATGCTGACACATGGCGATGAAATGCCTGTAGCGGTGCATGCTGTTTCTCCAAATCCTTCGGCTTGGGCTATAGGAAAATTCATTTACAGGAATACACCTATTGATGAGGTGCTGAAAGAGCTTTCCCTCTATTATGGCACACAACTGTATGCGTCGGAACATGAAAGGACAATTACCGGTGAATTCAAGACGGACGACTTAGGCGAAATCATCGCATTGATTGAAAAGACACTGGATATAAGAATAATACAGAAAGAGCGATGAAAAGAATCATATCCTTATTGTTTTTAGCTTTCTTGGTGGATGCTTCTTCCCTATATGCGCAGCATCGGGTTACCCTGGAAGACATGATGGGGCAGGTGAAACAGGTGTACCCTGTCAGCTTTGTGTATGATGCGTCTATCAGGCTTGATATTCCGTATACTGGCAAGAAACTTGGTATGGTCAGTCTGGAAAGTACCCTTGAAACCCTATTTCATCATACGAATATCAAGTGGGAAATAGATGGCAGTCATGTCATCCTTAAAAAGCTGTTGACTTATACGTTAAGCGGATACGTCTATCAGGACAATGGAGAAACTGTGGTAAATGCAACCGTATGGGACATGACTTCGAATGTGGGTACGCTGACTAACGAGCACGGGTTTTATAGCCTTACGTTAAGTGAGGGAAGGCATAAAATCCGGTTTTCGCACATTGGCAGTGGAGAACATCTGGAAAATGTTACGTTAGGCGGAAACAAATCAAAGAATATAACTCTGAAATCTGATTACCAGTTAAATGAAGTGGTGGTGACGGCTGATTTGAACTCGCCTCTTCATACCACTCAGACTGGAAAAGTCTCGCTTACAGCGAAGGACTTTGTAAATGGAAACAACTTTATGAGCTCGCCCGATGTGGTAAAGAAACTTCAAGGCTTGTCGGGAGTGGCCGGCGGGACGGAGCTTATCTCCGGGTTGTACGTACATGGTGGAAACAATGATGATAATTTGTTTCTTCTGGATGGTACTTCCTTGTATCAGGTGAATCATGCCGGAGGGTTGTTTTCAGCATTCAATACAGACATTATCAAGAATATAGATTTTTATAAAAGTGGTTTTCCTGCCCGTTATGGCGGACGGCTCTCTTCGGTGGTTGATGTGCGTACGAATGACGGCGACATGAAGGAATATCATGGCAGTTTTACGCTTGGACTTTTAGAGGGCAGGATACAGTTTGAAGGACCGATAGTGAAGGACCATACGTCGTTCAATGTCGCCATGCGCCGCACGTGGATGGACTTGCTTACCGCCCCGGCTATTGCCATTATGAATACCAGTCGCCGGAACAAGCAAAATGTGAGATATGCTTTTCATGACATCAATGCGAAAGTGACTCATGTATTCTCCGAAAAGAGTCGTGCGGATATCAGCCTTTATTCAGGGAATGACCTTTTTAAGTTCAGACATAAAGAATATCTGTTTGACCCAGAACCTACCAATATAGACAAGTTCAATCTGCAATGGGGTAATTTTACCGCATCTGCCAATTGGAAATACATTTTCTCGCACAACATGTTCGTCAATATTACAGGAGTTTATACTCATAATCGTTCCAGGTTCGATTATTTGAGTGAAGAACGCTTGGGATATATCGAAGGAACGAAGGGTGGAATTGTAAAAGAGCAGAACAATCATTCCACCATCAATGACTTCGGTTATCGGATGGAGTTTGATTATCGTCCAAACTCCTGGAATCACATCCGTTTTGGCTCCAATTATATACGCCATTTGTTTGTGCCCCAGAATTATTATTCGAAGTATGACAGTACATCGCAAGATGAGTTGATCGAGAAAGTGGATAGCCGGTACAAGAGCAATGAGTTTACGCTTTATGCAGAGGACGAGATGACGTTATGTAAAGGTGTGAAACTGAATGGAGGGCTGCATTACACGTTGTTTGGTATATCGGGTACGAAATATCATTCGATAGAACCACGTGCGGCAATCAATTTCAGGTTGTGTGATAAAGCCAGCCTGAAAGTCTCGTACACCGAAATGAGTCAGTTCATGCATCAGCTTTCGGCCACCTACTTGAATTTGCCGACTGACTATTGGGTGCCTTCCACAGCACGCATCACTCCCATGAAAGCACGTCAATACGCAGCGGGGGTATATACCCGATTGCCGTATAACATCCGGTGGAGTGTGGAAGGGTTTTATAAAACCATGGACAACCTGATAGAATATGATGGCAATAGTGGCATGCTTAATCCGATGGCAGACCGATGGGAGGAAGAGGTACGTACAGGGAAAGGAAAAGCTTACGGGATGGAAACTGACATCCGTTACAGTAACGGAAAGACTTCGGTCGATGCTTCCTATACACTTTCGTGGAGCAAGAGGTTTTTCCCTGACTTCCATTCTTCATGGTATCCGGATAAGTTTGACAACCGGCACCGGTTTTCTGTCAATATCGGGCATAAGTTTAATGAAAGAATTGACGTATACGTCTCATGGAATTATCATAGTGGGAATCGCATGACCATTCCGACACAGCAGGTAGATGCTCCCGTTATTCCGGGAGTAGAGAAGGCAAATGAAGGGATGATGATTTATGAGATGCCCAACAATGTTTCCCTTCCGGCCTATCATAGACTGGATTTGGGGATTAATTTCCGCAAAACCACGAAAAGAGGTTTCGAACGTATCTGGAATATCAGTTTGTATAATGCGTATTGCCGGATGAATCCGCTCTATGCTACTGTCCGGCAAAATCCGGACGGTACGTTTGTGGGAAAAGCTCATGGAGTGTTTCCTATCATACCCTCTTTCAGTTATACACTTAAATTTTAAATCCGTATGATATATCGACTTTTATTTATAGCCTTATTAATTTCTGTGCTACCATCTTGTACGCATGAGTTCAGTCTGAATGAGGTGGATGCCGAGCGCAAAATCGTTCTTTTCTGTATGCCTTCTACATTAGGCGATACGACACTGATACAGGTGGCACGAAGCAGGGTGATTCATAATCAGGGAACAAACACAGACAGCAAGCCTTTCCTTGTATTTAGGTTGAACGGAGAAGAGAAAGAGATTCACTACACGGAAGTTTCTACCGGTTTGCTTCCGGCTCAGTCGTATTATGTAGTGGGAAAACTAAAAGAAGACGACCTGATTAGTATGGAAGTGGCTTATCCTGATCTGCCAGTTGCCAAGTCGCAAACGGTGATACCGCAGGCGTTTCCACTGGATAAGTCGGAAGTTGTATTGACGGATGGGGAATACGGCAGGAAAATACAGTTCCGTATTGCTTTTACAGACTCTGCCGGAGCAGAGGATTATTATGGAATGAGAGTCATAAAAAAGACCAGCAAAGCGTTTTTACAACCTGAAAACTCAGATTCGGATACCATAAAATATACTTCTGTAGACCTTAACCTGGATAACGAACCTTTATTTTCGGAAAAGACAGGATTTGATGACATTTTCGATATATCGAAAGAATATTACCGTAATCTGTATATCTGGGATGACAGCAAGATAAACGGGAAAAATTATACGTTGAAGGTAGATACCTATTATGATGCCGGGTATGAAAATGAAGAACGGAAAGAAACTATCGAGTTTAAAATCTATTTGTACAAATTGTCGAAAGAAATGTACACTTACCTGAAGTCGCTCAATCGTATAAATAATAATGACTTGGGAGGATACGGGCTTGCTCCCATCCGTAGCCACTATACCAATGTGGAAAACGGAATCGGTCTTTTAGGAGGATGTAATGTGTATGAAAGTGAATGGATAAGCAATCCGAAAGAGTGAGAAGAATTTTATTTACAAACTAAAATATAGACTTATGAAGAAAAAAATTTTATTTACGCTGGTAATGACGGTATCATTATTGTGTGTAGGTGTACAAGCGCAAGAGTTCAGATATGGACTTTCAGGAGGGTATAACTATAATTCCACGAAAGAAAGTATTTCCAGATCTGGTTTTCATGCCGGATTGAAAGGGGAATATGCCTTCCGTGAGGCTGCAAAAGGGCTGTATGCAGATATGGGACTGATGATTTCCTCATACGGTTGGAAAAGTGTTCCTTATTATGTAATGAATGAGAGAACCTACGAATATGAAAGTACGCCTTATTATCTTCATCTTCCTATCCATTTAGGCTATAAGTTGAAAGTCGGGAGAAATGTCAGTTTGTTTTTGGATGCCGGACCTTATTTCAATGTCGGTTTGTTTGGTCAAATGAAGCAAATTGCCAGTCTTCCGGGAGAACCGGATATTGTCACAGTGTCCTCACATAATATGTTTAAGGAGGGAGTGATGCCGCGCTTTGACTGGGGAGTAGGCTTTCGTGCCGGGGTAGAGATAGCCCGCCATGTACAGATTGCCATCGGATACGACTGGGGCATGACCAAAACTTATCAGCATAATCCCGATACCAAGTTCCGGACTTTTGTAGCTTCATTAACGTATTATTTTTAGTCAGAATGAAAAATAAACTAACTTTGAGGTGATTGCTTTTTAATCTTTAAGTTATGAAATCGGTAGTGGTTTTTCTTATGGCTTTGGGACTATCCTGTATGCAGATTTTTGGACAAGAAAGTATCAAAAAAGATACGATAAAGCTTGGTGCAGGGTTGAAAAAAGATGTGGGTGGGAAATTCTTGTCGATTAACCCATCCACGGATAGAGTGAAGATAAAAGACCATGAAGTAAATCAAGAAATACAATCTGATTCACCCGTAGATTTTGATTTTAGGCAGGAAAGGCCTTTTTATATTCCAACCTATTATGTGAATCCTTCTCCCATGTTTATGGGTGACTATAATGCATTCGGGCAGTTTTCTCCCTATTTTTATGGCAGGGGAATGCAGACTACCATTCCAGGCATCGGTCGGGTGAACCAGATGATGTTTATATACCAAAGGGAAATCAATGATTTCTTGGATATATATGTAGGAGTGAATGCGGCAAAATATACTTTCCCCTATAGTGTCGGTCAGTCGTTTGGTGTGTCAGGAGGCATGACACTTCATCCGGCAGATGATTTTCATCTTACGGTGTTTGGTGCTTATAGTCCGGATAACAGGTATAATCTCAACCGTACGTATTATGGAGCCACCGTTGGTTACGATTTTACAAACCGTTTTGGAGTGGAGGTTGGTGTACAAAGGTATTATGATGTGCGACAAGGATGGAAGACTGCACCGATGGTCGTTCCATCCTATAAGTTTCGTAAGTTTAAACTAGGCATAGATGTGGGAGGCCTGTTTTATGAAGCAGTGAGAAGTGCAATTGAACGATAAGTGTCTTTTTATTCTTAATTAAACAATTATGGATTGCTGAAAGGATAATTTATGAGAAGAGTGGGGTGAAGTTTGGTGTATAATATCTACTTTTGAGGACTATTCTTAAAAATAATATCTTATAATGAAGTCTGTCAATCTATATGGAGTTGTCATAGGTACCATCATCATGGCAAGTTGTGTGAATCACAAGATGGTAAATATTGAAGGCGTATGTAGCAACTGCATGGATGGGACGCCAATAGAATTGTATTATCTTCAGAATGATTCGGTGATTAATGTCGCTAGTGATACTTTGCTCCATGGAAAATTTAATTTCAGCATTGAACCTAATTTTGAAGTGGCATATTATCTTTCAGTAAATGACACGTTGAATCCATTAAAAGGAATGTTCTTTGCCGAAAAGGGAACGGTAAAGATAGCATTTGATTCGGTATATCATGTAACAGGAACACCTATGAACGACTTGTACAATACTTACCTTACAGAAACACGCAGAATAGAAAAATTAGGAGAGATGGAATATCGCAGAAGCATAGAAGGAAAAGATAATCCGGATACTTCGGTGTATGATTCTTTGGCTCAGGTCTACACAGAGTATAAAGTGAAGTTTCAGCTTGATAATATACACAATATTGTAGGCAAGACCACATTTATCAATGAAATAGGTTCTGTGTATGACCCTCATTTCCTGGAAACCTATCCCACTTTGCCGGAAGAAGTGAAAGCTGACAAGAAAGTGCAATGGTATTATGAACTTCGCCTGGATATGGACAGAAAACAGAAAGAGTTAGATGCCAGGATTGGTAAAAAGATAAGGGATATGGAATTTCCGGATGCCAATGGGATAACAAGAAGGCTTTCTTCGTTTATTCCTAAAAATGGGTATCTGTATATTGATTTATGGTCTTCTGCCTGTGCTCCCTGTATTGCGGAATTTCCCGAACTGGAAAAAACTTACAGCCAGTATAAGGAGAAAGGATTGGATATACTTTTGATTTCGATAGACAAGAGTATGGATGATTTTCAGGCGGCCATGAAGAAATATCAAATCAAGTTTACTTCTTTGATTGATACAACTGAAGGAGAAAAGGTAAAAGAGAATTTTCCTTTCTCAGGTATACCGCATGGTATTCTGATTAATAGCAATGGCGAGATTGTGGCAAACCAGCTTCACAATATGCTGTTGAAACAAAGATTAGAGGAACTGATAAGATAGACGTCTTAAATGCCTATAAATGAAATGTAAAAAAATTATAGCAGGTCTCTTCATATATGTAGGTTTTGCATCATCTGTATTCAGTCAGACAACCGGAAAGATAGTAGATGCCAATCAGCATCCAGTAGAAGGTGCTACCATCGTCATGCAGCTACCGGATTCAACCTATTTAGGTGCAACCATATCTGCAGCCGACGGTACATTTACGCTTGAACCGGAACCGGAGAATTATCAGCTTATCATTCAGCATTTGCTTTATAAGACCAGGCAGGTGAAGGGTCAGGCACGTGATGCCGGTGTCATTACTTTGGAATCGAAGGACTACAATCTGGAGGAAGTGGTAATCGAGGGAGAACGCCCGTTTGTAACCGTGGAACAGGGAAAACTGAATTATGACATTTCGGCCATCTCAGAAAAGCATATTGTAAACAATGCTTACGAGGCTATCTGTAAGTTGCCGGGTGTGCAGGACAGGAACGGTAAACTCTCGCTGGTGGGAGCAAAGGACGTAACGGTTATCCTGAACGGAAAAGCAAGTACACTGACACAGGAACAGCTGATTGAGATGCTGAAGAATACTTCCGCTTCGCAGGTACAGACAGCCGAAGTGATGTATAATACACCGCCCGAATATCATGTGCGCGGGGCTGCCATCAATATTGTGACTGCTAAGGCAGACGACAATACCATTCAGAGTGAACTGTCGACCAGCTACAGCAACCAGTATTTCAGCAGTTACAGCGGCAATGTAAACTTCCTGATGACGAAGGGAAAGTCATCGCTGAATGTCTCTTACAATCCGGGTTATTCGCATATAATGACGGTGATGGACCTGGCATCCCAACATACCTATGACGGAAAAGTATATGACATCACGCAGACACAGAAAATCAATACAAAGGGCTGGAAGCATAATATCTATGCTGAGTACGGCTATCAGATAAACGAGGATAATGAGTTGAGCGTGGGTTACAACGGTGCCCTTTCTGATAATGGTAAAGGTACGATTGATGTAAACGGGAACTTCCAGAACAGCCACAATGACAAGTTGCAGGACAGCCGTCTGCACAATGTCTTTGCCCGCTATTCTTCCGGATTCGGACTTGACCTTGGGGTGGATTATACGGACTATACCATGAATGACAAGAATCGTCTGGAAAGTAAACTGACAGACAATACCCGTCAGTTGCTTGATTATACTTCGGACCAGAAAATCCGCAAGTTCTCTGTATATGCCGACCAGAGCCACGCTCTCGCCAATGACTGGACTTTGAAATACGGTGTCCGTTATGATTATACGGACAATAAGAACGCCCAGTTCTTCAATCAGACTGAAGGAAAGGATGATGTGGGCAATTCTTCCTCACGTCTTTATGAGCAGATTACCAACTTTTATGGAGGCTTCGACAAAGAGTTTGAAAACGGTCTGTCTCTTTCTCTCTCGGCAACCGGTGAGTATTATTCCATCGGAAATTATCATAAATGGGCGGTCTATCCGCAGGCCAGTCTGACCTATTCGCCGTCGGAGAAACATACGTTTATGTTGGGGGTATCATCGGAAAAAGATTACCCTACCTATTGGGATATGCAGACCAGTACCACTTATATGAACGCTTATGAAGAGCTCCAGACTATTGAGGGACTGCGGCCTGCTAATGTGTATAGTGTAAATGCCAATTATCTCTTCCTGCAGAAGTACATGTTGTCGTTGTTCTACGAGCGTACCAATGATTATTTCACGATGGATATGTATCAGGCAAAAGACCGTCTGGCGCTTGTGTATCGCACGCAGAACTGGGACTATTACCAGTCCTTCGGTATGAGCGCCAACGTTCCGTTCAATATCGGTGAGTGGTTGTCTTCTCAGGTGAATGCGACGGTGGTCAATGACCGTAACCGTTGCGATAACTTTTGGGATATTCCTTTCGACCGTAAGAAATGGGCCTGTATGCTTGCTATGCAGAATCATTTTTCGGTAGGTTCCAACCTCGGATTTGATCTGGATGCGATGTACCGTTCAAGCATGATTTCCGGTATCAGCGATACGAAACCGGTCTTTACGGTCAATGTAGGAGCGCAGTGGAACTTCCTGAAGGATAAGGCCAGTCTGAGCCTGAACTGTGCTGACTTGTTTGATACCATGCGTATGAAGGTGAGAAACCGCTATGCAGGACAGCACATCGACTTGAATATGGGGCAGTACAGCCGTACCGTTTCAGTGAAATTTGTCTACCGTTTTGGTGGCAGCATCAGTAAGGAGAAGAAAGAGGTGGATTCTTCACGTTTCGGAAGATAATACACAAACATGATGGAATATTTAGCATTGACTTAACTCTATGAAAAAGCTATTTTTATATGTTATAGGCAGCTTAATCATACTGCCTGTTTACAGTCAGCATTTGATTAAAGGAACAATCATCGATTCGGAAAATGCGGTGATGCCGATGGTGAATGTCGCCTTTTTGAATCAGGCAGACAGTACACTCGTCACCGGAGCAGTATCCGACTCTTGCGGGGTATATGGCATATCGCTTGCTGGAGGTAACTATATCATCCGCTATTCTTATCTGGGTTATGAGACATTGTGTCGGAATATACAAGTCAATGCGAATCTCACATTGCCGGTAGTTAAAATGGAACTGGCACAGACCGAGCTTGAAGGAGTGGAGGTTACTGCCTACCGAAAACCTTTCAAATTGGATAGGGAAGGTATTACGGCTGATGTGCCTAATACGATTCTTGCCAGACAGACTACATTGGATGATTTGCTTTGCAAGATACCCGGTATTCAGAAACGTGGTGAAGACATTGAAGTGATTGGTAGAGGTCTCCCTGCCTATTATATCAATGGCCGTGAAGTGACAGACCAGACTGAACTGGATAATCTGGCTATCGACCAGATTCAGTCTGTCAGACTGGTGACGAATACGGGGGTACGTTATCACTCTGAGCAGCGTGCGGTGATTGAAATCAAGACCAAACGCCTGGGCGAAGGACTTGCCTTTAATGTCAGCGGTAATCTGCTGCAGGGGAATTATCTTAGTCAGAATTACAAGATGAACGGAAGTTACAATTACAAGAACTGGGACTTCTTTCTCTCTTATAATTATGACCGGGGAAAGAAGGATTCGAATCTTGACGTTTACCAGCAGACTCAAAGTGATACAATCTGGAATCTGACCGATTTGACCCGGAAACAAATCTTCAACGAAAGCCATGCCTATACGGGAGGGGTTTCTTATCATTTCTCTCCTGAGTCGGAAATCGGCCTGAAATATGAAGGTAAATACAGTGAAGGTAGTACGTTCTCTAAGGATACGCTTTCCATGATACCGGACAAAGGGACTTCAACCTTTATCAGGAATCTCAGCGATGTGTCCGACAAGTCCGTCAGCAACCATCTGAATCTGTATTATACAAACGACTGGAAGAATGGCTGGAAGATGAACGCATTCGGTGATTATCTTCATAAGACCGACCGAAGCCTTGGCAATATCCGTGAATGGGAAAGCGACGGTGTGGAAACGTCTATGGATTATTATCGTAAAGCGGACTGGGATTTGTTTGCTGCCAAATTAAATTTGTCGTATGAAACCGGGAAAGCCGGAACTTTCAGCTTCGGTTATGATTTCAGCCACACAACCGGAACGGACTATATAGAGTATGTCCGTGCGTTGAATAATGGTAGTACAAGTAATACGGAAATGAAAAATTCGCTCTACCTGTCGTACGATTACACATGGAACAATCTGTCGCTGGGAGCCGGATTGCGTTACGAACATATACGGAGCGATTTGAGGGAAAACAATAGCAACAAGAATCAGAACCAGACTTATCATAACTTCCTGCCCTCTGTTTCGTTAAGCTACAATACCGAGAACCTGCAACAGGCACTTACATATTCCGTTCATACGGAGCGTCCGCCTTTTGGTGTAATGAACGACAATGCGGTGTACACAGATCGGTTTACTTATCAAAAAGGAAATCTTTACCTGAAACAGGCTTTGACTCATGACCTGAACTATATGCTGTTTTATAAGTTTCTGTTCTTTAACCTGAATTATACTCATACCCATAATCCGCTGATAACAGCTTTCTACAGTATGCCGGGAAATTCAGCGGTTACGGTCAGCTACATGGATAATTTTGATAGAATGCATAATCTGACGGGGATGGTAAACGTGCAATATCCGGTGAAGTGGTGGCTACCCTCACTTACGCTTACCTGTTTGAAGACCTTCTTCAATTATCCGGGGTCGAATGAGAGTATCTTAAAAGCCGGACGTCCGCTGGTGATGCTGAACTTCAACAATAGTTTTACACTTCCATCCGGATTCCTGTTGTCTGCTGATTTTAATTATGGTTCCAGAGGATATTATCAGTTGTACGAGGCGAAGAGTTATACCTCCTTCAACCTGAGTTTGAAAAAATCGTTCCTGAAAGACAAACTTCAACTTTCACTGGATGCTTACGATATTTTCAATAAGAACAATACGCGTGCTTCAGCCCGTCTGAATGATATTATCATGCACAGTATCGGAAAAGAGGAAACCCGAAAAGTCGGTTTTACGATAACTTATCGCTTCCGCACCGAAAAGAAGATGAATAATCAGAGTGCAGCTGAGACGGAAATGTCACGATTGAATATGGATAATCAGTAAAGATGGCTGAATGAACACTTTCCAACGATATATGGTGTTGAATTCCCTTGTGCTGGTGGTGATACCTGTGATGGGCCAGCAAAAGGAAGACAAGGAAATTAAGCTGAATGAAGAAACGGTAAAACTCATTCAGTTTGATTTCCTTTCAGGGGATATGGAGAATTATAACAAGCCTTTGGAAGCCCCATTGGAAAAGAAATGGATGGAGTACAAGAATCCTTTTGATGAAGGAATTCCCCGAAGTCTGACAGACAGTCTTATGGCAAAGAAACCGAAGGGATATATCCGTATGTGTCCTTATTCCATTTGGACAAAACGGGGAGAAGATCCGGTGTATGATGTGACTGTGGAAGGTCGTCCGCCTGAACTTATCATGAACGAGGGACCGGACGTCAGTAAAAAACTACAGACGGATTACGGGCATTCTCTCAAGCCCTCAACGGGCAGAACGTATGATATGCTGAATAACTCCACTCCCATTGAAGTCGGAAAAATTTTCAAGAAATATATAAAGCCGTTGCTACCTGCAAAAAAGAGTAAATAGCTTCTTATAGATTCTTCAGTTTCCTTCCGTATATTCCTTAAAATAGAGTTAAATTTACCTCGACACGTACGTGACGAGGTCTTGACACGTACGTGCTGATGTCTCGTCACGTTCGTGTCGAGATATTGACAGCTACGTGTCAAGGTATTTTTGAATAGGAGTTTCTCTTTTATATAAGGCGGTTTAGAAGATTTATGACGGCCCAGTTACTTCTATTAGGACTGGTGTAGAGGCAAATCGTAGATTTTGAGGAAGTTATAGTGATAATCATTCAGTAATCATTATATTTGTGAGAATTTGCATGGTTGGTTTATATAGAAGGATATAATCGTACTATGCATTTTCGGTTTGCAGATAAAAGCTGAATGAAACTTAAAACATAATACAATGAAAAAAAGAGTATGGATGGCAATTATTTGCCTTTGTTTGTCCGCAGGACTGCCTGCACAAGATTCATTAAAGGTAAATACGAAACAAATTGGTGTGGAGGATATTGTAGATGTGCTGAATGTGATGCGTGTAAAGATGTTCCATTTTGACCTGATGCCGTTCCTGACAGATACGTATGAAGTACAAGTATATGTGGAGGAACATGAGAAAGGGAAAACATCCAAACGTATCGAGCTGTTTCGGATGGGGAAAAATAAGGAGCTGCTGAAAGATTCCTGGAGATACAAGGATTTGCCGGAGGACACAGAAGTGTGGAATAAAATCACAGACCTGTCTTTATTCCTGACAAGCAGAAATGACTCTACAACTTTGCTTACTATTAAAGTTCCGAATGCGATGACTGCGAATGTGGCATTGAAGTTGCATCCGTTAGGAAAAGAAAAGGTGTATTTTTACGAAGCCAGACCTTATATCTTACGGAATAATCCGAATGCAGACAGCCTGAACATACCTTTAATCTTATACGGCTCTGGCTGGGTAGATGAACAATACGGATTTATGCGCTTCTGTGGGGAAAGAGAAATTGACGGGAATGATAAGACCGGAATGATTTTGTCGAACGTACCACATTATTATGTGGTGGGAGTGGAGTTGCATAAGGCAGCCAAGTAAAGGAAATTTTGATTTCTTGAATATAGGATGCGGTTCGGCAATACTTGTGCTCAAAAGCAGGCTTTTGGCTTGGTATTGCTCTCACCTTTCACTATCTTTGCGGCTTAATCGGACATTTGTCCGGAAAGTGAAAAGGATATGATAAAATTTACGGATATGAAGACTAAACTATTGATGTTGCTTGTCCTTTTGGGAAGCCTGTGGACGAGCAACTTGTATGCTCAGACACGTTATCCCAAACGGGAGTTTCGCGGAGCCTGGATACAGTGTGTAAACGGACAGTTCCAGGGGATGCCTACGGAGAAAATGAAGAAGGTGCTGGTGAGCCAGTTGGACAACTTGCAGAAGGCTGGTATTAATGCCATCATTTTTCAGGTGAGGGCAGAGGCGGATGCCTTGTATAAATCTCCTTACGAACCATGGAGCCGTTTCTTGACCGGTGTGCAGGGAAAAGCTCCTTCGTCTATGTGGGATCCTTTGCAGTTTATGATTGAGGAATGCCACAAGCGGAACATGGAACTTCATGCGTGGATTAATCCGTATCGTGCCAAGACGAAAGGAACAGGTGCTTTGTCGCCCATGCATCCCTACAGCAAGAATCCGGAACTGTTTGTGCAGTATGCCGGCCAGCTGTATTTTGATCCGGGACTGCCGGAATCCAGAAAATACATCTGCAAGATTGTACGCGACATTGTGACCCGTTATGATGTGGATGCCATTCACATGGACGACTATTTCTATCCTTATCCGAATCCGGGAGAGGAGTTTCCGGATAATGTCAGCTTTGCAGCATACGGTCGCGGATTTACTCGTCGGGCAGATTGGCGTCGGGATAATGTGAACGTGTTGATTAAGGAAATTCATGAAACCGTACGCGAATGCAAACCGTGGGTGAAGTTTGGTGTATCACCGTTCGGTATTTATCGTAACAAGAAGAATGACCCGAACGGAAGTGAGACAAACGGATTGCAGAACTACGATGACTTGTATGCCGACGTGCTTTTGTGGGTAAACAATGGCTGGGTAGATTACAATATCCCGCAGATTTATTGGGAAATCGGACATCCGGCAGCCGATTATGATACACTGATTCGCTGGTGGGCACGCCATTCGGCAGCTCGTCCGCTGTATATCGGTCAGGATGTGATACGCACTGTATCGAAAGCGGATTTGATGAATCCGAACCAGAGCCAGATTCCGGCAAAGTATAATTTGCAGCGTTCATTGCCTACCGTACAGGGTAGCTGTCAGTGGTATGCGGCGGCAGTGGTAGAGAATAAGGGAAATTACCGGGATATGCTGGTGAAAGAATATCACAAGTATCCGGCATTGCTTCCGGCTTCTCCGTTTATGGACGATAAGGCTCCGGGCAAAGTGCGTAAGCTGAAACCGGTATGGACTGCAGACGGATACATCTTGTTCTGGACGGCACCGAAGGCAAAAACCGAGATGGATAAGGCTTATCATTATGTGGTGTACCGCTTCGGAAGCAAGGAGAAGGTGAATTTGAATGATCCTTCACACATTGTAGCGATTACACACGATGAATTCTATAAGTTGCCGTATGAAGATGGAAAAACGAAATATCGTTACGTAGTGACTGCACTCGACCGTCTGCACAATGAGTCGAAATCGGTATCAAAGAAGATCAAGCTGTAAATATCAGTCTGATAGAAAATAGAAAGGGCAGGAAGAAAGGTTTGTGGTTTTCTTCCTGCCCTTTTTTATGGATTTCCCTATAAGTTATTTGATATTTTTTCGAATCTTGCTAAGATAGGCATGCATGCCTTCTGCATCTTTCCGGCTGATAATATCTAACAGTTCGTTTAGCTCCGTACGGATATTTTCTACCTGAGCCGGAGTGCGTGGATTGAACAAGATTTCCTGTAGCAGAAAATCATCTTCGCTCAGCACACCTTGCGCAATGGCCATGTGGCGCTTGAAGGTAGTACCCGGTGCATCTTGGTGTTTCATGACGGCTGCAAACACAAAGGTAGATACGAACGGGATGGACAAGGAGTAAGCCACAGTTTCGTCGTGCTCCTCGAAGGTGTATTCAAAGATGTTCAGCTTCAGGTGCTGGTAAAGGTCCTTGAAGAAAATCTTTCCCAGGTGGTCACCTTCCTTGATGATGATGGCATTCTCCGTACTCAGTTTGTCGAGGTTGGCAAATGTAGGACCGAACATCGGGTGGGTAGATACATAACGGAAGCCGCAGTTTTCATAAAACTCCTTTAATCCGGTTTTCACGGAAGCGATGTCGCTGATGATACAGTCCTTCGGCAGTACCGGAAGGACCTGATGGAAAGCATCGAGTGTGTATTTTACCGTGGCAGCATTGATGACCAGCTCCGGCTTGAATTCGCTGATTTCTTCCAGCTTGGTGAAGCGGTAGCAGTTGTACATAAAGCGCAGGCGTTGGGGATTCACATCGTATACGGCGACTTCATGTTCAAAACTCAATACATCGGTAAAGAAGGAGCCCATTTTCCCGGCTCCTAAAATCAATATTTTCATGCTTTGTTTCTGTTATTTGTTGATGATTTCCATTTGCTGGCGCACGCTTTCTTCGTGAATCAGCTCGAATACTTGTTTGACGAAATCGGAATCCATGCCGCAAAGTGAGCCTTGTGCGCCACGCTTGTCCAGAATTTCGTTGTAACGTCCGGTCTGCAGGATGGTCATGTTATGTTCCTTTTTGAAGGTACCGATTTCACGGCACACACGCATACGTTTGGCGAGTATGTCCATCAGGTCGTTGTCACATTCGTCAATCTGCCGGCGGAGCTCGTTCAGGTTTTCTGTCGTCTGATGCTCAGAACGGATTACGAGTAGGTTCAGGATGTAGTCTAGAATATCGGGAGTAACCTGCTGTGCGGCATCGCTCCATGCACATTCCGGATTGCAGTGTGATTCGATGATGAGTCCGTCGAAACCTAAGTCCATGGCCTGCTGGCACAGCGGAGCAATCAGTTCACGTTTTCCGCCGATATGGCTCGGGTCGCAGATAATAGGCAGGTTCGGGATGCGGCGGCGCAGTTCGATAGGAATGTGCCACTGCGGCAGGTTGCGGTAAATTTTCTTGTCGTATGAAGAGAATCCGCGATGAATGGCACCGATACGTTTCAGTCCGGCATTGTTGATACGTTCCAATGCACCAATCCACAACTCCAGATCAGGATTTACCGGATTCTTCACATAGACGGGAATGTCCACGCCTTTCAGGGCATCGGCAATTTCCTGTACGGCAAACGGGTTGGCAGTAGTACGGGCACCAATCCATACGATGTCTACGTCAGCTTTCAGGCATTCGTACACATGCTTGGCGGTAGCTACTTCCGTGGCTACGTACATACCGGTTTCCTTCTTCACTTCTTTCAGCCAGGAAAGACCTTCCACACCGATACCTTCGAAACCTCCCGGTTTGGTACGGGGTTTCCAGATTCCGGCACGGAATATCTTGATACCTTTGTCAGACAGTGACTTGGCTGTAGTCATAACTTGTTCTTCTGTTTCGGCACTGCAAGGGCCTGCAATGATCAACGGGCGTTCCTGAGAAACACCTTCCAGTTCAATAGGGAGTAAATCTAACTGTTCCATGGTAGTATTTGATTTTTGTAATGTTATTTATTCATGATGGCCTGGATTCGTTTTAACGCCTCTTCCAGTTGAGGCTCTTTGGCGCAGAGTGAAATACGGATATACCGTTTTCCGTTGCTGCCGAAAATGAATCCCGGAGTGATGAACACGCGGGCTTCGTGCAAGACTTTCTCGGTCAGTTCTTCTACGTCGGCATAGTGGTCTGGAATGCGTCCCCACAAGAACATACCTACTTGTTCCGGGTCGAAGGTACATCCCAAGGTATGCATAATTTCTTCAGCCAGTTTCCGGCGACGTGCGTAAGTCTGGATATTGGCTTCTTCGTGCCATTCTGCGCTGTTGTGGTAAGCCTGTGCGGCTGCCAGCTGCAAGGGCCGAAAAGTACCGGAATCAATGTTGCTCTTGATTTTCAGAATCCACTGTACGAAAGTGGCATTGGTTGCCAGCATACCTACGCGCCATCCCGGCATGTTGTGGCTCTTGCTCATGGAGTTGAACTCAATACAGCATTCTTTGGCTCCCGGTACGTTCAGAATACTGATAGGTTTACGGTTCAGAATGAAACTGTACGGATTGTCGTTGACGATGACAATCTGGTGACGGCGTGCAAAATCCACCAGCTTCTCGTAAAGCTCCATGGTGGCATTGGCACCGGTCGGCATGTTGGGATAGTTGGTCCACATGATTTTTACCCGACTTAAATCCATCTTTTCCAGCTCTTCGAAATCCGGTTGCCAGTGATTGTCTTCCCGCAGGTTGTAGTTCACGATTTCACTTCCCAAAATCTTGTTCAGTGAAGTGTAGGTAGGGTATCCGGGGTTTGGAACCAGCACCTGGTCACCGGGGTTCACCAGTGCAAGTGTGACGTGAAGGATACCTTCCTTCGAACCGATAAGCGGCTGGATTTCCGTTGCCGGGTCCAGGTCTACATCATACCATCTTTTATACCAGTCGGCCATGGCTTTGCGCAGTTCCGGTATTCCCACCGTAGGCTGGTAGCCGTGTGCGTCCGGCTTGCGGGCATTCTCACACAACACGTTGATGGTCTCTTCTGAAGGCGGCATGTCCGGGCTTCCGATTCCTAAGCTGATGACATTCTTTCCTTCGGCATTCATCCGTGCCACTTCTTTGAGTTTCCGGCTAAAGTAGTATTCGCTGACGTGGCTCAGTCGGCTGGCCGGCTCTATCTTATAAGGTTGATTCTCCTTCTGCATATTCTCCTAAAATTTTAAGTGCTTTGGTTAATGGCATTACTGCATCAATGGATTGTTTGTATCTCAAATAGTCGTTGAACATCACGTCTACGTAGAACAGGTATTCCCATTCCCGCCCGATGATGGGCAACGACTGTATTTTTGTCAAGTTAATGTGATAGAACGAAAAGATGGACAACACTTGTGACAAGCTTCCTTCATTATGAGGCAGGGAGAAAACAATGTTGGCCTTGTTGATTTTGGAACGGTCTTTCAGTTCGTCGGCCATCCAGGGATCGCATATCACCAGAAAGCGGGTGAAATTATGCTTGTTGGTTTCAATGCCTTCCTGCAGGATTTTCATGCCGTAAAGCTCGGCTGCATATTTGGAGCAGATGGCAGCATGTCCTTTTAATCCCTTTTCCTTGATGTCGCGTGCGCTGCCTGCGGTATCTTCCGTTTCTACCACCTTCAGTTGTGGATGGTGTTGCAGGAAATCCCGGCATTGTGCCAGTGCTACCGGGTGGGAGTTTACCTCTGTCAGTGTACTCCAGTCTTCTCCGGGCAGACACATGATGCTGTGGCTGATTCGTAATTTGTGTTCTCCAATAATCGTAGCTCCACTGTCTCTGAGCAATTCGTAATTGTGAAGGAGACTTCCGGCAATCGTATTCTCAATGGCAATCATTCCGATGATGCTGCTGTCTTTTTTCAGGTTATCGAACACCTCTTCGAATGTGTTGCAGCAAATCAGTTCGATTTCTTCATCCTTGAAAAACTTATGGGCTGCAATGTCGTGATACGAGCCCGGAACTCCTTGTATGGCTATCTTCTTCATCTTTTGTGTAACTATAAAAAAAGTCCCGCTCCATCGAAGCGGGACTTTGTATTATCATTTCATTCTTGTTTTCTCTATTAACGTATGCATGCAAACTCCCGCTTCACTTCATTGCTAAAGTAAAAGAAATAAAAGTAAAAGAAGAAGTATGATGCAAATGTTCTCATTTGTTTGTTATTTTGTTGTTATTTCTGCTGCAAATGTAATACTTTTCTTTAAAAAACAAATGTTCCGACAAACTTTTTCTTCTTATTTTTAAAAAATAGCCTCAGAATGGCGGATATGAATGTATTTTCTTACCTTTGTTGTACAGAGATATTTCATTTGTAAAACAGCCAAAATAAATAAGAACATGAACTATAATTTTGATGAAGTGATTGACCGTCGCGGCACATGCAGTGAGAAAGTAGACGGTATGGTAAACGTATGGGGAAAGTCTGATTTGATTCCGATGTGGGTGGCCGATATGGATTTTGCCACACCTCCGTTTATCTTGGAAGCCATTCGCAAACGTTGCGAACATCCGGTGTTGGGATATACCTTCCGTTCAGACGATTACTATCAGTCTATTATCGGATGGGTAAAGAAACGTTATGGCATGTCGGTAGAGAAGGAAGAAATCAATTTTGTACCGGGCATTGTACCGGGTTTGGGAATGGCTATCAACTGTTTCACAAAGCCGGGCGACAAGATTATGATTATGCCTCCGGTGTACCATCCTTTTGCCTGGCTGGTGACACGCAACAACCGTCGCTTGGTGGAATGCCCGCTGAAGGAAGTGGACGGACATTATCGTATGGATTTGGATTTGATTCGCCGTTCCATAAAGGGAGTGCGGGTATTGATTCTGTGTAATCCTCACAACCCGGGAGGAGTGGTTTGGAAGAAAGAAGAATTGCAGGAACTGGCCGAAATCTGTGCTGATGACAATGTGATTGTCTTTTCGGATGAAATTCATGCCGACTTGACTTTACCGCCTTATCAGCATCTGCCTTTTGCCATGGTGTCAGAAAAAGCCCGCAACAACTCCGTTACTTTCATGGCACCCAGCAAGACTTTCAATATGCCGGGAGTAGCCGCTTCGCATACCATTATTTACAATGAAGGACTTCGTTCACGTTTTGTGACTTACCTGGATGCAGGAGAACTGAATGCGGGACATGTATTTGCCTGGCCTGCCGTAACCGCTGCTTACACTGAAGGAGAGGAGTGGCTGAAACAGTGTCTGGCTTATATTCAGGGAAATATTGACTATGCAGATGCCTATACAAAAGCACATACTCCTAAGATTAAGGTGATGCGTCCGCAGGCTTCTTACCTGATTTGGCTGGATTGTCGCGAACTGGGATTGTCGCACGAAGCATTGAATGCTTTCTTCGTCGACAAAGCCGGACTGGCATTGAACGATGGAGAGATGTTCGGTAAGGAAGGAGCAGGCTTTATGCGAATGAATGTAGGTTGTCCGCGTGTGACACTTGAAAAGGCCTTACAGCAATTGAAAGCAGCTTACGAAGCACTTTAATGCATTTATTATATATAAAAAGAACGGGTGCGGAATTTCATTGAATGAATGTTCCGCACCCGTTCTTTTTGAGAAGTATCGTTTAGTAGATTCCGGTTTGCAGATTGCTCTTTTCAAAGTTATTGAAATTGCCGGAAATCAGGTTCTCTTTTTCAGGAGCCAGCTCGATGGCCTTTTTCATGTCTTCTGCTGCACCGGCCTTGTCGCCCATCAGCAGGTGAACGCGTCCTCTTTCCTGGTACAGTTGCGCTTCCTGCGGAATCAGTTCAATAGCTTCCTGATAATTCTCGAGTGCCTTGTCCAGTTGTTTTTCCTCTATCAGCAAGCCACCTTTCAGCAAATACGCTTTCACGTTGAACGGGTTCAAAGCTATAACTTGTTCCACGCATGCTTCTCCTTCCTGATTTTCTCCCATACCGATGTGGATGGTAGCTTTCAGGAGAAGCGCTTCCTCTTCTTCCGGATTCAGTTTCAGTACCTGCTCCAAGTCATTGAGCGCATCTTTCGCCTGGCGCATTTCCCACAGCACTTCGGCACGCAGAAGATAAGCTTCTGTGAAACTCTCGTTTTGTACGATGGCCTTAGTCAGCATGACAATGGCTTGCAAGTCATTTTTCAAGCCACGTGCTGCACGAGCGGCTAAGTAGTAAGCCTGGGCATTCTTTTCATCCAGGGCGATGGCTTTCTGGCTGGCTTTCTTCATACCTTCATAGTCCTCTTGTATATAGCATACGCTGGCCAGAGACAGCAAGGCCTGTACGTTTGTCTCATCTTGGGCAATCAGCCGGTCAAGGGTGATACGTGCATCCTCCGTACGGTTGGCCTGAAGATATGCACTGGCCAGTAAACCCAGCGTTTCCTTTTCTTCTTGATGTGCCACTGCTTCTTCAAAACATTTGATGGCGTAGGGCAGCTTACCCATGTTGCGGGCACGGATGCCGTCATATTTCAGGATGTCAAAATTCTTCTTGTCTTGTTTTTTTTGTTCGTTTGCATCGGATTTACTTTTTCCGAATAAAGATGATAATAATCCCATGATAAACTGATTTAATGTTTTTTCTGTGGCAAAGATAGGCAGAAAAAAGAAAGAAATTTGTATGTTTGCACCGTATTTTACTTTAAAAGATAAAACTATGAAGAGGCTAATGTTTTTGGTGGCAGCGGTTTTGGCTTGCCATTCCATGCAGGCACAATATTTCTGCACGACAGAGGGTACAGAACTGCACTATGTGAATTACGATGAAATCGGTCAGAGCACATCGGATGAAACCATGACCGTAAGTAAGGTAGAGAAAGTGGACGGAAAGCTTCAGGCTGCCTACTATGATAAGATTGTCACTACAAAGGCAAAGAACAATACTAGCTATACCTTGTTCAACTGGAGCTACGATGGAGCCAATACGGTATGTACGGAAGATTTGATGTACGGTCCGTATGTGGATTCTGATTCCGACCCTGCTAAATACAACGAGGCTGCCCGTTTAGGTTTGCTGGAGAAGCTCAAGTTTAAAGGCGATAATTCATTTACTATCAAAGACGGTGCCAAAGGTGGGGAAAGTATTCCTGACCGCTCTTATCAGGTAGTTCGTAATATGTTGAAGAATGAAGTGAATGTGTCTGGTGCAGCTTACATGGGAAATGAAACCATCAGCACTACAGCCGGAAAGTTTGACTGTGTGAAGATTTCTTACCTGCAGCGTACAAAGATTGTGCTGAAAACCACTACACTGCGCGTGACTGAATGGTATGCCAAAGGAGTGGGACTGGTGAAATCGGAAGCATACGACACCAAAGGCAACTTAGACAGCAAGACATTGCTGGTGAAGATTGTAAAGAAATAAATCAAGCAATTTGTCGATAAAATTCCGGCCCGGAATCTGTTCTTGAGAAAGAAGGATTCCGGGCCGTTTTTTATATGATTTCGATGCCTTGTTCGGCACACAGTTTCAGACTTAAATCTTTCAGTTTGAATTTCTGGATTTTTCCGCTTCCTGTCATGGGGAATTCCTTTACGAAGAAAATGTATTTGGGAATTTTGTAGCGGGCTATTTTTCCCTGACAAAACTCACGTACATCAAATTCGTTCATGGTGTATCCTTCGTGCAGGATGATGAAAGCTCCCACTGCCTCGCCGTATTTTTTGGAAGGAACTCCGGCCACCTGCACATCCTTGATGCCCGGCATCTTGTAGAGGAATTCTTCGATTTCGCGCGGGTAAATATTTTCTCCTCCGCGAATAATCATGTCCTTGATGCGGCCCGTAATGCGATAGTTTCCGTTTTCATCTTTTACTCCCAAGTCACCGGAATGTAGGAATCCGTTGGCGTCAATCACCTCGGCTGTGGCTTCCGGGTTTTTGTAGTAACCTTTCATGGTGTTGTACCCTCGGTTACACATTTCGCCTTGTACACCTACCGGGCATTCTTCTCCGGTATTTGGGTCGATTACTTTCACTTCCGTGAATTCAAAGTCATGTCCTACAGTGGTGTAACGTACTTCCGGATCGTCGTCAATGCGGCTGTGGGTCATACCCGGTGAAGCCTCTGTCAGTCCGTATACACTGGTGACGCGCATAAACATTTTTTCTTCCACCTGTTTCATCAGTTCCACAGGACAGAGAGATCCGGCCATGATACCCGTGCGCAGGCTCGATAAGTCGAACATGGGGAACATGGGGTGATGCAGTTCGGCAATGAACATGGTCGGTACGCCGTAGAGAGCCGTACAGCGTTCCTTGTGTATGGAAGCCAGTACGAGCAACGGGTCGAAGCGTTCTATCATGACCTGTGTGCAGCCATGCGTCAGGCAGTTCATGGTGGCCAGTACCACACCGAAGCAATGGAACAGCGGAACACATACGCACAGCTTGTCATCGGCCGTGAACTTCATGTGCTCACCGGTTAGAAATCCGTTGTTGGCAATATTATAATGGGTAAGCATAACCCCTTTCGGGAATCCCGTGGTACCGGAAGTATACTGCATGTTCACCGTATCATGGCAGCTTACCAGCTTCTTAGCCTTAATCAGTTCCTCATCGTCAATGTTGCTTCCTAACAGCAGAATCTCTGCCGTGTTATACATACCCCGGTATTTCTCCTGACCGATGTACACCACATTGCGCATGTGAGGGAAGCGCTTGCTCTTCATGTGGCCCCGTTCGAAGAGCTTCAGTTCGGGCAGCATGGTGTAGGTCATTTCCACGAAGTTGCTGTCCTTCTCTCCGTCTACGATACACAGAGTATGCATGTCGGAGTTTTCGCAGAGGTATTCCAGCTCCGCCTGCTTGTAGTTCGTGTTGACCGTAACGGCCACGGCACCTATTTTGGCACAGGCATACAGGAATGTCAGCCAGTCGGGCACATTGCGGGCCCAGATGCCCACGTGCGTATCTTTTTTCACGCCGATGGCCAGCAAACCTTTGGCCATGTGGTCCACACGCTCGTTAAACTGTTTCCACGTAAAACGCAGGTTGCGGTCGGAATATACAATGTATTCTTTGTCCGGAGTCACTTCCGCCCAATGCTCCAGCCAGTCGCCTAATGTTCTTTCAGAAAGTTGTAACATGTCGTTGAAGATTTGTGTGAGACTTATACCGGAGTGTAGACTACGGCCAGAATTTGTGCAGCCTGTCCTTCGGCTGTGTGTACATGATGCGGTACGATGGAATCATAATAAATGGTATCTCCCTCTTTCAGGCGATAGTTACTTTTTCCATAACTGATTTCCAGTTCCCCTTTCAGTACCATGATAAACTCTTCTCCTTCATGTGCCGACAGAAAGAAGTCTTTTTCGTCGTTGGCGTCGATGTCGATGATGAACGGTTCCATGTGACGGTCCACCTTGCTTTTTGACAATGAATGATAATGCATGTGCTGGCGGGCATGCGTAGCGTTGTTTGAAAATCCGATGGTATCGTCCGCCTCACCTTTGCGGCAGATAACCGGTCCGGCTTCACTGGTCTGGTCGTCCAGGAAAGTGCCCAGACGTACTCCCAATGCACGTGCTATTTTAATCAGCGGAGCCAGCGAAGGAATGTCAATGTTTTCCTCAATGCGACTTACCTGTTCCACGGTCAGCCCTGCGCGTTCTGCCAGTTCCTGTATACTTATTTCTTGATTGGTTCGGAGCGATTTTATTTTTTCTCCGATGATGTTTGTGCAATCCATAGTTCTTCTCTTTTATGTTGATTTACAATAAAAGCGCAAGGGTGTACGCTTTGTTCTTCATAATTCGCAAAGTCAATAAAGTTTCTGTATAAACATACCGAAAAGTAATAAAAAGCATTTTCTTTCGGCCCTTTTCGCACTTTCTGATATTCTTTTTGCAGACAGGTTTCTTGCCGAATGTGTCTGTATTTTAATTTTTTGTACTATCTTTGAGCCGAAATATAATTTAGAATGAGTATGAAGAAGCTTATTTTTGCATTGACATTGATGGGACTTTTAGGCGGCCATGCACCACTTACAGCCTCTCAGCCGGTTCCTGATGCTGCCGGATATATTGTCAAGGTAGGCGATACGGCTCCCGACTTTGAAATGAAGCTGACGGACGGACGCAAGGTGAAATTGTCAGAACTTAAGGGAAAGGTAGTCATGTTGCAGTTTACCGCAAGCTGGTGTGGAGTATGCCGTAAGGAAATGCCTTTTATTGAAAAAGACATCTGGCAGAAACATAAGGACAATGCTTCCTTTGCGCTTTATGGAATTGACCGTGACGAGCCGCTGGAACGAGTGAAAGCCTTTGCCAAGCAGACAGGAGTGACTTATCCGTTAGGACTTGATCCGGGAGCAGATATTTTTGCCAAATATGCGGAACGCAATGCCGGAATCACCCGTAACGTGCTGATAGATAAGGAGGGTAAAATCGTGATGATGACCCGCTTGTATAATGAAGAGGAGTTTGCTTCTCTTTGTAAGAAGATAGATGAACTGCTGAAGTGATGAAGAAGTTCTTATGTTTGATTTTGTGTGGCTTGCTGTGCTTCCCTTCGGGAATGACGGGAAAGAAAAAGGGACATTATGAACCGCTGTTTGGAAAGAAATATGCGTCGTATGCGGTAACTTCCAGTTCTTTGAAAGGAGCCACTTTCTATCTTGTCAGCGGACATGGGGGACCGGATCCTGGCTGCATTGGCAAATACCGCGGAAAAGAATTGCATGAAGATGAGTATGCTTACGACATCATTCTCCGCTTGGGGCGCGAGTTGATGAAACGTGGAGCCAAAGTGCATTTTATCATTCAGGATGCAAAGGATGGGATTCGTGACCAGGCTGTTCTGAATAACAGCAAGCGGGAAACTTGCATGGGAAAAGCCATTCCGTTGAATCAGGTAGCCCGCCTGCAACAGCGTTGTGATGCGGTGAACCGCATGTATCGGAAGGATAAGAGCAGCTACAAGCGTGCCGTATTTATCCATGTAGACAGTCGGGCCCGAAACAACCAGACAGATGTGTATTTCTATCATGCACCGGGCAGTTCAAAAGGAAAACGACTGGCGAGGGAAATACAGCGGACTTTCCGTTCCAAGTATGACCGCCATCAGCCCAACCGCGGATTCGATGGTACGGTGAGCGAACGTAACCTGTTCGTACTTCGCAACACGACTCCGGTAGCTGTTTTCCTGGAAGTTGGAAATATCCAGAATGCGCAGGATCAGAAACGTCTGGTCATTGCCGACAATCGTCAGGCTTTAGCCAACTGGATAACCTTAGCCATCGAGAAGGATTACCGGAAAAGATAACCTCATAAGTCATAAAAAAGTCAGGCACTTTGCGGTTGCCTGACTTTTTTTATATCTGTGAAAGTAGATTGTTTATCGGTTTTTGGCCTTCAGCACTTTTTGTACATTCTGGATTATTTCCGGATTAGCAAGGTCCTTCTTGCCAGTCAGCGTGAAGGCAAAGTTGTCTGCCATGATTTCTTCCGGATGAATGAGATAGTTGGTGTTCTTTCCTACTTGTGTGTAGAAATCTTCCGCTTCATCCAGTGCATAAATGATTGTTTTTCCAGCCTTCTGAATAGGAACAAAATCACCGTTCAAAGGTACAAGTCCCACTTTCAGGTAGTCGAAGAGCGTTTTTCCGTCATAAGGTCTGTCGGTATAAATCACCATGGTGCAGTATTGCTTCTGTCCGCCGATGGTAAACGTGCCGTAACTGTCATATCGGCTGATGTCCGGATTGGAAATACGAATTTCTGCTAAATCGGACGGGAAGATAATTTCTTTTTCAATCACTGTGAATCCGATAACCTTGTAAATGTCTTTCTTGAAGTTGGAATTCTGGCGTGTCAGCAGGTGAAACAACTCATGGGCTACAAGGTATTTCAGGTCTGCATCCGAAGCTTCCTTCAACGCATGCTCGCCGATGGCAATCCAGTTTACGCGAGTGTAGGCCTCTGCATTGCCTTCTTCCTTCTGGGTAGTTTTTACAAAGATGATTTCTTTCGGGAAATCGAGGTTGTAACTTTGTTTCTTGATTTCTGCATCCAGGCTTTTCATTGCCTTGCTGATACGCTCTTTTTCTGCGTCACTCCAGTTGAGTGTCTGTTCCATGGCAAACTGCAACAGCTGTGATTTGCGTCCTTGCGGTTTTTGCAGACGCACGTCAATGTCAAACTGGTTCCAGTCGCGCGTATAGTCATCCAGTTCCGTAATCAGCATTTGTCCTTCGGCACGAGTGGCAAAGCGGAAGATGGAGTTTGAAAACTTGTTATTCTGCGCCCAAGCTGCGATGGTGGTAAAAGCCAGGCAAAATATGAAAGAAAGCGAGTGTTTTAGTGTCATAGTTTTGTTTTTTAGTTACCTGTTATTTTATTCTCAGTGGTAAATATAACGTATTTTTCTGTATTTTCCCTCGCTTTTTATCAAGAAAAAGAAAGAAAAAGAAAAAATAAGACAAATCGCTTGGGGTATTGCTTGCCTGGGAAAAGAGGAAACATGTAAGGGAATCTTCATTTGATAAGTGCTGAATGCCGTGGCGTATATGCTTATTTTCTTTTGTCTTTTTTATGTTTCTCGAACGGGAAACTTATGTGTTCCTTGGCGGAAACGTACGTTTTCCTATCGTGAAACGTAGGTTTTTGCTACGCGAAACGTAGAGTGTGTGGGAGGGTTTGCTGATAAACCTGGGGGTGGCTTTGCATTTTCATCGGAAATACATTCAGTATAATAGCATCAAGGTCTCTGAATTTGTGCAGCCAAAAACTGCATAAATTGAAGCGAGTTATTACATGCAAGGAGTAGTTGTAATATAAATCTGTTCTTCAATTGATTGATAATTTGTTTTATTTGTTCAGATTCCTTACTTTTGTAAAAAGGATGTGTAAAGGAGTTTGCCACCTTGCTTTTTGTGGGAAAAAATTGTAAGAAGCGTCATGCTTCATTCTTGTTTCTGAAAACCTGAGAAATTTTCAAAACACACAAGAATGACATAGTCGGTTCCTACGCTGTTTTCAGCGTGGGGCTGTTGTCTATTCTATTGTGTGTTGGGCTTTCTCAGGGCCTTCAGAAAGGTGGAATAGCACGCAGTTCCACGCTTCTTTTGTTAACTAATTTGCTTTGGGGAACTGAACGTTGTAATAATTATGGGACTATTTAATTTTTCAAGTGTAAAATGTGGGATACGGTATTTGAATGCTTTACCTCAGAAACAAATTGAGTTCTGTTTTTTTGCACCTAATTATCGTATTAAAATAGTGTGTGATATAACTTCTTCTACAGAACAGGTTATTTTGTCTTGTTTTGTTCCTCATTTAGGAAAGTTTGTTGATTTAGTATATGGTGTAAAAGATTTTGTCGATGATGTAAAGAACATATTGAAAATTTTTGAAAAGACATCTAAAGGTGAAGATTTCTTATATGATGCATTTGATAAGTTTGTTAAACGCCATGTTAAGGAGTTTCATAGAATTATAGATACAGATTTGTTTCGTATTATAAGTGAATTCATGCTTGTAATATGTGATTTATCACTACAGAAGGGGATACGTTTGTCTGTGTCAGATAAAGTGGATATTTCAAAATCTTTTGTGGATAGAGTAATGATGGGTAATTTTGCGCCATACTATTATGTAACTCGTTATCGTCAAAATGGTGGTAATTGGGAGCCGTATTTAGAAAAATACTTATAAATGAATCTGAGATTAATAACGCAGTCTATTCCTAATTTTATTTGAGAGATTGACTTTAAAAAAAATTGTATTCTATGAATAAAGAACATTGTTTAGCTTTTAATAAAATGGTAGATTGTTATTTGAATAATCAGATAAACAATCTTTTTGATTTAGAAGAAAACATGAAGGCTCTGAATAATTTTCAGGCTAAAATAGATGAACTTCAAGAAATGAAAGATTTGGCCCAAATTGAGCATAACGGAATAGCTTTAACTATTTTGAGAAAATACGTTATGAGGGAAAAATCTGGAAAACTGTTGATGCGGAATTTGATTCGTCAGTATTATGATTTGAACGATGAGCAAATAAAAAGATATGAAAAATATACTAGACCTTCGGGTGGGTATTATGTAACAAATGCTATGGTTCTTTATCGTAAAGGAAGCAATTTCGTTAATTTAGGGTCCCGTTATTGTGCGAGTAATCTAAAATCCCCTTCAGGGGAAAGTTTTGTGTATGAAGACCTACTTCGTAATAGTTTTTTTAGTCTTGCTTCTTATGAATGGAATCCTGATGCAGCATTGTATGGAACTGATGGTGGAAAAAGATGGCCTTTTTTGTTTAAAAATAATTTTCTGGATTGGAGTAATATTAGTCTTTTGCATGATTTGGAGGAAGTAACTATAAGTTTGAGGCCACTTTTAAATAATTGGGGGTATATTGCTTGGCAGGGAATAGATTGCATAGAAAAAACTCTTCGTCATCTTCAGGTTTTGAATAATAAAAGTCGTATAGAGAAGGATGCTGGTTATATGTCAGATAAAGAAGTAAATAATTATATAGAAATGTATTCACAAAATATCTATGAATTATATTCGTATTTACCTCTTCAAGAATCTTTTGTTTTAGAATATCAAGATAAACTGAATTGGGATGTGCTGGATTTGAACCCGCGGATAGAATGGACATTCCCTTTAGTACAAATATTGTTGAAAAAGCAAAGTTTAAAGCCTGAGCCTGAACAACAAAAGGGGTTGAAAGGAAATAAGGGAATGTTTAATAAGTTGTTTAGACCGCTTTTAAATGATGATATAATCAGCGATTTGGAGAAATTGTATAATATATAAGGTGCAAGAATATGAGAGGATAGTTAAAATCTTGATTTGTGTAGATGGAACTATGCAAATTGTCTAGCCGAGAACTGGATAATTTGCTATTGCTTTATCTAACTGATAGCAAAGACTTGCAAGATAAGTGGATATCACTAATAATATAGAAATGAATGTGGCCATTGAGGCCGATATTGATGTCATAAAAAACGGATTCACCCGCTGAACTCCAGCACGGTGAATCCGTTTTCTGTATAGATAAAGAATAAGTTTATTCCTTGTCTTTCAATGCATCAAAAATCAGTTTTTCCAGTTCGTCGGCCAGTTCCGGATTATCCTGGATACACTGTTTGGCCGCATCACGTCCTTGACCTAATTTGGTGTCGTTGTAGCTGTACCATGAACCGCTCTTCTTGATGATGCCTAATTCAGCTCCCAAGTCGATGATTTCACCGCTGCGAGAGATACCTTCACCAAACATGATGTCGAATTCGGCTTTGCGGAAAGGAGGAGCTACCTTGTTCTTCACAACTTTGACACGTACTTGGTTACCGATGACTTCTTCGCCGTCTTTCAACTGAGTAGCGCGACGGATGTCCAGACGGACAGAAGCATAGAACTTCAGTGCGTTACCACCGGTGGTAGTTTCGGGATTACCGAACATCACACCAATCTTCTCACGCAACTGGTTGATGAAGATACAGGTAGTGTTGGTTTTGCTGATGGCAGAAGTCAGCTTACGCAGTGCCTGTGACATCAGGCGGGCTTGCAAACCTACCTTGTTGTCGCCCATGTCGCCTTCGATTTCAGCTTTCGGGGTAAGGGCAGCTACAGAGTCGATGACAATGATGTCGATAGCTGATGAACGAATCAGCTGTTCGGCGATTTCCAGCGCCTGTTCACCGTTGTCGGGCTGTGAAATCCACAAGTTGTCGATGTCCACTCCTAACTTGGCAGCATAGAAACGGTCGAATGCATGCTCAGCATCGATGAAAGCAGCGATACCGCCTGCTCTCTGTGCTTCAGCAATGGCATGAATGGCCAGTGTGGTCTTACCAGATGATTCCGGACCGTAGATTTCGATGATACGTCCTTTCGGATAACCGCCTACACCGAGTGCGGCGTTCAAGGCGATAGAACCGGTCGGGATGACTTCTACTTCCTGCACGTGGTCGTCGCCCATTTTCATGATAGAGCCTTTTCCAAAGCTCTTTTCAATCTTGTCCATGGCGGCCTGCAGGGCTTTCAGCTTTTCGTTGTTATTGGGTTTCGGGGCATTTTCAATGCCACCTTCAAACTCTAATTCGTCTTTTTTTGCCATAAATTACTGTAAGATTTGTGAGGCATGATCTTTGGTCTTTACTTCTTTAGGAGAAATAATCCGTTCGATAATGCCTTCTTCGTTAATGATGAAAGTGGTACGTAAGGTACCCATGTATTTGCGTCCGTACATGCTTTTTTCTCCCCATACACCGAAAGTCTCTACCAGCTTGTGTTCCGTATCGGCAATCAGTGTGAACGGAAGCTGGTTCTTTTCGATGAATTTCTGGTGTGACTTCTCGTCGTTGATGCTGACGCCGATTACTTCGTAACCCGCTTGCTTGAGTTCGGCATAGTTGTCGCGAAGGTTGCAAGCCTGTGCCGTACAGCCGGAAGTCATGTCTTTAGGGTAAAAATAGAGTACGATTTTTTTGCCTGCATAATTGCTCAGGCGGATTTCTTCACCTTTTTCGTTGATTCCCAGTATTTCGGGAGCTTTGTCTCCAATATTCATATCGTAAGGGAAATTTTTAGAAAAAAAGAATCAGGAACGAAGAATGAGTACTCCTTCTTCATTCTTGATTCTTTTTATGGTTAAGGTAATGTGATTACAGTTCCAGGTCACCGTCGAATACTTCATGCCAAGGCAATCCGTATTTGTTCAAAGCTTCCATGAATGGATCCGGATCGAATTCTTCTACATTCCATACACCCGGACGCTTCCACAAGCCTTTCAGGAACATCATGGCACCAATCATGGCCGGTACACCGGTGGTGTAGCTTACGCCCTGCATGCCTGTTTCCTGATAAGCTGCCTGGTGAGAGCAGTTGTTGTATACATAATAAGTATGTTCTTTTCCGTCTTTGATACCACGGATACGGCAACCGATTGAAGTTTCGCCTTCGTAGTTTTCGCCAAGGTCTTGCGGGTTAGGCAGCACGGCTTTCAGGAACTGCAAAGGAACGATTTCCATACCGTTGTAGTTGATAGGTTCGATGCTGGCCATACCGATGTTCTGGATTACACGCAAGTGAGTCAGGTATTCCTGTCCGAAAGTCATCCAGAAACGGGCACGCTTGATGGTCGGGAAATTCTTGACAAGTGATTCCAGTTCTTCGTGATACAGAAGATAAGAATCACGCGGACCGATGTTAGGATAAGTCAGGTCTTTGTGGAATTCCAGCGGCTGGGTAGTAACCCATTGTCCGTTTTCGTAATAACGTCCGTTCTGTGTGATTTCGCGGATGTTGATTTCCGGATTGAAGTTGGTAGCGAAAGCCTTGTGGTGATTTCCGGCATTGCAGTCTACGATGTCCAGGTAGTGGATTTCATCGAAATGATGTTTTGCTGCGTATGCGGTGTATACTCCACTTACTCCCGGGTCGAATCCGCAGCCCAGAATGGCAGTCAGTCCGGCATCTTCAAAGCGTTTTTTGTATGCCCACTGCCAGCTGTATTCAAAGTGTGCCTCGTCTTTAGGCTCGTAGTTTGCTGTATCCAGGTAGTTCACTCCCGCCTGAAGACACGCTTCCATAATCGTTAAATCCTGGTAGGGAAGTGCTACGTTAATAACGATTTCGGGTTTAAAACTGTTGAATAAAGACACAAGTTCATCCACATTGTCGGCATCTACCTTAGCGGTCTTGATGTTGGGGTTACCAATTGCTTTGACAATTGCGTCGCATTTTGACTGTGTGCGGCTGGCAATCATGATTTCAGAAAAGACTTCCGGATGCTGAGCCACTTTGTGTGCAACAACGGTACCTACACCGCCTGCACCGATAATCAATACTTTACTCATTTATTACTTTGAAACTTTAAATGCCCGGTAAACGTTACCGTTCAGTATGCAAAGATAGAAAATAATTCAAAATATGGTGCAGTATTCTGGGGATATACGTATTTTTGTAAATGAACAATTCTTAAAAATGGATTGTTTGTGAATTTGTGATTAAGATTAAAAAGGAAAAACAAGTTATGAATAAGAAGTATTTTGCAGCTGCAGCTTTGGCTTGCGCACTGATGAGTTGTGGAACCGGAAAGAATTCGGTAGCAGTAGTAGACTTTACAGGGGAATGGAATATTGTAGAAGTGAACGGAGAAAAGGTGAGTGCGGAAAATGCACCATTCTTGGGCTTTGACAAGGACGGACACCGTTTATATGGTAATGCTGGATGCAATCGCCTGATGGGAAGCTTTGAGTTGGATACCCTGAATGCCGGAAAAGTGAAATTTGGTCAGGTGGCTGCTACCCGGATGATGTGTCCGGATATGACGTTGGAGCAGAATGTGCTGGAAGCATTGAATAAAGTGGCTGGATATGAAACAGTAGGTGAAGATGTAGCACTGAACGATGCGGAAGGTAAACCGGTAATATTGTTGCAGAAGCGTGAAGTGGCAGAAGTATCTGTAAACGACCTGAATGGTGCCTGGGAAATTGTTTCTGTAAAAGGTAATCCTGTGAGGGAAGTGGAAAAACAGCCACAATTGGTTTTTAATGTAGCTGAAAAAAGAGTACACGGTAATGCCAGTTGCAATACGATAAACGGTTCTTTCACACAGGAAGAAGGACAGGCTGCTTCTCTCCGTTTCAGTCAGATGATTTCTACCATGATGGCATGCCCGAACATGGATGTGGAGTCTTCTATCTTGAAAGCTTTGGATGAAGTACGTAGCTTTGAAATCAAGGCAGACGGAACCGTAAGCCTTTTGGGAGCAGACGGAGCAGAAGTATTGTCATTGAAGAAGCTGGCCGAAACAGAAGCTGAAGCTTGATAAATCTGCCGGCTGTAGTATAAGGTCCGAGGAAAAATATTATCTTTGCAGAAAGAAGCATAAACCTTATAATAATATGACTAAAAAAATACTTTTGTTGGGTTCCGGGGAACTCGGAAAGGAATTTACCATTGCTGCCCAGCGTTTGGGACAGTATGTAATTGCGTGTGACTCTTATGCTGGTGCACCGGCTATGCAGGTGGCAGATGCATGCGAGGTATTCAGTATGTTGGATGGAGAAGCTTTGGACCGTGTGGTAGAAAAGTATCGTCCGGATATAATTGTTCCTGAAATAGAAGCAATTCGTACTGAACGGCTTTATCACCTGGAAAAAGAAGGTATACAGGTTGTACCAAGTGCCCGTGCGGTGAATTTTACGATGAACCGTAAGGCTATCCGTGATTTGGCAGCGAAGGAACTGGGACTGAAGACGGCAAAGTATTTTTACGCTTCTTCTTATGAAGAACTGAAGGAAGCTGCCGGAAAGATTGGCTATCCTTGTGTCATCAAGCCGTTGATGTCTTCTTCAGGTAAGGGACAGTCTGTTGCCAAGAGTGAGGAAGACTTAAAGTATTCTTGGGAATACGGATGCAGCGGAAGCCGTGGGGATATTAAGGAATTCATTGTAGAAGAGTTCATTCACTTTGACAGTGAGATTACCCTGCTGACCGTGACACAGAAGAATGGTCCTACCTTGTTCTGTCCTCCTATCGGACACGTTCAGAAAGGTGGTGACTACCGTGAAAGTTTCCAGCCGGCTCATATTGCACCGGAACATCTGGCTGAGGCTCAGCAAATGGCAGAGAAGGTGACTCGTGCTTTGACGGGCTATGGCTTGTGGGGAGTAGAATTCTTCCTGAGCCACGAAAACGGAGTTTATTTCTCTGAGTTGTCTCCTCGTCCACACGATACAGGAATGGTTACACTGGCCAATACACAAAACCTGAACGAGTTTGAGTTGCATTTATATGCAGTGTTGGGACTCCCGATTCCAGGTATTACACAGGAACATATCGGAGCCAGTGCCGTAATTCTTTCTCCTATCTCTAGCCAAAAGGCACCGCAGTATAGAGGAGAGGAACTTGTTTGCTCTCAGCCTAATACTTATCTCCGTATTTTCGGAAAACCTGCTACCCGCTTGAACCGTCGTATGGGAGTGGTGGTTTGCTATGACAAGAATGACGGTGATTTGGATGCACTGCGTGATAAGTGTAAGTCACTGGCTGCCAAGGTAGAAGTATATTGAGAATTGATTTATGTCATGAAAATTGCATAAATAAACGAAAAACTTCATTGCTATGTTTTAGAAATATGTTTTAAATACATATATTTGCGCTCGCAAAATTAAACTAAACATAAATGGCAGAAAACAAAACAGTGAAGTATCATATTCCTCACAGAGGGATATATATGTATTCTCATGTACACGAAGGAAAAACTGAAATGATTGTGCTGAATAGCACTGGTTCAGAACAAATTCTGGATAGTGAGTGCTATACTGTCTTAACTAAGGATTCTAAAGAAGGTAGAGATGTTTCGAGCGGGAAAAAGATTGACTTGACAAAGAATCTGGTAATTTCTCCTCGTAAATCATTGATTATTGAATTCTGAGAAATGTTTATAAATAAGGAGACTGTCGTGATGCTGAATCGGACAGTCTCCTTGTTTTTATACCATATCGTCTCCTGCTTTGGTGTATTTCACGCGAATTGTCTTATGGAACGGTATGAAACGTGAAACAATGGCTATGACCAGTGAGATGACAAACAGATAGCCTAATATGTGCTTGAGTGAAAGCAGAAGGCTTTGCTGCTGTAGAGTGGCATAGAGTGTCTGGGTAGCCATTTGTGTAGCTTCTGTATATTCGTGCCCTTGTGCCAGATGCTGTGTGAGGGACTGATTGAACTGGCTGGCAGCCAACGGGTCGGTCTGACTGATTGTTTCGGATAGGGAGTACATGTATTTTTGTTCCAGCCGATAGAGGGTATTGCTGTAAAAAGAGGTCGCCAGAATGGGGGCTAGTACTGAACGGAAGCAAATCAGGAAAAAGGCATTGGCCAGCAGGAATTTAGGATTCAGCTCCTCTACGGCGAACAGGGCAAAGGCTATGATGAGTACCAGCATGCCTAATCCTCTTAAGAATACAGGAAGAAAAAGCATCTCGTATGTGCTTTCAGGAGAAACCGTGAAATACAATATTCCGAAAAAGGCTGCAAAGCAACTCATGCCTCCGGCTATCAGAAAGCGGAAACGCCAGCGCTGCCAGCGGAACCACCAGAAGCAGATGAATGCTCCCAATGCATATCCCGGCAACAGATAGATGTAAAGCTGGTACGTGTGTGTACTGTCCACCTTCAGAATGCTGGTCATATAATTGGTCAGCAGGGTGGTGGAGGTACTGAAAAACATGACCAGCATCATGTAGAAGTAACCTACGATGGCTTTTGGCTGGTACAATGGGGCCAGGTTTACATACGGCTGCTTGGAGTGATATTGTTTCCAGATGAAGAATGCAATTAAGATGGGAGCAATGACCAGATAAAGCCGGATTTTAAAAGAAGACATCCAGTCGAGTACTTTTCCATAGTTAATGACGTACATCAGCATCAGTAATCCGGTGGCAATGACAAGCATTTCCCGAATGTGCAGTTCCGAAAGCCGGATGGGTTTAAGCGGCCGGTTGTGACGGAAACAGACGATGACAATCAGAATGGATGCCATAAGCATCATCATCATGAAGTAATACATGTATTGCCAGTTGTAGTGATAGGCCAGCTCAGCGGTCACAATCATGGACACTTGTCCTCCGGCAAATACTAACGGGTAGAAATAAGAGTAGAACTCACTTCGTACATTTTTCGGACTGAAAATCTTGGTCGCTCTTCGGATGAACCAAAGCATGAGAAATCCTTTCAGAAAGCCGATAAAGAAACTGCAGATGATGACAAGGTCAATGTTTTGCGAACGGGCACATACCCAGCTGAGCAGGAACTGTATGCTTAGGTCAGTCAGTAGCAGAAACTTGGATGAAAGGGCATCAAGCACTTTGGGTACAATGGGGTAGGCTATGGCCATTCCGGCAGAAGCAGCATAGTATCCCATGGTGATGTCTTCTGTATTGGTTCCCAGTGTACTGGATACTTCGAGCATACTGCCGGTGTAGGAGCCGTTCAGCATGGTTACGGGAAGGATAATAAAGAAGATACATATCATCCCCAACCAGTCGGGAACCCATTGACGTACGGGGACGTCGAGTTGTTTCATGGTCATCATTTGCGTAAGGCTTCAGTTTCTACCATCATTCCGGCTCTCAGACTGCTCATTTCTTCCGGAGTTATGTCTTTCAGGTCAATCCTTACGGGGATACGTTGCTGTACTTTGACAAAGTTTCCGGCTGAATTGTCGGTAGGAACCAGCGAATATTTGGAGCCTGTAGCTTCCGAAATAGCCGTTACAGTGCCGTGAAAGAGTTTTCCAGGGAGGGCGTCTACCTTGATGCGCACTTCTTGTCCGATGTAAATATGGATAATCTGTGTTTCCTTGTAATTGGCTGTCACCCATTTATCCGTATTCCGAACCAGATACGAGATGGTTTGCCCAGCCTGTACATATTGACCGGGTTCCAGGGTTCGGCGTCCCATATAACCGTCATACGGAGCTGTCAGTACGGTATATGACAAATTAAGCCGGGCCAAATCCAGGCTGGCTTCCTTGCTCAAGATGGCTGCTTCTGCGCTGGTGGTTCGTCGGGTAGTTTCCGTGAACTGCGATTGAGCCGCTTTTCGCTGTTCTAACAATGCCTGATAGCGGGCCTGGGCTGCTTCGTAAGACGCTTTGGCCTGTTCATATTGCTGTTCGGGCACAGATTCCTCTTTGAGCAGTCTGGCAAAACGGCGGTAGTCCTGCTCCAGCTGCCATAATTTGGCCTTCGCTTCGGCAATGTTGGCATCTTGCACGGCGATGTTGGTTTGCGAAGTCTCTATGCCGGAATGAAGTACCTCTTTGGAACCTTTTACGTCCAGCAGGGCAGCTTCCGCCTCTTTCACCTTTATCTGATACTCACGGTTGTCCAGTATCAACAGTGTATCTCCCTGATGCACATACTGATGTTCTTTGAAGCGTACTTCCTTGATGTAGCCGGAGGCACGGATGTTCAGCGGACTTACGTACTGGTCGATAAAGGCGTCGTTCGTAATTTCATAATGCATGTATTTCCAAAAGTAATTGGCCACCCATATCAGTCCGGAGCCGGCAATCAGAATACATAGAAAGTTGAGCAGGATGTTCTGCAGTCTTCTTTTCCGGAGTTTCTTGTGTGTATCTTGTAGCGTCATATTCTTTATAGTTTAGTGAAGTTATAATCTTCCGCAAGCTTTTTGCAGCTGGTAGTAGGTGTAAATGATTCTGGTGCGCGAAGAGGTCAACTGTAGCTCGGCATTGAGCAACACGGAGTTGGCATCCAGCAGGTCGGTGAGTATGGCCAGCTGGTTCATGTAACGGTTTTGCATGATGCGGTAGTTTTCCTGTGCCTGGCGGACCGACAATTCCCAAGCTTCTTCTTCCTGCAAGGCTTCCTTGTGGCGCAGGATGGCGTTGTAAATATCCATCTGCAGCTGTTGTTTTTTCAGTTCTTCTTCTTTTTTTTGTACGGCAACCTGAAGCTGGCTTTCCTTGATTTTGTGTCCGTTCTTGAATAAGGAAGAGAGCGGATACGACACGGAAAGTCCGATATTCCAGTTATTGTTGTATAAATCGGTCATGGTACGCGTGATGGGGCGGGCCAGGGTGTTCGACGCATACAGGTTGATGTTCGGTCTGCGTGAGGCACGGTCTATCTCTATCTGGTTCTGGGCTAGTTCGGTTTCCTTGCGTAGCAGTTGCATGTCTGGTGCCTGCTCGTAGGCTGACAGGAGGTAGTCGTCGTAACTGTCCAGCGGAGTAGCTTGCTGAAGCAGTGTTGTGTCGGGCGTAATAATCGGGTTACGGTCGTTTCCTAACAACAGGTTCAGTTGCTGCGACACGATGTGAATGCTGTTTTCCGTTTCCTGCAAAGACAGCCGGTCATTGGTCAGTTGCATTTCGCTGCGCAATACGTCATTGTTGGTGATAAGTCCCTCTTTCTTCATTTGACGTATATCTTGCAGGCGACGTTCGGATTCTTCGATGTTACGGGTAAGTACAAGATGCTGTTTGAATAAGGTAAAAAGCGTCAGGTACTGGTTGAGTAATCCCAATTTGATGTCGGCCTGATTCGTCATCCGCAGCAGTCTGGCTATTTCGGTTTCAATGTCTGCCTTCTGGATGGAACGGCGGATTTTTCCTCCCTGATAAAGCGGCTGGTTAAAGTCGACCGTGTAATTCTGCGACCAGTCCGGAGTATCAGGGTAGGTGGGGTTGGAAAGTCCGTTCTGAAAGACCACGGGCTGACCGATGATGCCTCCTTTCAGCCCTATTTCCAGGTCAGGAAGCAGGCCGGTTTTGGCATACAATTTCCGTTCATGAGCCATTCTTTCTTTCAGGCTGTCACTCTGCAATTGCAGGCTGCTTTTGATGCCCGATTCGAACAGTTGTTCGACCGACAAGAATAAAGAGTCCTGCTGTGCCTGTGCGGAGACAGCCCAAAACAGACTACCTGTAAAAATCAGTTTTCGGATGATGTTAGAAACCTTCAAGGACATTTTGTACTGTTTTTAATTCAGATAATATCTTTGCCGTTCGTTCGGTAGACAATATTTCTTCTGCGTTGGCGTATACCAGATTAAGAATCGGGCGAATCTGGACTTTAAGTGCTTCCCCTTCAGGAGTGAGGTACACCAGCTTGTTGCGTCGGTCGTTCGTATCCTCTTTCCGGTAGACATATCCCTTCTTTTCCAGGTTGTTCATCAGGTTGGTCAGGCAGGCTTTGTCTTTGGCAGTACGCTCAGCCAGTGCCTGTTGGGTAATGCCCTGTTCATGCCAGAGACTGCTTAAAACTTGAAGCATTTCGAAGGTGATGCCGGCATTATTATCTTTTAGGGTGCGTTGCATGGCACGTCGAAAGGCCATGCGAGTGCGGAAAATTTGTATCATGAGTTCCCGGAACTCGTTTCCTTCTTTCATTTTATGAGGTGATTTTTTAGTTATCCGGCTACAAATATAGCTCCTTTTTTTTGAAGTAGTAAAATATTTGACTATTTTGTAGGGAGAAACCTGTGCTTTCATTTGAAAGCGGAGGGGGAAATTCTCAGTACTTCCGAAGGAGTACTCCAGTACTTTCAAGGAAGTACTCGAATACTTTCGGGGAAGTACTTCAGTACTGCCTAAGAAGTACTGAAAAGTAACAATAGGTTTATAATGAGTGTGTTAGAATTTCAGGTAACCGTTCTCTTGCCGGATGATTTCCTCGGAAACTAAGTAGGATACCACTTTAATCAGGTGGTTTTCAGGTACTTGCATTTTGTCCTTTATCTCTTGCAACGAAAGCGGATTTTCTTTCAGTAATGCTTGCAATTGCTGACTGATGGCTTCAAACTCTCCCGACTTTAGGCCGGACTGATGTTGCTGCAGGCATACGTCACATTGCCCGCAATTGTGCTCGTTCTTTTCACCGAAATAGCGTAACAGCATCCGGCTTCGGCAGCGGTTCTCGCTTTCTGCATATTCTATCATGGCGTTGATACGCTGCACATAGCTTTCTTTTCTGTCTTCGTAGACTTCCTTACTTAAATAAACGCGTTCCGTTTCTTGTCTTTCGCGCGTATAGATAATGTAAGGTGTCTTTTTTGCGGGGATATAATGCAGGATATGCTGCCGGCTCAGCGAGAGCAGGGTTTCATAGATTTGTTGTTTGCTCAGTCCCGAACGGGTCGACAGATTGTCTTCACTGATATAAGCATAGTCCGTGAAAAGCCCGGTGTAGGTTCTCAGTAGGATACGAAGCAGTTTCTCTGTGTCTTCGCTTTGTTCGCGGATGCGGTACAGTTCTTCCTTGGTGATGGTGAACATGATGCGCGAAGCATTATCTTGCTCATCGGTATATTCCAGATAGCCTGCGCGAGTCAGGATTTTCAAGGCACTGTCGGTCTGTACGGGAAAGTGCCTGAAGTTACGGCAGAATTCATCGATATTGAACGCGAAGGTGCAGCCTCTTCCGTCTCCCATGGCCATTTGGTAATAGAAGTTGATGTCTTCGTAAATTTTTCGGATATAACTTTTCTCGGGAAATGTATCGCTTACCCGCTGTTTGAGTGTGATTTTATCGCGGGCACAGAACAGCAGTACGGCATAGGCTTTCATGCCGTCTCTTCCAGCTCGTCCGGCTTCCTGAAAGTAGGCTTCGGGCGAGTCGGGCACATCGGCATGGATAACCACGCGTACGTCTGGTTTGTCAATTCCCATGCCAAAGGCATTGGTGGCTACCATTACACGGAATTCTCCTTTCAGCCAGGCTTTTTGTCGGGAATCTTTGGTCTCGTCGTTGAGTCCGGCATGATAAAAAGTGGCTGTGATGTGGTTGCGGTTCAGGAACTGGGAAATCTCTTTCGTCTTTTTCCGGTTGCGGGTATAGACAATTCCCGACCCGTCGACGCGTTGCAGGATGTGGAGCAGTTCGCTTTCCTTGTCTTCCGTATGACGTACCACGTAGGCCAGGTTCTTCCGTTCAAAGCTCATGCGGAACACATTTTCCTGGCGGAACTGAAGGCGTTGCTGGATGTCGCTGACCACTTCCGGAGTGGCAGTGGCCGTCAGTGCGATGACGGGAACTCCCGGGAGTAGCTGACGTATATCCGCTATTTTCAGGTAAGCAGGGCGGAAGTCGTATCCCCATTGCGAGATGCAGTGTGACTCATCCACGGTGATGAGGCTGACGTGCATGCTGCGGAGTTTGATTTGAAAGATTTCGGTGTCCAGTCTTTCCGGAGATACATAAAGGAATTTGTAGTTGCCGAAGATGCAGTTCTCCAATGCGATGACAATCTCTTCGCGCGTCATGCCGGAATAGATGGCGGTTGCTTTGATGCCCCGTTCGCGCAGGTTTCTCACCTGGTCTTTCATCAGGGCAATCAGAGGGGTAATGACCAGGCATAACCCTTCTTGGGCGAGGGCGGGCACTTGAAAGGTGATGGATTTACCACCTCCTGTGGGCATGAGTCCCAATGTGTCCCGGCCTTCGCCTATGCTGCGGATAATGTCTTCCTGTATGCCTCGGAAATTGTCATATCCCCAGTATTGTTTCAGGATTTTTCGGTAGTCAGTCATGAGTCGCTAACTTCGACTGGGCTTGATGTCTTCTATCTGTAGTTGGATTTCTCCCCGCTTATGGGTATTTTCCTCAATGGTATAACAGATATTGAACGACTGTTTGGTCTTGATGTAACGCACCTGTGAACTTTGTCCGAAAGCGATACCGTTCATGACGTTGTTCGACTTGTTGTCCACCAGTTCCAGTTTGATGTGTTCCTGGTCTCTTCCTACCACCTTGCTGGTACCATAATCGTACACATTCAAGGTTGCGAAAACAGGCTTGTGGTTCTCTGGACCAAATGGGTTGAACTTCTTCAGGTCGAAGAAAAACTTCGGAGTAATGTCTCTGAAGTCCAGTTGTGCATCAATCTGGATGGTAGCGTTGGTCTGCTCCGGAAGAATGTGGTTGGTTACGTATTCTTCAAACCGTCTGGTAAATTCCGGCACATTTTCCACCTTCATGGATAAACCGGCCGCATAGGTATGCCCGCCAAAATTCTCCAGTAGGTCACGGCAATGTTCTATGGCTTTGTATACATCGAAGCCGGAAACAGAACGTGCTGATCCCGTAGCCAGGTTCTCGGTACGTGTCAAGACCACGGCAGGACGGTAGTAGATTTCCGTCAGACGCGAAGCGACAATTCCGATGACTCCCTTGTGCCAGTCCTCATTGAAAATCACGATAGATCTTCTTTCAGACAAGTCGGACAGGTTATCCACGATTTTATTGGCCTCTTCTGTCATGTTCTTGTCGAGGTCCTTACGCGTTTCGTTGTAGCTGTTGATGCGGTTGCTCTTTTTCAATGCAGACGCAAAATCCTTTTCAATCAGCAAGTCGACCGCTTCCTTTCCGTTTTGTATTCTTCCCGAAGCATTGATGCGGGGACCTATCTTGAATACGATGTCACTCATCGTAATTTCTTTTTCAGCCAGTCCGCATACATCAATAATGGCTTTCAGGCCGATGCTGGGATTAGCATTGAGCTGACGCAGTCCGTGATAGGCCAAAATACGGTTTTCTCCCATAATAGGTACAATGTCGGATGCGATGCTGACTGCTACCAAATCGAGCAGGGGAGTAAGCTGATGAAACTCAATGCCGTTGTTCTGGGCAAAAGCTTGCATAAACTTGAATCCTACTCCGCAACCAGACAGGTGTTCGTATGGATACGTAGAATCCGGACGCTTGGCATTCAGAATGGCGGCAGCAGGAGGAAGTACCTCATCGGGTACATGATGGTCGCAGATAATGAAATCGATGCCTTTTTCTTTGGCGTAACTGATTTCTTCTACCGCCTTGATACCACAGTCCAGTACGATGACCAGTTTTACTCCGGTAGAGTAAGCATAGTCGACTCCCTTTTTTGACACACCATACCCTTCATTATATCGGTCGGGGATATAATAATCGATGTTCGAGTAGAACTGTTGAAGAAATTTGAAAACAAGGGCGACAGCCGTAGTGCCGTCCACGTCATAATCTCCATACACCAGGATACGCTCTTTTCGTCCCATGGCCAGGTTTAGGCGTTCCACTGCCACGTCCATGTCGTTCATTAGGAACGGGTCATGGAGGTCATTAAGCTGAGGTCGGAAAAACCGTTTGGCCTCTGCGGCAGAATGGATACCTCTTTCCTGCAGTAGCTTACATAAAATAGGACTGATGCCAATCTCTCTGGAGAGGGCTCTGGCAGCTTCTCTTTCTTGAAGTGTTGGAGGTTGATAGTTCCATTTGTAGTTCATTTATATATGTTTTTTCTTTTTTTTCTTTTCGGGTGGGGGTTCGCCAATCTGCCGGTTGTAAGCCTGTACGACTTTGTTGCAGTAACCAAATCGGCAAAACTTGTAATTGGATAAAATCTTCTTATCCACTTCAATCCGTAAAATTAGTAAAAAGAAAGAAAAAAGCGGCTCATTCCATCTTAAATTTATGGAACGAGCCGCTTTTTATTTATAATTAGTCTATATAATAGGACCTTAGAATCCTAATTTTTTTGCGATGTGTGCAGGGATTGCTTTCTTGTTCACCAGTATGTTCATGGTTTTGTATTTGGCAAAAGCTTTAGATGCATACCAGATACCTTTGTACTTGCCGCTTAATCCCCATGAGTTTTTCACCATGTAGTATTCTTTGCCGTTCTGGTCTTTAGCGATACCGTAGATAAGCATTCCGTGGTCATCGGTAGTTTCCCAGTTGTCGAATGCTACCTGACGCATTTCCTGAGTCACTTCAATTTCAGGAAGCGGTTTGCTGGTCAGTTCCTTGCGCTTGTCTGCTTTGCTCAAGCCCAGCCAGTGTGCCATATCTGAACCAGTCAGTTCGGCTCCTTTTTCTGCATTCGGACATACGGCAATACCGTCGCGGGTAAATCCTTCTTCGCTGACATCAGCTCCCCATGCGAAAGTATATCCGTTGTTGATGGCATTGTCCATCACTTCCATCAGTTCATCGATAGGCAAGTTGTAAGACAATGCGTTGCGCCAGTTGTCCTGTACCTCGATGCTGAAGGTCTGGTAGAAAGGATGATGTGTGTAAGAAGTCAGTGATACATAGTCGTTCATATTCAGTCCAAGCACTTCATCTGCAAATGTTCTCGGAGTGTAAGTCTTTCCTTTGTAGGTAAATTCTTTTGGACATTCTCCCAGGTAAGTATCGTAAATGGCTGTTACGCCTTTTTTCCATACCGGACTCAGTTTGCTCTGATTGCCTTTTCCAATAGCTTGTACGTATGCTCCAGCTACCGCATCCAGCTCATTGTGGTTAGGCAGTGAGTCACCGTATTCGATACCCGGCATTACGTCCTGAGGAACCATACCGTAATTCTTGTAGCAGAAAACGATGTCTTCAAAGCTTCCGCCCGGTGAGAATGAAGCATCTCCGTGATAGCGTACATAATTTACCGCACGGTCTTCCATGGTTTTGTGCACTACAAACATTTCAGAAAGGTCAAACTCTCCTTTTCCTTCACGCAGCAATTCTGATTCCAGAAATCCAAGGCTGGAGAATGACCAGCATGTACTTGAACGATTCTGGTTCTTTATGGAAGTAATAGGGTTTTCTTTTACGGTTGTAAATACGAATCCTTCTTCAGCTTTGTCTTTCTTCGGATTTTTTGCATAGATGTTACCAAAGCAAAGTCCTGCAACAGCTACTAAAATTAGTTTGTTCATTGTTTTGATCTTTATGGTTATAGGGTTAATAAATACGTAATTATTCATTCATGATGGCTTCTACCTCATCAAACGTGATGGGGATACGTTTTTCGCCCAAGAATCTGGAACCGTTTTCGGTAATTAGAATGTCATCTTCCAGGCGGATACCTCCGAAGTCCTTGTATTTTTCAATTTCGTCGAAATTCAAGAAATTGGTGTGTAGTTTTTCTGCCTTCCATTTATCAATCAAGGCAGGGATAAAGTAGCATCCCGGTTCATCGGTAATGACAAAACCCTTCTGGAGTTTTCTTCCCATACGGAGCGAAGCCAGTCCGAACTGAGTGGATGGTTGCACTTCTTCGTCATAGCCCACGTAGCACTGGCCTAAGTCTTCCATATCGTGTACGTCCAGTCCCATCATGTGTCCCAATCCGTGCGGCAGGAATAAGGCGTGAGCACCTGCAGCTACAGCTTCATCGGTATTTCCTTTCATCAAGCCCAGTCCTTTCAGCCCTTCTGTAAGTACCTTACATACTTCCAGGTGTACCGACTTGTATGTCACTCCTGGTCGTGCCAGTTCCAGTGCCTTGTCATGGCAGGCAAGTACGATGCCGTAGATGTCACGCTGGCGACCAGTAAATTTTCCTCCTACAGGGATTGTACGGGTATGGTCTGAACAGTAATAATTCATCAGTTCGGCTCCTGCATCCGTCAGCATTAGTCTGCCTTCTTGCAAGATGTGACTGTGGTCGTGATTGTGCAGGGTCTGTCCGTTTTGTGTAAGGATAGTGGCAAATGAAACCATTCGTCCGTAAGAGGAAGCGATGCCGTCAAGCACTCCGGCTATGTATTGTTCGGATACTCCCGGTTTGCACAGACGCATGGCAGCTGTATGCATTTCATATCCTACGTTGCAGGCCTTGTCAATTTCCGCGATTTCACATTCTTCTTTTACTGAACGCAACGATACGACTGCCTTAATCAGTTCAAGAGAAGCATGTTTCTTGGTCATGGATGCCCGGATACCTGTCAAATCTTCCAGTAGCATCATGTTGTCATAACGATAGGGAGGGAGGAAGTGGATTTTTCTTCGCTGGGCGATGGCTTTTCCCACAAATTCCTTCAACATGTCGAAAGGATAGCTCTTCTCGACTCCCACCTGTGCGGCCAGTTCTTTTACACTGGGCTGCGGACCCATCCAGATGATGTCGTCCATGTCGACGTCGTTGCCAAAGAAATAATCTTTGTCATTATCTATGTCGATGATGCCGGCATAACCTGGGTGTGAATGTCCGAAGAAATAGACAAAAGAACTGTCTTGTCTGAACTTGTATGTGTTGTCGGGATAGTTGGCCGGTGCTTCATTATTTCCTAAAATAAGAATGATACCGTTGCTCATCTTTTCCCGCAGCGCTTTCCGACGTTTTTGATAAGTAAGAGAATCAAACATAGTTATTTCTTTTTGATGTAATGTTTGTGAAAATAATGTTGCAAATGTAGTAAATAAAATAGAAAAAATGGCTGCGGTGTAATGGAAAAACATATATTTGCAATTACCAAGATTACTTTAAAAACTGAGGTCGTATGAATCTGGATTTGCAAAAAACAGGGTTGGTTCTCGAAGGAGGAGGTATGCGAGGGGTGTTTACTTGTGGAGTCTTGGATTTCATGATGGATCACCACATGCAGTTCCCTTATGTGATAGGTGTGTCAGCAGGAGCTTGTAATGGATTGTCGTATATGTCCCATCAGCGAGGGCGGGCAAAGTTTAGCAACATCGATATGCTGGCAGAATATCATTATATCGGTTTGAAATACCTCTGGTATCAGCATAGTATTCTGGATCAGCATTTGCTTTATGACTTGTTTCCCACCAAGATTCTTCCCTACGATTTTCAAGCCTATTTTAATAATCCTGCCCGTTTTGAAATGGTAACGACCAATTGCGTGACGGGAAGGGCTTGTTATCTGGAAGAGAAAGAAAACCGGGATGGCTGGAGATTGGTGGATATTGCCAAAGCTTCAAGCAGTCTTCCGTATGTCTGTCCGATTACATACGTAGACGGGCGTCCGATGCTCGATGGAGGTATTGTTGATTCTATACCTGTCTTGCGGGCCATGAGTCAGGGCTATGAAAAGAATGTAGTAGTTCTCACTCGTAACAGAGGCTATCGTAAGACTGAAAAAGATATTCGGGTTCCCCGGTTTATTTATCGCCGTTATCCTCGGCTGAGGTTAGTGCTTAGCCGACGCTGTGCGGTGTACAATGAGCAGTTGGAAATGGTTGAGAAGTTAGAAGATGAAGGACGTATCATAGCGATTCGGCCGGAAAAGAAAGTGGTGGTGAATCGTATCGAGAAGGATATCAAGAAGCTGACTGAATTATATGAAGAAGGATATGCCTGTGCGGAGAGAGTGTTGACACCCTATTTGAAAGTATAGGGCATAAAAAAATCCGGAATGAACTTCCGGATTTTTTTATTATTTATTTTGCGAAGCTGACTGCGCGGGTTTCACGGATAACCGTAATCTTAACTTGTCCCGGATAAGTCATTTCGTCCTGAATCTTCTTGGCGATTTCAGTTGATAAGCTTTCTGTCTGTTTATCGTCAATCTTGTCGGCACCGACAATGACACGCAACTCACGACCAGCCTGGATAGCGTAAGTCTTGGTTACACCCGGATAAGACATAGCCAATTGTTCGAGGTCATTCAGACGTTTGATGTAAGCCTCTACAATTTCCCGGCGTGCTCCCGGACGTGCACCAGAGATAGCGTCACATACTTGTACGATAGGAGCCAGAAGGCTGGTCATTTCTACTTCGTCGTGGTGTGCACCAATGGCATTGCAGATATCTGCTTTTTCTTTGTACTTTTCAGCCAATTTCATGCCCAACAGTGCGTGTGGCAATTCCGGTTCTTCATCGGGCACCTTACCAATATCATGTAGCAGTCCGGCACGTTTTGCTTTTTTCGGGTTCAGACCTAATTCAGAAGCCATTACTGCGCACAAGTTAGCTGTCTCACGTGCATGCTGCAAAAGATTTTGTCCGTATGAAGAGCGGTATTTCATTTTACCGATAATACGAATCAGTTCAGGATGCAATCCGTGGATACCCAGGTCGATTGTAGTACGTTTACCTGTTTCAATGATTTCGTCTTCCACTTGCTTGCGTACTTTTGCAACCACTTCTTCAATACGTGCCGGGTGAATACGACCGTCAGTTACTAGCTGATGCAAAGCCAGACGTGCAATTTCGCGGCGTACCGGGTCAAAGGCTGAAAGTACGATTGCTTCCGGTGTGTCATCCACTACAATCTCTACACCTGTAGCGGCTTCCAGTGCGCGGATATTACGTCCTTCACGTCCGATGATGCGTCCTTTGATTTCATCCGATTCAATGTGGAATACAGTGACAGAGTTTTCAATGGCAGTTTCAGTAGCCACTCTCTGAATAGACTGAATTACGATACGTTTCGCTTCACGGTTTGCGGTAAGCTTGGCATCGTCCATGATGTCATTGATGTAAGACTGCGCTTGTGTCTTCGCTTCTTCCTTCAGTGATTCCACCAAGCGTTCTTTTGCTTCTTCAGCTGACAGGCCTGAGATTGTTTCCAGTTTTTCTCTTTCCTGTGCCTGAAGGTTATCTAATTCCTCTTTCTTCTTTTCAATAATTACCAGCTGAGCATCCAGATTTTCTTTGATCGCTTCTGTTTCATTGCGTTTACGCTGAAGTTCTTCGTTCTTCTGGTTGAGCACCATTTCGCGTTGCTTTAACTTATTCTCAGCTTGCTGGATTTTCTGATTACGCTGGGCAACCTCTTTTTCCAAATCCGCTTTTTTATTCAAGAATTTTTCCTTTACTTCCAGAAGCTTGTTCTTCTTGATTACTTCAGCTTCAGTTTCGGCTTCTTTGATAATTGTGTCATATTTTGTCTTTAAGCCGTACTTAAAGAATCCATACGACAATGCCCCTCCCACCAGGAAGGCCACAATTGTTAGTATTACTGTCGTCAACATTATAATTAATTTAAGTATATAAATAAAAAACGCATAAACTCATCCGTTGGGAAAATCCCTTCGAATAAAGCTTATGCGTGAATTTCCTGTTATAATATCTTTCTATAAACCTTCGCCCCGGTCAGGTTGGATACATCTTTCAATATCCTCTTCCAGTTCTTTAAGTTTTTCCATATAAGGTCGGGTGTCATTTCTTCCTTTCATGGATATATTTTCATACGCCAAATCAAGTGCCACCATCTTCCAGTGTTGTATACTGTTGAATTCAGGAAAAGCACTGCGATATTTATTCAGTTTATAGTTAATCTGTTTGGCAGCTTCCCGGTAAGCTTCCTCTTCCGCAGGGAGTATGGACACAGGATACCGTTCGTTGTCAATTAGTAGATTAAATCTCTTTTTTTCGTCCATAAAAGTATATACTTTACCGCATTGTTATTCATTCAGCAAAGCGATGCATTTATCGACTTCACGCACAAGTTTCGCCAGTCTTTGTTTCGTATCGCGGAGGTCATTGTCGTTGATACTGAGTATGCGGGCGTTTTTCAAGTTGATATACTTGGCTTCCAATTCTTTATTATTACATTCCAATTGGGCTATTTCTGCACTCTTTCTGTCAATTTCATTTCTCAATGAGAGGTTTTCTTTTTTCAACTCTTCATAAAGAAACAGCAATTGTCTGAGTTTGCCTTCGAAAGTATGTAACAGTTTTTTGTCCTCTTCCGTCATTCGTATATCAAAAATGTGTATACAAATATACTGTATTGGTTGGAAAATCAAAAATATTTGTTGTGGATTTTATTAAAATTTGTGAGATTTCGTGGGTGTCAAATCTTTGCGAATGGATTTTTTCTATCAGATAATTCTTTTTACCTTTGTCGTTGCATTGAGGTGACATTAAATGCAGTGTTTTTTAATCTTTTAAAAATCAAAAAGTTATGTATACAGTAATTAAACGCATGGAAATTTCGGCTTCACATCGCCTGAAACTTTCTTATGAGAGCAAGTGTGAAAACCTGCATGGTCACAATTGGATTATCACCGTATATTGTCAGGCAGAGCAATTGAATGAAGATGGTATGGTAGTTGATTTTACGCATATAAAGGAAGTGGTAAAAGGGCAGCTTGACCATAAGAATCTGAACGATGTGCTTCCTTGTAATCCTACGGCCGAAAATATTGCCCGGTGGATTTGTGAGCAAGTACCCCATTGTGTAAAGGTGGAAGTGTGTGAGTCTGAAGGTAATCGGGTGATTTATGAAAAAGATTAATGAGATATTTTATAGCCTTCAGGGGGAAGGCTTCCATGTGGGTACACCTGCCGTCTTTGTCCGTTTTTCGGGATGTAATTTAAAATGTGAGTTTTGTGACACGCGCCATAAAGAAGGAGTCATGATGTCGGATGAAGAGATACTGGAACAAGTCTGTCAATATCCCTGCAAGACGGTAATTTTGACAGGTGGTGAGCCGGGACTTTGGGTGGATGAAGATTTAGTTGCTGCCTTGCATAAGGCTGGAAAATACGTTTGCATTGAAACGAATGGCACATGTGTACTTCCGGAGTCGATTGACTGGGTTACCTGTTCTCCCAAATTAGGTGCTTCGTTACGTGTCCGTCGTATGGATGAGGTGAAGGTGGTTTTTTTAGGGCAGGATGTATCCCCTTATCTTCAATTAAAGGCTTCTTCTTATTTTTTGCAGCCCTGTTCTTGTCGGAATACGGCAGAGGTCATAGAATATATCAAGTCTCATCCTCAGTGGCGACTGAGTCTGCAGAGCCATAAACTGATTGATATTCCCTGAATTCTGTCATACAATTTGTAAGAATAAGCATTTTGCGGAAGTTGTTGTTTTTTAACATCCTTCTCCTCCGTTTTTGTTAATAAACATATTTTTTTGTTTGAAACAGATGAAAAAAAGATACTCCTGCTGAACACTTTCAGCAGGAGTATCACAACACAAAAACTAAACTAGACTTAACTAAACTATTCTAAAAGAAGTTTCACAACTTCCGTTTTATTATGTACGTCACAAATATAGGGTTTAGATTGATTGTCTCCAAAGAAAAACAGTAAAAAAAACGATTGTTTCAAAAAAAAAGGTTGAAAATACAACAAAAACTCAAATAGTATGTTTGTTAACATAATTTTGGAGCTCTTGTTTGTAGCTGTCCGATATAGGGATGTAGTCCTTTCCAAAAACAATCCTTCCTTTTTCTATGATTTTTATTTTTTGTTTTTGCACAATGAAAGACCGGTGAATCCGGATAAACCGGTTAGCCGGTAGTTTGTCTTCCATCATTTTCATACTGACCAGTGAAAGTATGGGGCGTGGATTATCTTCCAGATGTATCTTGATGTAGTCTTTCAATCCTTCAATGTAAAGAATCTTATCCAGTTCGATTTGAATCAGCTTATAGTCACTTTTCACATAGATATACTTCAAGTCATCTGACGATTGTATGTCAGCTGGTGATGTTTCGGCCTTTTGAAGCAGTTCAAACCATTGCACCGCTTTGTTGACAGCTTTCATAAAATCTGTATAGCTGATAGGCTTGAGCAGGTAGTCAAGGGCATTTACCTTATATCCGTCTAATGCATATTGTCCGAAAGCTGTGGTAAATATGATACGCGTATTCCCTGGGACGATTTTGGAAAATTCCAGTCCGTTCAATTCCGGCATCTGAATATCCAGGAAAATAAGATCCACGGGATGCTCGGTCAGCAGCTCCATAGCCTGAATGGCACTGGAGTATGCACCACATAGTTCGAGCGATGGCGTTTTCTTTACATAACTTTCCAGCAGGCCGAGTGCCAGAGGTTCATCATCGACAATAGCGCATTTTATTATCATGGCAGTATCTTTTTATTGTTGTCAGGAATTTTAATGGTCAGTATGGAACTGTATTCTTTCTGGTTCGAACTTATTTGCTGGTGCCATTCATAGCGTCCGGCATACAGCAGTTCCAGTCTTTTACGTACTTGTTCCAGTCCGATGCCTGAACCGCTTTTATCCATTGCGTTCTTCGGATAATTGCTATTGCGTATTACGCAATGGATTTCATCATCCTTTTCTGTCAGCATAATGTCTATAAAGCTGGGTTCGGTAGGAGAGATTCCATGCTTGAAGGCATTTTCAATGAGTGAAATAAACAGCAGTGGAGCTACCGGGCTTTGGCTGTCTGGCCGGATTTGAAAATTTGTATTGATTTTGACCGCAGATGAAACCCGGATTCGCATGAGTTCGATATAGTTTTGAATAAATTCCACCTCTTTAGTCAAGGGAACAAATGTTTCTTGATTGTCATACAGAACATAACGCAGCAGTTTACTGAGCTCTTGGATGGCTTGCTGTGCTTTTTCCGTATCAAAGGCCGTCAGGGCATAAATATTGTTCAGGGTGTTGAGCAAAAAATGCGGATTCAGCTGGTTGCGCAAGTTTTTCAGTTCTGCCTCTGTCCGGCTCTTCACCGCTTCACGGCGTTCCAGTTCCGTGGCACTCCAACGCAGACTCATACGGATGGCTACACTTAATCCTACGGTGAAAATCATGCTCGTGATGTCCCTTATATAAAATATGTATTGGGGAGGTAAATGAGGACGTCGTGGAGCAGGGGGAGGAAAGGCTATGATATTATGCCAGTAGCGGAGTCCAATGGATACTACTAAAATAAGGAGAATATTCAAAAGAATAAACTGCCCCGTATGTTCCTTAAAAAGAACCTTAGGAATAAATAACAGGTAATTGATATAAAAGATAACGAAGAAAGAAAGAGACACGCCAGAATGGTTGATAAACTCTCTCCAGTCGATACTGCCGCTGTTATCTTGAGTGAAGAACAGTGGAAATCCGAAAAACAATCCCCAGCATATAATGTGGATTGTCAATTCAAGTAAGCGGTGCTTGTTGTGAGTTATATGAACCATACGGAATTGATTTAAAACAAAGATACGATTTTTTAATAAAAGTCCGGCTACCTCAAGCGGTTTATGTTGGGAAACATTCACTGCTGAATGGCAGCCGGACAGGAAACCAAAGTTATGAAGAACAAAGTAGTTCCGTTATTTATTCATAGCGCAGTGCCTCAATCGGGTCAAGGTCGGCGGCTTTTTTAGCCGGATACCACCCGAAGAATACACCGGTAAATGTACAGACGGCAAACGAAAGCAATACGCTCCAAGGCTGGATGAAGACAGGCCAGTGAGCCACACTCTTGATGATGAAGCTGGCACCGCAACCCAAGATTACTCCAATCAAACCTCCGGTGATACTGATCAGGATAGATTCTATCAGGAACTGCGACAGAATATCGATTCCTCTTGCACCTACAGACATACGAAGTCCGATTTCACGTGTACGTTCTGTCACACTCACATACATGATGTTCATGATACCGATACCACCCACTACCAATGAGATTCCGGCAATGCAGGCCAGCAGGGTAGTCATCAAGTCGGTTGTGGTGTTCAGCATGGAGCTAAGTTCCTGCTGTGTACGTATGGTGAAATCATCGTCGTCTGCTTCTTTCAGTTTGTGTTCACGTCGTAAAATATTTGTGATTTCATCTACGGCTTCTTCCGTCATGTCTTCCGTCAAGGCAGAGGCAAAAATACCGCTCAGGTAAGTTTGTGCCAGCAAACGTTTCATTACGGTGGTGTAAGGAGACAATACCACATCGTCCTGGTCCATACCCATAGAGTTGTATCCTTTGGATTTCAGCACACCCACTACCCGCAAAGGCACCTGGTTGCAGCGGATAATCTTTCCAATCGGGTCCTGACCGTCGGGGAACAGGTTGTCTACAATTGTTTTACCGATAACACAGACTTTGGCAGCCGTACGTATATCCTCTTCAGTGAACATCTCACCTTGTTCTACGGTAAGTTGGCGAATTGTAAGATAGCCAATGCTAACTCCGCTGACAGAAGAAGGGTAGTTGTTGGAGCCCGAAATCAACTGTCCGGAGGCAGAGACATTCGGACTGATGGCCGACAAGTACATGCACTCGTCGCGCAGTGTTTCATAATTCTCCAGTTTCAGTGTCTGCATGCTCGAAGGGTCCTGCCGGACTCCACCTCTCATTTCAGCTCCCGGATGAATCATAATCATGTTGGAGCCCATTTCAGAAATCTGCTTCTGGATGCTTCGTTTAGAGCCTTGTCCGATGGCCAGCATGGCAATGACAGAAGCCACACCGATGATGATTCCCAACATGGTCAGGAACGCACGGAGCTTGTTGTTGGCCAAAGCTCTGAAAGCTATTTTAAAAAGGTTTGTTCCGTTCATAAGTCATTTCTTAATTAGTCACGTCAATCGTCGTCATTTTTCGGCAGGGCAGCTAATGCTTCTGCTGCTGACAGAATATGAGGGTTGGTCACGTCTTCAATGACATGTCCGTCACGCAGGCGGATATTCCGGCTGCTGTATTGTGAAAGTTCCGGATTGTGTGTCACGAAGATAATGGTACGTCCTTCCTGGTGCAGTTTTTGGAAAAGAACCAGAATCTCAAATGAGGTACGTGTATCCAGGTTACCGGTAGCCTCGTCTGCCAGAATTACCGCCGGATTGTTGACCAGCGCTCGGGCGATGGCCACACGCTGCATCTGTCCTCCTGACATCTGGTTGGATTTATGTTCCAAGCGGTCAGCCAGTCCTACAGCTGTTAAGGCTTCAATGGCACGCCGGCGACGTTCGGCAGCACTGACTGAGCTATTGTACATCAGAGGAAGTTCCACATTTTCTACGGCTGTAGTTTTCGGCAGCAGGTTGTAGTTCTGGAATACAAATCCGATTTTCCGGTTACGTAGTACTGCCCTTTGTGGCTTGCTCATGGTGCGTACGGATACTCCGTCGAGCAGATACTCTCCGCTGGTGGGTGTATCCAGGCATCCCAAGGTGTTCAGTAAAGTAGATTTTCCTGAACCGGATGTTCCCATGATGGTGACGAATTCTCCTTCCTGTATGCTGAATGAAACTCCGCGCAAGGCATGGACCGTTTCGTCTCCCACCTGGAAATTCCGTTTGATATTTTGCAATTCTATGACAGTCTTTTTCATAAGAGTATCTCCTTATTTCTGTTTTTTCTTGTCACCTCCCGGAGGGCCTGGCATGAACGGGCTTCTTTCACTGCCAGCCATTTCATCAGCATTGGCATTGTTTTCGAACCCTTTCAGTACGGTTTCTGTTACGATAGGAGTGCCTTCGCTCAGTCCTTCCAGAATTTCAGTATGACTTCCGTCGCTCAGACCGATTTTTACAGGATGTGCCGTGAATCCGTTGGCGTCCATAGTCCATACCTTGTGTGCACCTTCGCAGTCTGTAATAGTCTTGTTGCCCACCAACTGTTTTTCCGGTGTAAAACGCAGTGCCTTGTTGGGTACCGTTATCACGTTGTCACGGGTGTCGGTGTAGATGGTCACGTTGGCAGTCAGCCGGGGTTTCAGTTTCAAATCCGGGTTGTCGGCAGTAATTACCACTTCGTAAGTGACAACTGTTTCGCTGCTTGTGCTGGTACTGCTTGAACTGCTGCTGTTTACACTACCCAAGCGAATTTGGTATACCTTTCCTTCGAATATGTCATCAGGATAGGCATCTACGGTAAAGGTTACTCGGGCACTGTCTTTTATTCCGGCAATGTCAGCTTCATCCACATCGGCTACTACCTGCATCTTTGTCAAGTCGGCCGCAATGGTGAACAGTGTCGGAGTTTCAAAACCGGAAGCCACGGTCTGTCCTTCTTCCACGTCCTTGCTCGTTACGATACCATTAATCGGAGAAGTGATCGTGGCGTATGAAAGATTCCGTTCCGCTTTGGCTAAGGCTGCTTGCGTCTGTTCGTATGTACTTTTAGCACGTTCATAGTCGTACACACTTTGTTCGTAGTCTGTTTCGCTGATCAGCTGTTTCTCGTGTAGTGCTTTGTTTCTCGTGTATAGTTTCTTCTGGTAGTCGTATTCGGCCTTTGCGCCGTTGTATGTAGCTTGCGCTGATTGTAAATCGCTGAGCAGCGTTACCTTATCCATCTCGGCTATCACTTCACCCTGCTTTACTACAGAGTTATAGTCAATATATATTTTGTCAATGATACCTGAAACCTGTGTACCGACCTCTACCTCAGTGACCGGTTCAATGGTTCCTGTAGCTGTAATGGAATTGCTGATATTTCCTCGTGTAACTTTTTCAGTCACGAAGTCTACCTTGCCCTGTGCATTCTTCTTTCCGAAAATCCAGAATCCTGCTACAGCCAGCACGAGTACGACACCGGCTGCCAAAATTATTTTTTTCTTGTTCATATTGTTTGGTGATTATAATTCAATGTCTTTTCCTGCATAAAAATCGAGTAATGTACGATTCAAAATAGCCATATACTTAGCCTGAACCCGTTGTTGCTGTGCACTGAGCAGGTTATTTTTCTCGGTCAGCAGTTCAACCGTATTTTTCATACCCAGTCTGAACTGTTCATTGACCATATCAAAACTGGTCTGGCTGCTTTTCAGTTTCACTTCAGCTGCTGCATATTGTTGCTGTGCATTGAGCGCATCCAGCCAGAGTGTTTCAATCTCGGTGTAAAGCCCTTTTTGCTTGTCCTGCAAGTTCAGCAGTGAAGAGTTGTATTGGAACTGAGCTTTTTCTACCGCACTTTTGGTCTGTCGGTTATTAAAGATAGGTACACTTACTGTCAGACCAATCATGTTGTTCCATCCGTATTTCATCTGTTGTGCCCAGTTGTTCTGGCTTGCATTGTTGGTCATGCTGGAAGTAGATGCCGATAGGCTGATACTTGGATAATACCCGCTTTTAGCCGCAGAAATAGCCAACTTGGAATTGTCAATACTCAGTTTGCTGCTTTGTATTTCCGGACGGTTGGCCAGTGCCGTTTGGTAAACCTCGTCTTGATTGGGGAGTAGCTGCATCACTTTTTCATCGTCAAGTACCGGAAGTTCCAGCTCCATTTCCATGTTTCCGTCCAGTTCCAGCATTTGCTTCAGTTGAAGTTTATAGTTTCTCAGTGAGCTTTCGGAGGTTACCAGCTGGTACTGGTCATTACCGACTTGTGCTTCCAGTTGGGCCAAATCTGCTTTCGAAATACTACCCTGATTAAAAAGTTCTTTCGCGCGTTCATAGGTAGCTTTACTTACTTCCAGCGTACCTTTATTAATGTTTACCGATTCATCTGCATACAGAATCTGCAGGAAAAGTTTGGTAATCTCTTCCTTGAGCGTGTTTTCCGTTTCGGCTACGGTCAGTTCCGCTATTTCCTGATTCTTCTTTTGCTGTTTGATGTTGTTCAGGCGCTGTCCGCCGTTCCATAATGTCCATTGTGCAGACAAGCTGTAGCTGCCGTTATAGGTAGTTTTATTGTTACTGCTGATGATTTCAGTACCACTAACCGTGGCGCTGTTTTCCTGATAAGGACGGTTCACGATGTTGTGTCCGGTGTTGAACGAGAGGCTTGGAAAGAGTGCAGCCTTTGCTGTCTTTACATCCACTTCGCTTTCCTGTAAGGAAATCTTGTTCTGCTGTAACTGGATATTTTTCTCCAGCGCATAGTTTATGCAATCTTCAAGCGACCAGGTTTGTTTTTCCTGTGCATTTGCCGACAGGAAAGTCGCGAGCGCGGCGAAGAAAATGAGTTCTCTTTTTTTCATATTTCGTTTAATTTTTACATTGCAAATGTATTTCATAATAAAAAAAGAGGCAAAATAGATAGATTTACCCACAGAATATCTCGATAAACCCTTGTTTTTTCCCGATAAAGTACTTACTTTGTAATCATTATAAAAATAGACTATGATTAAAAAGAATCTCATTCGTGTTTTTTATTTTTATCGTGATGGTTTTCGGGAGATGACTTGGGGGCGTGTCCTTTGGGCGATTATCCTGATAAAGCTTTTTGTCATGTTTTTTGTGCTGAAACTGTTTTTTTTCCCTTCCTTCCTGGAAGGAAAGACGGAGGCCGAGAAGCAGGACTATGTGGGACTGGAGTTGACAAACCGGATGGCAGAATAACTATACCTTATTTATATTAGTAACTGATAAAGTAATTTCTTATGCTTGAAACAATCGACACTTCAATGATTGACTGGTCGAGGGCACAGTTTGCCTTGACCGCCATTTACCATTGGCTGTTTGTGCCGCTGACTTTAGGGTTGGCTGTGATTATGGCTACAATGGAGACATTGTATGTACGTACAGGGAATGAATTCTGGAAGCGTACGGCAAAGTTTTGGATGAAACTGTTTGGAATAAACTTTGCCATTGGAGTGGCAACCGGTTTGATTCTGGAGTTTCAGTTTGGTACGAACTGGAGTAACTATTCCTGGTTCGTGGGTGACATATTCGGTGCTCCGCTGGCCATAGAAGGCATTTTAGCTTTCTTCATGGAAGCGACTTTCGTGGCTGTCATGTTCTTTGGATGGCACAAGGTGAGCAAAGGTTTTCATCTGGCTTCTACCTGGCTTACCGGTTTGGGAGCCACGATTTCTGCCTGGTGGATTCTGGTGGCTAATTCCTGGATGCAGTACCCGGTGGGAATGGAGTTTAATCCGGAAACCATGCGAAACGAAATGGTTGATTTCATGGCAGTGGCCTTCTCGCCAGTGGCAGTGGTGAAATTTTTCCATACTGTATTAAGTAGCTGGATGCTCGGAGCCGCTTTCGTCATCGGAGTCAGTGCCTGGTATCTGATTCGTAAACGTGAAAAAGAATTTGCACTTGCCAGCATGAAGGTGGCAGCGGCAGTCGGATTGTTTGCTGCCTTAGTAACCGCCGGCACAGGCGATAAGTCTGCGTATCAGGTAGCTCAGGTGCAACCTATGAAATTGGCCGCTATGGAAGCGCTTTATGAAGGAGGTACACATGAACCTCTGACGGTGGTAGGCTCCATCAAGATACCCGAAATGCTTTCTTTCCTGGCTACGCATAGCACGGCAGGATATGTGCCGGGCATCAATAACCTGCTGGAAGGAGGCTATACATTACCTGATGGTTCAACGGCTCTTTCGGCAGATGAAAAGATGGTGAACGGCAAGAAAGCCATTACTGCACTGGCCGATTTCCGTCGGGCAAAAGAAGAAGGCGATGAGGCTTCCATGCAGATTGCAAGCAGTGCCTTGAAGGAATACATGCCTTATTTCGGCTACGGATACATTCAGGCTAAGGAAGACCTTGTACCTCATGTAGGTCTGCTCTTCTGGTCTTTCCGCGTGATGGTGGGGTTAGGTATGTATTTCATACTGTTCTTCCTGGTTATTTTATTCCTCGTATGGAAAAAGCGGCTGGCAGAACTCAACTGGCTGCACTGGATTTCCTTGTGGAGCATTCCGTTGGCTTACATCGCCAGTCAGGCAGGATGGATTGTGGCCGAGATGGGACGTCAGCCCTGGACGATTCAGGATTTGCTGCCCGTCAATGCGGCAGTGTCAAAACTGGAAACGGGCTCCGTGCAAACCACTTTCTTCATTTTCCTTATCATGTTTACCGTGCTGCTTATTGCCGAAATCGGTATCATGGTAAAAGCCATCCGTAAAGGTCCGGACGAAAAATAAACTAACCGATACATCATTTTAAAACCGAAAAATATGGATTCAACTTATATATTTTTGCAGCATTACTGGTGGTTCCTGGTTTCCTTATTAGGAGCCTTGCTGGTCTTTTTGCTGTTCGTGCAGGGAGGAAACTCTTTGCTCTATTGCTTGGGACGTACCGAAGAAGAACGTACGTTACTGGTTAATTCCACCGGACGTAAATGGGAATTTACCTTCACCACTTTGGTTACTTTCGGAGGAGCCTTCTTTGCTTCTTTCCCTTTGTTTTATAGCACCAGCTTCGGAGGAGCTTACTGGTTATGGATGATTATTCTCTTCAGTTTTGTGCTTCAGGCTGTGTCCTACGAATTTCAGTCGAAACTCGGCAACTGGCTGGGCAAGCGTACCTATCAGTTCTTTCTGGTGCTGAATGGTATTGTAGGTCCGCTATTGTTGGGAGCGGCTGTCGCTACCTTCTTCAACGGCTCCAACTTTGTGGTGAGCAAAGGAAACCTTACCGACGAAATGATGCCGGTCATCAGCCATTGGGGTAACGGATGGCATGGGCTGGATGCGTTTGCTGACCCGTGGAACCTCATTTTAGGATTTGCGGTGCTCTTCCTTGCCCGCTTGCTGGGAAACCTCTACTTCATTAATAATATCCGTCATGAAGCGTTGAATGCCCGTTTCCGTCGTCAGTTGATAGCCGATGCGGTACCCTTCCTTGTATTCTTCCTGGCATTTGTGATTCGCACCTTACTGAAAGATGGGTTTGCCGTCAATCCGGAAACGGGGCAGATTGTGATGGAACCTTTCAAGTATTTCCATAACTTTATAGCGATGCCTTATCTGTTGGTGTTGTTCCTGTTAGGAGTAGTCGGGGTGTTGTATGGTTTGGGAAAAAGCATTTTCTGCAAGGCCTATACCCGTGGCATCTGGTTTGCCGGTGTGGGTACGGTGCTGACGGTACTGGCCTTGCTGTTGGTTGTAGGTTATAATCATACCGCTTATTATCCTTCTACAGCCGATTTACAGAGTTCACTGACCATTGCCAACAGCTGCTCCAGCCAGTTTACCCTGAAAACCATGGCTTATGTATCTATTTTAGTTCCTTTTGTACTGGCCTACATTATTTATGCATGGCGTGCTATCGACCGTAAGCCGTTGACCATGGAAGAAATCAAAGAAGACGAGCACAGCTATTGATTCATGCCGTCTGTAACAGCGTATAACACACCGTCGTCCGAAGCAGAAAATCGGACGACGGTTATTTTTTTTGCAGAAAAATGCAGAAATCTCACGTAAAAATCTTTTCTGGTTCGTATATAGCTTTATACATTTGTAATTAATGAAGCTTGAAGATATGAAAAGACTGATTTTAACCGTACTATATGTTTTCCTGTGTTTGGGAATGCAGGCAGCCGCTTCTTTCCCGTTCCGCCATATCGGTATTCGTGACGGACTTCCCGACAATTATGTGAAAAATGTATTCGGGCTTCCCGACGGGCGTTTGGGAGTGCGTACGACCTCTTTGCTGAGTTTTTACGACGGAAAGAATTTCATCAACTATCCGTTGTGGAAGGCTCCGGTCTATGGCATTGACCAGGAATCAGTCATTCCTCTTCAGTACCTGGATGCCGATGGAAGAATCTGGCTGAAAGAAAAAGGAAATTTGAAAATCTTTGACTTGGACAAGGGCGGATTTATTCAGCCGGATACGCTATTAGCTGGATGGGGCATAAAGGAAAAGATTTCAAATGTGTTCATTGATTCCAATCTTCATGCTTGGCTGGTGACAGCTTCTCAGCGTGTACTCCTTTATGATACAAAGAACCATCAGTTGCAGACCATAGGAGAAGACCGGCATTTCCTGAATGGAAATGGTACGCTGATGGCAGTGGAGTCATACGGTAATGTGAGCTGGATGCTGCATGAAAGCGGTTTGCTGCGTGCCTATGACCGGAATCAGAAGAAATTTATCCGGCAGGAAACCTTCTTGCAGAATCGTTTGAAGGGCGACCAGCAAGTGGTAATTCGGATGCTGGACAGCGGTGACTTCTGGATTGCGTGGAATACAGGGGTTATTTTTTATATGAATGCCATCCATGACTGGAAAGAAATAGAACTTCCTTCTCCTTTTGGGGAGATTACTTCATGTGATGTGGAAAAGTCGGGTAATGCCTGGGTTGGGACATCCAGTCGTGGTATATTCCTAATAGATAAATATAACTTCTCGGTTTTTTCGGCTGACCCCTTTCACGCTACCTTAGGAGGAAGAGGGTATACGAACGTACATAGTATTTATGTAGATAAAAAGAGCGGAACCGTATGGGCAGGTTTGTTTAACAGAGGATTAGCCTATTACCATTCCAGCATGAGCAACTTTACTTTATACAATAAAAAGAATATTGCAGGCGATTGGGGTAGTGATGATGTGTTATGTATGTTGGAAGCCGATGATGCCTCTATCTTTTTAGGTACATCTGCAGGACTTTATCGTTTATCTGCCGACCGGACATCGGTAAGTTGTCCGTTTAAGGAGTTGAGCAACGGATTGTTTCGAACTGCCTATAAGGACTTGAAAGGAAGGATGTGGTTTGGTACTTATATGGACGGACTTTATTGTATAGATAAAGGTAAAATTTCACATTATCTATTCCCGGTTCGTGAAGGGATGGACTTGAATAATATTCGTACGCTGACCGAAGACATAGAGGGTAATCTGTGGGTGAGTGTAAACGGTGGAGTTGGGAGGTTTGATATCCGATCTGGCAAGTTGGATTTGTTAGTTGACAAATATCCTGAATTGTCTCGATTTAAGATAGCCAATACGATGTCTTTTGATGCTTCTGGTCGTTTGGTGGTAGGAGCAGACAATGGAATTTATTTTTATGACATAAAGAAAGATAGTCTTTACATTCCCGGACATGCAAAAGGTAAAGACCCGTTTCAGATTTTAGCGGGAGAGAAATACAATTGTATGCTGAACGATAGCCGGGGATTATTATGGATGGGAACCCAGTATGGAATAAAGGTACTTTCTCCAGACCGGAAGATTGATGTGTTGGGGGAAGAACATGGGTTTGAAAATCTGACCATTCAGGCAATGCAGGAAGATTATAATAATGAGGTCTGGATTACCACAATCAATGCATTATATAAGGTAAGTGTAGCAAAAGAAGGTGGACAGAATGAATATACAGTAGTTTGTTTGGACCGGAATCACAGTCGTGAATGGGATGACTTGTATGAGTTTTGTTCCATGCGGACCCGAAAAGGAGAACTTTGTTTTGGAAGAATGGATGGATTTTATTTGTTTTCTCCTGAAAATGTGGTGTTTACTCCTTGTGTTATTTCTCCTTTGTTTACCGGATTTCGTTTGTTCAACGAATCGGTTTCGTGTGGAGAAGAATATCATGGAAGGGTTTTGTTTACTCAGTCAATCGACAAGGTACGGTCGGTAACACTGAATTATGATGAAAATTTCCTGACCTTTGACTTTTCCAGCTTGAATTTTGTAAACCCTTCGCAGACTTATTTCCGTTATCGTTTAGAGGGAGCTGATAAAAAGTGGAATGAAATAGTTTCCGATAAGGGGCAGGGAAGCGTAGTGTATAATAATTTGTTGCCGGGTGAATATACGTTTCATGTGATGAGTGCCGGAAACGATCATGTATGGAGCCCGGAATCCATTTTTCAAGTGACAATTCTTCCGCCATTTTGGGCTACGAGTTGGGCTTTTGTACTTTACTTTTTATGCCTGATAGGGGTAGTCATTTTAGGAGTGAGGTATGTGTACCGAAAAAATAATCAGAAACTGATTCGATTGAAAGAACAACAGGCAGCCCAGCAAAAAGAGGAACTGAATCAGTTGAAGTTCCGCTTCTTTACCAACATTAGTCATGAACTTCGAACTCCGCTCACTTTGATACTTACCCCATTGGAAGTGCTTCGGAAAAAGGTGAGCGACGAGCAGGTACTTCGTCAGCTTGATACGGTCTATAAGAATGCACAAGAACTGTATACCCTTGTCAATCAGTTGCTCGATTTTCGTAAGATGGAGATGAAAATGGAAAAACTTCATCTTACCGCGGGCGATTTGGAAGAGTTTGTGTCAGCATTGTATGCTAATTTTCAACCCTTTGCCAAGGAAAAGCAGTTGGATTTTCGTCTGGAGCTTTCAGCTGCTCATTGGTATATGAATTTTGACCATGAAAAATTGCATCGCATTTTAAATAACTTGCTTTCAAATGCATTCAAGTTTACGCCGGAAGGAGGGCGTGTAGTGCTTTCTTTGTCAGCAGAGGAAGTTGAAGGGCATTCTTTTGCCAATATAACAGTTTCAGATACAGGAATTGGCATATCAGATGAGGCATTGAAGCATATTTTTGAGCGCTTTTATCAAGTACAGCATCCGGACGACAGCAAGGTTGGAAGTGGAATTGGGTTGCATTTGGTGAAGGAATATGTAGAGTTACATGAGGGAACGATTCGTGTAGAAAGTCAGCCGGGAAAAGGAACGTCCTTTATTGTACGAATTCCGATGGATTTGAAGATGTCAGAAGAAACAACTTTAGCTTCGGATACTTCCGATGACCGGAAAAAACTTTTGATAGTGGAAGATAATCAGGATTTCCGTCATTTCCTCAAGGAGCAGCTTTCTGAAACGTATCAGGTAATTGATGCACCAGACGGTGAAGAAGGAGAGAAACTTGCAGTCGAACAGAATCCGGACTTGATTATCAGTGATATAATGATGCCGAAAGTGGACGGGCTGGAGCTGTGCCGCCGTATCAAGCACAACGTACAGACATCGCATATCCCGGTTATCCTGTTGACAGCCCGCAGTGGAGACGAGGCAAAAATCAGCGGTTATGCGGTTGGGGCTGATTCCTATATATCCAAACCTTTCAGCTTTGATGTGTTACTGGTGCGTATCAAGCAGCTTATCGAGCAGCAGGAGGGCCGGAAGAAAGAATTCCGCAAGACGCTGCGTGTCAATCCCAGTCGCATAACAATTACTTCTATTGATGAGCAGTTGCTTCAGAAAGCCCTGAAATTGATAGAAGAACATATCGACAATTCCGAGTATAACGTGGAACAGTTGAGTACCGATATGGGAATGAGCCGTATGAATCTTTACCGAAAGTTGCAGGCTATTACCGGACAGACTCCGACGGAATTTATCCGTACCATTCGTTTGAAGCGGGCTGCCCAACTTCTTCAGGACGGAAAACTGAATGTGTCGGAAGTGGCCGACCGGGTGGGATTCAGTTCTTCCAGCTATTTTACCAAGTGCTTTAAGGAGCAGTTCGGCGTATTGCCTACGCAGTATTCCGAGACAGATGAGTCTGGTAAAACAGATGAAAAATAAGGCTTCCAAAAACGTAAGTGCGTTTAGGTTCAAACGCAAGTGCGTTTTATTTGAAACGCAAGTACGTTTTGATCAAAACGCAAGGACGTTTGAGTTGAAACGCACTTGCGTTTTTTTAGTGAATATATGGTTGTTTATTTTACACTTTTTATTATCTTTATTTTCAGGCTTTAAGGAGAAACTTTTATATTTGTATATTCTTAATACAAATCTGATAAATACCATGAAAAAACTATTTTTGCTGGTTGTGCTTCTTATTTCTATGGGGACTGGAATATGGGCGCAATTTCCCAAGGCAATCTTTCCCGGTGATTATCCGGACCCTTCCATCCTGCGCGACGGGAAGGATTACTACATGACGCATTCTCCTTTTTGTTATGCTCCCGGATTGCTTATCTGGCATTCCACTGATTTGCTGCACTGGGAGCCGGTTTGCAGAGCATTGTCTGAATATGAAGCTTCGATTTGGGCACCCGACCTGCTGAAATACCAGAACCGTTATTACATTTATTATCCCACATCTACGGGCGAGAACTATGTGATTTATGCCGACAATATTTGCGGTCCGTGGAGTAAGTCGGTAAAATTGGATGTAAAAGGCATTGACCCCGGTCATGTGGTAGGAGAAGACGGAAAGCGTTACCTGTTTACCAACAACGGCTGGATTACCCCTTTGAGTGATGACGGACTGAAAGTCACCGGAAAGAGCCGGAAGGTGTACGACGGTTGGGAATATCCGGCCAACTGGGTTACAGAAGGGAAGGATATGTACCTGGAATCTCCCAAGCTACTTTATAAAGACGGATATTATTACATGATGTCGGCCGAAGGAGGAACTGCCGGACCGGCTACCAGCCACATGTGTGTGGTGGCACGTTCCAAATCGGTGTTCGGTCCGTGGGAGAACTCACCTTATAACCCCATTGTACATACTTACAGCGCCAGTGAAAACTGGTGGTCAAAAGGTCATGGTACCCTGGTAGATGACGTGAACGGCAACTGGTGGGTGGTGTATCATGCTTATGCCAACGGCTACCATACGTTGGGACGCTCTACCTTGATTGAGCCGATAGAATGGACTAGCGACGGATGGTGCCGTACCCAACAAGACGCCGTCTGGTTAAGCGAAAACAGACAACCGGAATGGAAGATGGAACTGTCGGATGATTTCAGTAAACCGGAATTGGGCCTTCAGTGGACGTTCTGGAAGGAATATGCGCCCAAAGCTTTGACATTTACGGAAGGGGAAATGCAGGTGAAGGCCAAGGGACGCACTCCGGCAGACGGTCGTCTGCTGTTGGTTACAGCTATGGACAAATGCTATGAAACGGAAGTCGAAGTGAGGTTGGGAAATGGAAACATCGGAGGTCTGTTGTTGTACTACAATGAAGAAGCGTACGCAGGAGTGACATCCGATGGAAAGAATTTCACGGTGTATCGGGGAGAGGAAAAACCTTTGACGGTAGCCAATAAAATAGGTAAAAACTTCCGGGTGAAACTACTGAATCAGGGCAACCGCCTGAAAATGTCTGTCAGTGCAGATGGAAAGTCCTGGGAAGTGCTTGCCCAGAATGTGGATGTTGCTCGTCTGAATCATAATGTGTATAAAGAATTTTACGCTTTGCGTCCGGCCTTGTTTGCTGCTGGAAAAGGAAAAACAGGTTTCCGCAATTTCCGTTATCGCAATGCCATTCCCGAAGAAAAAGACATGGGAGCCTATCTGATGGTTTTCCATCGGGATGAAACACACGGCTTGTATATGGCAGTAAGTCGTGACGGCTACACCTTTACGGCAGTCAATGAAGGAGAGCCTGTGCTGGCCGGAGACACGATAGCCCAGCAGCGAGGTATCCGTGACCCTCATATTTTCCGTGGACCGGATGGTGCCTTTTATTTAGCCATGACCGATTTGCATGTATTCGGTTTGCGCGACGGTTATCGCAAGACGGAGTGGGAGCGCGGACCGGAATACGGCTGGGGAAATAACCGGGGACTTGTATTGATGAAATCCTGGGATTTGATTCACTGGAACCGGGCAAATATCCGTTTCGACAAGCTTTCAGCCGGATTAGGCGAAATAGGTTGTGTATGGGCACCCGAAGTGGCATACGATGACAAGAAAGGCAAGCTGATGATTTATTACACCATGCGTTTCAAGAGCGAGGCCAACAAATTGTACTATGTGTATGTGAACGATGATTTCAATAAGATAGAAAGCACGCCACAGATTTTGTTTGAGTACCCGATGGACGGTGTGTCTGCTATTGATGGAGACATTACCAAGGTAGGCGATAAATATCATTTGTTTTATGTGGCACACGATGGGGTAGGTGGTATCAAGCAGGCGGTATCTGACCGGATGAACGGTGGTTATATATATGATGCCCGCTGGTATGACTTTGAACCCAAAGCATGCGAAGCCCCCAACGTATGGAAAAGGATTGGAGAGGACAAGTGGGTATTGATGTATGACATTTTCAGCATTCATCCTCATAACTTCGGTTTTGCGGAAACCTCCGATTTTGTACATTTCAAGAACCTGGGTCACTTCAATGAAGGAGTCATGAAAACCACCAACTATACTTCGCCCAAGCACGGAGCGGTGATTCATCTGACAAAAGAGGAAGCAGACAATCTGGAGGAATACTGGAAAACGCATCAGCGGAAGTATGATCGCGAAACATTCCTTCGCCAGCAAGGTCAACACACCAGAAAATGAGAAATACTTGATGGTAAAAATGTAAAGTAACAATGTAACGGGAAGCCGCAGAAATGCCCTTAGAGGGTGTTCCTGCGGCTTTTTTGTCTTTCAAGACTCTATTGTTACAAAATTTATAGTTCTTGTTACCTCCTTTTTATTCTGTTTGTATATATGAGTGTACTTTTGTATACGGAAAAACAAAAAAGATATGAAAGACACTTCAGCACATATTACTGTTCAGTTCCTGACGGAGACATACACGACTTACAGACCGCTGGTGTTTCGTTACATATATCGTAAGCTGAACGGCTGTATGGAAACGGAAGATTTGGTACAGGATGCCTTTCTCCGTTTGCTGGAATATCGTTCTATGCTCCGTCCCGAAACTGTCCGTTCCTTTTTATATACCATTGTCCGTAACTTGGTGACCGATTACCTTCGTCGTCATTATAAAAAACAAGAGGTAATGGCTTGCATGTGTGAAGGGCTTTCTGCATCGGTAGAAGATATGGAAAGTGCGGTAATGGCAAAAGACTTGTCTTGTCAGGAAGAAAAACGAGTCAATCTGCTTTCTCCAAAAGTGAGAGCTGTGTATAGCATGTCGCGTTTTGAGGGAAAAACTACTTTAGAAATAGCAGAAGAGTTGAGTATTCCGAAACGTACGGTAGAGGGATATCTTCTGACTGGACGTAAGGTGGTGAGGGAGTATATGCGACAGTGCATTTGATAATTGAACAATAAATAATAACACTTAATAAACTAATGTATGAAAACAAGGACATTTCTGATTGCAGCTCTCTATTTATTGGCAGCATGTGCAAAAGATGAAGGTGCAGACGGGTCGAATCAACCGGGAAATGAAACTGGCGATGAGACACCGCAGGAAACTTCTATTTCGTTTACGGCAGATATTCCGGCTTTCGTGAAAGGTGAGTCGCGTACTACAGTAGACAATAACTGGAGTGAATTGTTGAATCCGGCGGTGGCTGTAGAAATTGACGGGGTAGTGAAAGCCTATACCGTGGATGTTAAAGGAAGCCTGACTTCTGAGGATCCTTTTTTATGGGGTGACAAAAAAGAGGTCACAGTCAATGCCTGGTATCCTTATGTGGAGGGAAGTAAAATCTCAGATGAGGCACTTACGGTAATGGCCGATCAAAGTAAGCTGGAAAATTTTGTGGGAAGTGACCAGTTGGAAGTCGTTTCCGCTACGGTGACTCCTTCTTATTCGGTCTTGTCATTTTCTCATCGGGTAGCTAAACTAGTTTGTTCATTGACGGTGGAAAACGGTACGGCGGAAGGAGCTATTGTTCGGCTTTTAAACTTGAAGCAAGTGCAGGAAGGTACTTCTGTGACTGCTACTTCAGACTGGAAGGCATTGATGGTGCCACAAACTATTCCCGCAGGGCAGGATTTTGTGGAAGTAACAGTTCCAAGTATGGGAAATCTTTCTTTCGTGTCTGCTCCTGTTACGGATTTCGTGTTTGAAAGAGGAAAAGTGTACTATTTGAATATTAACGTATCGAAAGAAGGAACTACAACGGTAGAAATCTCTTCTGCTGTGGCTTGGGGAAATAGTGATACGGTTTCTGTGCCAGGTAACTCTACAGATGTGAATCCTTCACCGGGTGAACCGGAGTGGGGAAGCGGTGATGGCGATACGGATATGTCAGGTGAATCGTCGGAGGTGAATTCTTCATCAGATAATCCAAGTTGGGGACATAACGAAAAGGATGATGAAGAACTTGAAGCAAATGAAAATAAAAATAATGAATCTACTGATAATTAAATTAGAAGAATAGGAGTTGGTTTTAAAGGAAAAGATTGCAGACAGGATATTTTTTTGAACAATTAAGAATATAAACAAATAAATACTATGATTATGAAAGGTTATTTTATGAAATCATCAATAGCTCTGATGGTGCTTTCAGCTGCATTGGCAAGTTGTACTCAAGAAGAAATTGTGCAAAACGATGTACCTACTCGTCAGGTACTAAATATAAGTGTGAATACACAGGACTTTGTTTCAGAAGACGGAAGTCGTGCTACTACAGGTACAGATGAAAATCGTACTACAGCATTCGTTAAAGGAGATGAAATGGGTATGTATGTCATTTCCAATGATGGAACAGTGATTTGTAACAATGAAAAATTTGTGTACGATGGTAAGGCATGGAATGCAGAAAATGAATTATACTATTGGAAAAATGCAAACTATATAGCGTATTATCCATATAATGCAGATTTGACCGCACAAAACATTACTACTGTAGACGCAATTAAAACTAAATTTGCTGAATCAGATGATTTTTATACTCAAAATACGGCAGAAGCATACGAAAAGGCAGACTTGATGCTTGCTGAAGTTAACAATCCTGCGGATGAAATTATTCAATTTAATTTGGCACACCAGTTCTCTATGGTAGAGATTAATGTACCGGTACGTAAATATGTAACAAGTGATGGTTATAAGTACACGGCTCCAGTAGGAATGGCGGATGATTCTACAATAAAGATTGGAGAATCTGATGTGAAGCCTTATATGGCAGGAAAAGGTACGTTTCGTTTTATCGTTCCTTCTGGAGAAATTTCTTTGACACTGGACGGCCGTTTGGTTTATGATGAAAATGTACCTGTGTATTTCGGAAAGAGTGAAGCTGAATCTATAAATCTGGAAGCTAATAGTTGTAAAGTTTATAATGTAACTTATAATAAAATTTCAGAAACAGAGGTAGAACGTGATATAGAGGTGGGGGATTATTACTATGCAGATGGTAGTATATATCCTTATGGAAATCAAGATGAAAATGATTGTCCTGCTCCGGTTAAGAACGGATGTATTGGAATTGTATTTTCTACAACTGGTGTGAATGATACGGATGGAGTAAATACATGGAATCACGGATATGTGCTTTCTTTCAAGAATACACCTGACGTAGGTATGTGGTCTGCAGATGCTACTGTCACATTGGGTGAAAATTATTATGTAGCAGGAACTGATTTTACTACTGAAGGATCTGTTGAAGCACGTAATGCTTTTTTGGATTTAAAGAATGGATATTTAGTAACTCAGGAATTGATAAAACAAGAAAATGCATTTGCTGCTCATGAAGCAGTTGCTTATGGTGATACTTATCCAGAATTTTCGGCACCTGAGGGTTTGTCAAGTGGTTGGTATCTTCCAAGTGTTGGACAAATTTATGCTATGTTGGACAATTTGGGAGAACTTGATTTTACAACAGATAAACAGCAAGCTCATTTATTCCTTGACAAAGATGGTAGTAGAGATAGAGCGGCAAAAGAGGCTGCAAGAGATAAAGTGATAGAGAAGATTCAGAAGATAAATGCTGACTATACATTAAAGGATAGTAGAGTTTGGTTGTGCAATGAAGGGGCAAATGATAAGGCATGGGCTATTCAATGGTTTGATAATTGGGTCGGATTCCATACCGATGATAAAACCATCTCAAATAATAATCAAAAAATTGTCCGCCCTATTCTTTCTTTCTAATAAAATATAAATAAATATCTCACTCATGGTACTATAAGGAGTAGTATGAGTGAGGTATAAATTAAATAAAACAGAATCTAATAATTCACGTATGAGAAATGAATCTTTATTTTTTTCACCCAAAAGAGTGCTTTATTCAGCCGTAATGGTTTCAGCTCTTTTGTGTGGAGGAAACATACAAACCCATGCGGAAGCACTTCATGCGCAGGCTGTGATGCAGACAGTGACTGTGAAGGGACAGGTCATGGACCCTACTGGAGTACCAGTTATTGGTGCCAGTGTGCTCGAAAAGGGAACTTCCAACGGGGTAATTACTGACATTGACGGTAATTTTTCATTGAAAGTGTCTTCACCCAATGCGGTAGTGGTGATCTCTTATATAGGTTATAAAACGGTAGAATTGCCAGCTTCCAATACGAAAAAATTGGCTCAGGTTACCTTAAAAGAGGATGCCGAAGTGCTGGATGAAGTAGTGGTAGTAGGTTATGGTGTGCAGAAGAAAACTACGTTGACCGGTGCCATTGACCAGGTGGACAGCAAGGTGCTTGAAAGCCGTGCGGTAACTAACGTCGGTTTGGCCTTGCAGGGACAGACACCAGGTTTGACGGTCACTCGTTCTTCTTCCCGTCCGGGTAATGAAGGTTTGAACTTCCAGATTCGTGGTGCTACGTCAGTCAACGGTGGCTCTCCACTGATTGTAATCGATGGAGTTCCGGCAGTAAATGCCACCTCCTTCCAAAATATGAACTCTGATGATATTGAAACCATTAGTGTGCTGAAAGACGGTGCAGCTTCTATTTACGGAGCAAAGGCTGCAAACGGTGTCATCCTGGTAACTACCAAGAAAGGTAAGGGTAAAGTTAACGTGAATTATGATTTTAATATGCGTTTTTCTACCTTGGGTGTTACTTCTTTCTCTCCGAATATGCAGCAGTATGCCACTATGTGGCTGGAGGCCAATAAGGAAGAAACCATTAAGAACTGGTGGGGGTGGTTGAATGAGGAAAACTTGCTTAAAATGCAGTCAGGTTACGAAGGTATTTATGTCATCAATCATCAGGAATGGGGCGACAAGATTTTCCTGGGTAATGCAAACCGTGTGGAAGAAATGTTTGCTACTCGTTTTTCTTATCAGCATAATTTGAGTGTGTCCGGTGCTACGGACAAGACGGATTATCGTATTTCTGCGATGTATGCCGATAACCAGGGTAACCTGGCTACAGCTTACGATGGTCAGAAACAGTTGAACTTACGTTTGAATTACGGTATTAAATTGACAAACTGGTTTAAGTTGGAAACAGCTGCCAGCATGATTAAGACAAACACATCTTCTCCTTCATGTGGTTTGGACAATACATTGTACGGAAATGAGCCTCCTTTGTTTCCGGCTAAAAACCCGTATGGACAGTGGTATGCTAATTATGGACAGGTGGGTGACCGTCAGCCTGCAGCTGCTACTTCGGACGGTGGACGTGACAACAAGACGAACTTGACTACCCGCGTAGACTTGAAGGCGATTGTGGATATTTGGAAAGGTATCAGTTTCGAAGGTATGGCTTCTTTCCAGAATGAAGAGTATCGTCGTGACCGCTGGGTGACTCCTGTACAGACATACGACTGGTTTGGAAATCCGGCACGTGAAGTCGTCAACTCTACTATTCCTGTATTAATTTATCCGGAAAATCCGTTGAACATCAAGGCTGAAAATAATCCGGGCTATCTGATGGAAGCAAATAACATGCTTTATCAGTATTATTCAGCTATTCTGCGTTATAAGAATACGTTTGCCAAAGTACATAATGTATCGGCTATGTTAGGTATCAACGCGGAAAAATGGGCTTCAAAGAAGATGGCTGCGGCTCGTGAAGATTTTGAAGATTCCGGTGTATATGACTTGAATCTGGCAAGCGGACAGCAAGGTAATAGCGGAGGTAAGACACAGAATGGTACTTACTCTTACATTGCGCGTGTAAATTACGACTATAATGAAAAATATTTGCTGGAGTTGATGGGCCGTCGTGATGGTAACTCCAAGTTTGCCAAAGGTCATAAGTTCCAGAACTTTGGTTCTATGTCTGTGGGATGGGCTTTCACGAAAGAGAAATTTATGGATTTCATATCTCCGGTGTTGAGCTTTGGTAAGGTGCGTTTCAATATTAGTTCTTCTGGTAATGATGCCGGTCTGGGAGACTTTGATTATGTAGCTTTGGTAGGTATGGGTTCTACTACATTGGGACAACCGGCAGCTACACAGGTGTCCAGTGGTTTTAGCGGTTTGGTAAGCTATGACCGTACATGGGAGCGTGTCACTCAGAAAAATATCGGTGTGGATTTGAACTTCCTGGATAACCGGTTGACTACTACTTTTGAATATTTCTGGAAAGATAATAACGGTATGTTGTCGCAAGTTACTTATCCTTCTTTGCTGGGTGGTACTCCGCCGAAAACAAACAGTGGACATCTGAGTGTGAAAGGATGGGAGTTGACTGTAGGCTGGCGTGACAGTTGGAAAGATTTTTCATACTATGTAAACTTTAATGTGAGCGATACGAAAAGTTTGCTGAGAGAACTGGAAGGAGCTGATTCTTATGGCGCAGGAAAGAATGGAGCTGTAAACGGATACCCACTGAATTCTTTCTTCTTGTTCCGTACGGATGGATTCTTTAAAGATCAGGCTGAAGTAGACCGTTACTATGCACTTTACAATGATGGAGGTTCGGCACTTTCAAATATTGGACAAGGCACAGCCGATGCACTTCGTCCTGGAGATACCAAGCGTCTGGATTTGAACGGTGATTACAAGATTACGGCCGACGGAAATGAAAACAGTGACTTGCAGTTTGTGGGAGATGCTAATCCACACTATGTGTTTGGTATTAATGCCGGGATCAATTGGAAGGGTATTGATGTTAGTGCCATGTTCCAGGGAGTAGGTAAGCAGTACATCATGCGTACAGGCTGGATGGCTTATCCTTTCTATGCACAGTACACTAACCAGAATCCGATGTTCTTAGGACAGACTTGGACGGAAGATAATCCGAATGCTAAATATCCTCGTCTGACTACTCATCAGAACCGTTCACACTGGAATTATGAAAACAATGATTTTATGCTTCAGAATAATCGCTACATCCGTTTGAAATCTTTGATTGTGGGATATACGCTGCCACAGAATTGGACACGGAAAGCCAAACTGGAGAAAGTACGTATCTATTTCTCAGGTAATGACCTTTGGGAAGCAACGAGTATTGCCGATGGTTTCGACCCGGAAATGGGAGAGACCTCGAACAACAACGGTTATCCGTTTAGTCGTACCTGGTCATTTGGTGTGAATATCGGTTTTTGATGCATCAGTAAACAGTTAATTTATAAAAGGAAGTTATGAAAAAATTGACATATATAGCAGCCTGTGCTTGCATTTGGGGATTTTCTTCTTGTGCAGACATGTTTCTTGATTTGGAACCGCTGGACACGAAGACAGACGTGGTTTATTTCCAGACTCCCGAACATTTCCGCGAATATGCAACAGGGCTTTACGGACAGTTATTAGGCTGGCAAAGCCGTTACGGATCTATTTTTGACCACATGGATTGCTCGTCTGACTTGTCTACTTATTTTTCGAACAATGCGGATGTGGGTTTCGGAAAGATTATGGTTGGTTCTAATGATGGACGCTGGGATAATTGCTATGCCAATATTCGTGCGGTGAATATGTTGTTCCAGAAAGCGGAAAGTTATGCTGGTGACCAAAGCGATTTAGCCCAATCATTAGGTGAAGGATATTTTTTCCGTGCCTATTCTTATTTTTACTTGCTGAAATTTTTTGGTGGTGTACCTATTGTGAAGACGGTACTGGATGTGGATTCTCCCGAATTGAGAGCTTCACGTAACAGTCGTTATGAAGTAGTTGACCTGATATTGTCCGATTTGGATAAGGCTATTGAGTATTTACCAAGCGAACAGAACATTCCTTCTGAAGATAAAGGACGTATCAGTAAAGGTGGAGCGGAAGCTTTTAAGGCAAGAGTGTTATTGTATGAAGCTACCTGGCGTAAATATAATGGAACAAGCACTGATTTTGAAGGTTCTGCAGGTCCGCAATCTGATCAGGTCAATGCATTTTTGGAAGAGGCTATTGCGCTGTGTGATGAGGTAATGGCCGATCCTGTATATAGCTTGTGGAATTACAATAGCGTAGCTGCCATGCAAAATATGAGTAACCGTTATTTGTTCTGTATTGAAAATGAAGGAAGCAATCCTGCAGGAAAGGGGAAAGATACGAACAAGGAGTTTATTCTTTATTCAGTGTATGACCAGAAAACACGTCCGGCCAGCATTGATTTGACGCAGACACTTTGGAAACTTACACCGAGTCGTAAGTTAATCGATATGTTTGTATGTACAGATGGTTTGCCTATTGATAAATCTCCCAAGTTTCAAGGTTATCAAAAACGTGGAGATGAATTCAAAAACCGTGATTACCGTTTGAAGTCATATATAGGAACTCCAGATGCCAATACTAAACTGACAGGTGGAAATGCTGGATATACACCTTATAAGTTTACTTTGTATGGACGTAATACGACCAACAAGGATGAATATTCCAATTATCCGGTACTTCGTTTGGCTGAGGTATATTTGAATTATGCAGAAGCTGTGTATGAACGGTATGGTGAAATAACCAACGAACAATTGAATAAATCCATTAATAAGTTGCGTGGACGCGCCGGTGTAGCTTCCTTGACAAATGAACTGGTTACAGAGAATGGCTTGGACATGTTGACGGAAATTCGTCGCGAACGTACGGTAGAGTTGTACATGGAGGGTTTCAGATACGACGATTTGAAACGCTGGGGTAAGCTGGAAGAAGAGTTGAATGAGTCTCGCTGTGGTATGGTCGTAGGAGAGGCTGGTTATCCCACTGATTTTGTGAATAATGAAGGGAATGCTATTCTTTCGGAATATACTCCGAATGTATATATCTGGGGAACGGAAAAGGTAGAAACAGGAAAAGGCATGCATGCGGCAGTTGTACTGGCTGGCAAGTCGGATATTCAGGTTTCAAAGAGTGATTATCTCTGGCCAATTCCGCAACGTCAGATTGACTTGAATCCGAATTTGATTCAGAATCCGGGGTATTGATAAAATCACTAATAGAAAAAGAAATATGAAACATATTGTAAAATATAGTTTGAAATGGTGTTTGGCAATTACTTTTTCCTTGCTTTGTTTTGCTTGTGAGAAAGATGCCAATTTTAAGGAGTATGCTTATCCTGTACCGGAAATAACTGGCATCTATCCGGTTTCTGGATATGTAGGTTCCCAGGTGGCTATTTTAGGTAAAGATTTTGGAGATCAGATTGAAGCCGTCAAAGTGACCTTTGGTGGGATGGAAGCCCAGAAGATTTTTTCATGTACAGACGGGCGTATTATTGTGGAGCTGCCAGATGGGGCACAGACTGGGAAAATCGGATTAAAGGTGTGGAATCACACTGTGGAGTCGTCGGATACCTACACTGTAATACCGACTCCGGTAATCTCTTCTATTAAGTCATTGAATAGCGCAGGTGATTTATTTGCTACTGCAAATGATGAAGTTGTGATTACGGGTAATAATTTTGGAGATGCAGTAGAAAATGTGAGTGTGGTAATCAAAGGTCTGCAAAAGGATGTGCGGGCCAATGTGGTGGCTGTGACGAATGAAGAAATTAAATTCAAGCTTCCAGCTGATTACGATGAATCGGGTACGGTGGTTATTAATGTAGGTGGTTATGAAGTGGAAGGTTCTGCTTTGATTAATCCTGCTGCAACCGGTGATGTGACAGCTCTTTTCTTGAAAAACTATAAACAGCCATTCTTGCGCGGAGATGTAAGTGATGGTGAGTGGGGTACAGCCCTTTATTGGTTGGCTTCAGACGGTTTTGGCTCTTCTCTTCAGTTCCCAGAAGCTTATCCTGATGGATTGCTAGCAATACAGTCTGGTTGGGGACAAGGTAAGAAAGAAAATGCGAAATTATATCAGTTAGCGACTTTACCTCCTGGCACTTATACATTTACATTACATGTAGTGGAAAATACTAACTCAGGAGGACGATACGGTGCTGTATTTGCTGTAGTAGAAGGTGAAGGAGTTATTCCGAATCTGAATAAAGAGCAGCAGAATGTGGAAGGTGCCAAGCAATGGACCTATAATCCGGTGCCGGCAGAAGTCCTCGGATGGAAACAGGTTACTGCTGGTTCGTTCTCTGAGCCTGTAGACTATCAGTGCGAGGTCACATTGACACAGACGACTTCTGTGACCATTGGGTTTGCAACCATGATGAATGGAAGCAGCAATGTGAAAATCTCGAATATTAAGATTGAAAGGAATTGATGCTAAAAGAGTCTTATCATGAAAAAGATATATTATTTATTGTGTTTGCTTCCTCTAATGCCTCTGGTGTCGTCTTGTGACGATGAAGAAGCAGAAGTGGTATTGCTTCAGAATCCGGAAAGTCAGCCTGTTACATTGAGCAGTATAACTCCTGATTATGGATTTGTGGGTGATCAGTTTACTTTGACCGGAACAAACTTTGGAGGAGGTGTAGATTTTATTCAAGTGTTTATCGGTGAAAATGAGGCGGAAGTGCTTACTTGTACCGATACTGAAGTAAAGGTGCTCGTTCCTAAGGAAGCGACTACCGGACGTATATCTGTCTGCTTTATGGGGCAGGAAGTTAACTCGGATCTGATGTTTCGGGTAATGGGTAAGCCATCGGTAGAACAGATGAAACCTCTTTTTGGGCTGGAAGGTACGCAAAAGGCCTGGGGATTTGTAGGCAGTGAAGTAACTTTTTCTGGAAGTGAGCTGGGAGGTAGCCAGGAAGACGTAAAGGTGATTTTTAAGGGAGCCACTAACACACCGGCTGAAATTGTTTCCTGGTCGGAAGAAGAATTTAAGGTAAAAGTTCCTGAAGGTGCCGTAAGTGGAAAACTTACATTGACGCTTGGTTCACAAACTGTGAATACGCCCTACGAGTTTAGACTGGTAGAACATGCTGCCGTTAGTGGAATAACTCCACAGCAGGGCTATAAAGGTTGTGAAGTGACTATTTCCGGAAAAGGTTTGGGAGATGAAACAACCAAAGGACAAACGAAAGTTTGGTTTGGAGATAAAGCTGGAACTGTATTGTCATGTGAGAATGAAAAAATAACAGTGAAAACTCCCAATTCTTTAGAAGAAGGAAAAGAATATAGTGTGATATTGGCAACCCCATTTGAAACAATCAATTTAGAGGGTAAATTTAATGTTGCACCTTCACCGGTTATTTCTGTGGATGATATACCTGATGATAGGTATATAGGAGAAACTCTTATAATAAAGGGGCAGAATATGCCAGTAAAAGCTGATTGGGAAAGTATTAATGTACATTTTGGGGATGTACAAGCAGTTCTTGCTCCAGAAGATTATACGGTAGATAATGCAGGAAATGGCATACTGAATGTAACAGTACCACATGGACTTGCAGCTGGATCAGTACCGGTTGTTGTTGAAATTGCAGGCATTGAGTTTATGCGGAAGAATATTACTATTATGATGGCTCCGGAAATAACTGCAGTAGATTGTCCATTGGTTGTTTCGGGTGGAACATTGAAGCTGTTAGGAACAAGTCTAGGAACTGATAGTTCTAAATTCTCAGAAGTGATGTTTGGCAATCAGGTAGCTTCTATATCTTCTGTAAATGAAACAGAATTGACTCTTACAGTTCCCAACTTTACAGGTAATAATATAGATAATGTGTTGATATCTTTTAATTATCAGATTGCCGAAGGTCGTATACTTGAAATGAAAGTTCCTCAAACGATTAATGTGATGGTTCCGGATAATGATATTACATCGTATGTGCTGAAAAATTACGAACGTCCTTTCCGTGGAGAAGGTGGATTTACTGGTGGTGAATGGGATGTGTTGTCAGATTGGACTCGCAATCAGAGCCTTATCAATGCAGGTGTTGGAGGACTTCAATATCCGGCAATTACAGGAGGAAGAGATCCGGAAGGAGTGATTGCTTTACATAAATGGGGCAAGGCTGCAACGAATGGCAAACTATATCAGAATGTAAAGTTACCTGTTGGAGAATATAAAGTTACCATTGCAGAGGTGACCTCTGGTGGAAATAATGGACAACGAAGAGATGCTGTTTTTGCTGCATTTGAAGGAACAACAGATGTAGATATTGCAGATTATGCTGGTAATTCATATCCTGATGCAGCTAAAGGTTGTTTGGGGTACATTGTTTTGACTCCTCCAGATGTAACTAATGTGACAAAAGAATTTAAGTTTGAGGTGAAAGATAAAGCGAAAGATGTTGTGTTAGGATTTGTGTCATGTACAGGAGCTAATGTGTGGATTACTTGTTCTTCTGTAAAAATTGAACTACTGAATGACTGATACATTCGTTTTGGAACTGCAAATATGGAAAGTAGACTAAAAAAATAAGATTATGAAAAGATTTTATTACATAACAGCCGCATTTGCCATCAGCCTGACTTTGTCGGGCTGTGGCGACGGCATTGATTTGCCGGATTTGAATGTGGAAACAGATTTGAATGAAATACCGTTGCCGGATGTATTGGAAGGGTTGGAAGAAATTGCATTGAAACCCGAAACAGAACCGATGAAACATGCGGAACAAGGGGTATATGCATTGCATACGGAAGATGATTTCAACCGGATTAGAGTAAATTTGAAATTAGATGAAGATCCGACTGGAAACTCTGGTGAAAGCCCTTGGAAGGAAGGATTTGCTTTGTTAAGAGATAATAAACTGGCACAGGAAACAACTACAATGAACTGTACAGCTGTAGAGACAATTATTCGTGGTGCAGGTGCAGAAAACTATATGAATGCTGCGAAAGCTGCAGCAAGAGCTTATCAACTGGCTCTTCGCTGGAAGATAGAAGGAAAAGAGGTGTATGCAGAAAAAGCAGTAGAATTGCTCAATATATGGGCAAATACGACTAAAGCCTTGGGAGGTAACTCTAATGTTTCATTGGCTGCAGGGATTTATGGACATGAATTTGCGATTGCTGGTGAAATTCTGAGAAGCTTTCCGGGATGGGCTCCTGAGGATTTTAAAAAATATCAGGATTGGATGTTAACGGTATGGTATCCTGCCAACAAGGACTTCTTGGAACGTCATCATGATACAAACGATTTGCATTATTGGGCTAACTGGGGACTTTGTAATATTGCATCAACGATGGCTATTGGTATTCTTACAGATCGTCGGGACATCTACAATGAAGCTGTAACCCATTTTCAGGTGGGTGAAACCAATGGACGTATTACACGTGCCATTTATTATGAGTTCCCCGGAACAAACTTTGCTCAGTTACAGGAGAGTGGGCGTGATCAGGGACATACGCTGATGTGTGTAGGTTTATTAGGAACTATTTGCCAATTAGCATATTGTCAGGGAGATGATTTCTTTGCTTATAAAGATAATCTTTTCCTGAAGGCTTGTGAATATGCTTCTGCTTATAATTATGCAATGAAGAGTGACTTGCCGTTTATGACCTATGTCTGGCAGCAGAATAATCAGTGGGGTGGTATTTCACCGGTGACCCAGAGTGTAATGGGTGAAGGGGGACGTGGAGGTACCCGTCCAATTATGGCATTGCCTTACTATCACTATTCGAAAATTAAAAACTTGGATGCTGATTTGACGCAGTATACGAAAATTGGATGTGACAGATTATTTCCAGAAGGTGGAGGTGATAATTATGGTACAGCAAGTGGTGGATATGATGCACTTGGGTTTGGTACTTTGATGTATGCACGTTAAAGGTAAGACTTATGAAAAGTTTATTGCTTAGATATTTATTTTTGTGTTGTCTGTGCTGCTTCTTTCAAGGGGGATTTGCTGCGGGAACGGTAGTATCGTGGCAAGCTCCTAAAGGAGCAGGGCTGAACAATGATTTTACAGTCAAAGTCCGTTCGGAAGGAAAAAGTAAGTGGGTGCTTGTGCCCACTTACCTGGTGAAGGTGGATGAGGTGCGTGAGACGAAGCACCATGTGGAACATGCTTCCATGGCTACTTTTGACTTTTCGGAAAAGGTGGAAATTGCAGTGACGTATAATAAAGGAAAGATTGATTCGGCTCGTGTACGTCCGTTGTCATACGATATTCCTTTTACGATAGAAGGGAATACGCTTCGATTTTCATTAGAGAAACCGGCCAATCTTTCGGTGGAAGTGAATGGAGATATTTTTCATAACCTGCATTTGTTTGCCAATCCTTTGGATACATTTAAGGTAGACAAAAAGAATCCGGACCTGATTTATTTCGGCCCCGGAATTCATCGTTTTGAAGGAGGAGAATTTCGTATTCCTTCTGGTAAGACGGTCTATGTGGCCGGTGGAGCCGTGATGATGGGACGGATGCTGATTGAAAATGTGCATGACGTGAAGCTGCTGGGAAGGGGTATCATTGACCCGAGCGTGAAGATGGGTATTCGCATCGCTAATTCCCGTAATGTGTATGTGGAAGGACTGGTAGCTACACAATGTGCTACGGGTGGTTCGGACAGTGTTACCATTCGAAATGTAAAAGTCATCAGTTATTTTGGTTGGGGAGATGGGATGAATGTGTTTTCCAGCCGGAACGTATTGTTCGACAGGGTATTTTGCCGGACATCGGATGACTGTACTACGGTGTATGGCACACGATTGGGATTTGAAGGACCAAGTTCGAACATTACCATGCAGAATTCTACGTTATGGGCCGATGTGGCGCATCCTATTTTTATCGGGATTCATGGAAATGTGGACAAACCGGAGATTTTGGAGAATCTGAATTATGTGAATATCGATATTCTGGACCATAAGGAGAAGCAGTTGAACTATCAAGGTTGTCTGGCTATTAATGCGGGTGATGAGAATCTGATACGGAATGTTCGTTTTGAAGATATACGCATTGAAAACTTCCGGCAGGGGCAGTTGGTGAATCTTCGTATTTTCTTTAATGAGAAATATTGCAAGGCGCCGGGAAGAGGGATTGAAAATGTGGTGTTCAAGAATGTGTCGTACACCGGTAATCGGGCTGAGATTTCCGTGATTGAGGGATATGATGCACAGCGGAAGGTACGGAACATTCGTTTTGAAAACCTTCGCATAAACGGTCAGATTATTTCTGATGATATGCCGGGAAAACCGAAGTGGTATCATACGGGAGATATGGCACGAATTTATGTGGGTCCGCATGTGGACGGTGTTTCTTTTTTGAATACTTTTGAGAAATAAAAAAGAAAAAGTTGACGCTATGAAAAGACAATGGAGAAAAATTTGGTTAGGTTGTATGGGGTTTGCATTGTTTGAGGTATCCGTGCAGGCACAGACCGGTGATTGGGTGAGTAGTTGTGAAGGGAAGACCTGGACACAGAACAAGGTGAAATTGCAAACGAAGGCAGAGGGTACTACTGCTGATTTATCGGTAGATAAGGGAGATTCTGTAGTTGTTTTCAAGGCTTGGGGTACTTGTTTCAATGAGTTGGGATGGGATGCCTTGAATGTGCTGCCTAGTAATGAGAAGGAAGATATTTTGAGAAGACTGTTTTCTCCGGAAGGTGATTTGCGGTTTACGTTGGGGCGTTTCCCGATGAATGCAAATGACTTTTCACGCAACTGGTACAGCTGCGACGAGGTGCCGGGAGATTTTGAATTGAAACATTTCAATATAGACCGCGATAAGACTTCGCTTGTGCCGTATATCAAGTCGGCCCAGCATTATAATCCGAACATGACCTTCTGGATTTCTCCATGGAGTCCGCCCAGCTGGATGAAAATCAATCAGGATTATCCGGTGCGCAGTGATAAATATAATACGATGCATCCGGCGAAGGATTATTATTTGCAAGGAAACAAAGGACCTAAGACAGAAGGAGTATTCCCGGCAGAACTGGCTGAAACGGACTTCTTCATTCAAGACCCTCGTTACCTGTCGGCATACGCGAATTTCTTTTGCAAGTTTGTTTCCGCGTATAAGGAACTGAATATTCCCATAAAGATGGTGATGTTTCAAAATGAATCGTGGAGCTATACGCCTTATCCGGGATGTGCATGGACACCGGAGGGAATTATCCGTTTCAATGTGGAGTATCTGGCTCCGGCACTGAAGAAAGCGCATCCGGACGTAAAATTGTATTTCGGAACCATCAACACAAACCGTTATGAAGTAATAGAAAAGGTGCTGGACGACCCGCGTATGCCTGAAACGATTCAAGGAATAGGACTGCAGTGGGAAGGAGGACAGTTACTGACCCGCCTGCGTGCGAAATATCCGAATTATAACTATGTGCAGACTGAAAGTGAATGCGGATGGGGTTCTTTCGACTGGAAAGCCGCAGAGCATACCTTTCATCTGATGAATCATTATTTAGGAAATGGCTGTGAGGAGTATACTTTCTGGAATCCGATTCTGGCGGATGAAGGAGTAAGTCCGTGGGGATGGAAGCAGAATGCCTTGATACGGGTGGATTCCAAACAGGCTAAGGCTATCTTTACGCCGGAATATTATGCCGTGAAGCATTACACACGTTTCCTGATGCCGGGTACGAAGGTGCTGGCGTTTAAACCGACGGGTGAGGATAAGAAGCCGGTGTTAGTGGTACAGACTCCAAAAGGAAGAACCGTGGTGGTAGCAGGAAACTTTCAGGATAGTCCGCAGCAACTGACGGTGAAGTTGGGAGAAAAATGGCTGAATGTGACTTTGCAGGCTCATTCGTTTAATACGTTTGAGTTTCAAGTGAAATAAAAATCAAAGAAATTTACATTCTGATTGAGTAGTCGGGACAAGTTATTCGTATTTCTATAAAAAACAATATAAAAGGAATATGAATAACTTGTCTTTGACGTTGGGATTATGGGTTCTTGGAACTGCAATGTGTGCGGCAGAACCGATCGAATTGAATTTGTCTTCTCCGGAAGGTACACATAAGGTGAAATTTTATGAGAGAAAATCGGCTTCCGGAGCCAATGTGCTTTGCTATGAGGTAAATTACAATGGGAAACAGGTTGTGAAGGAATCGCAGGCCGGATTGCAACTGGACAATCGTGTCTGGGAAATGGCTCTGGGGATGCGTAAATTGCCTCAGCCGGCATGCTGGATGGACAATCTGGAGGTGGATTCGGTAGCTTATGGCAGCCATGACACTACTTGGACACCGCTTTATGGGGAACGCAGTTTGGTGCGTGACAACTACAAATGGGGTACACTGTATTTATCAAAAAAGGACGGCTCTGATTACCGTTTGAATGTAGAAGTGCGTGCCTATGATGAAGGGGTGGCTTTTCGTTATTATTTCCCGGAACATCCGAAAGCTATTTTTCATAAGGTAGTGGGTGACCTGACAGAGTATACTTTTCCGGAAGGAACCAAGGCTTGGGCCGAACAATGGGCACAGGCGCATTTTGAATACCTGGACGTGAATGCGCTGAAGAAGCCGGTGGAACGTGCTTTGACACTGGAATTACCTAACGGGGTATGGGCGGCATTAACTGATGCCGATGTGGACGACTGGTGTCTGACCAAATTTCAGGCTTCTTCTGAAAAACAGCATACATTGACTTCTGTCATGTACAGTCCGGTGGATATTGTTACTTATTATGCAACGCCGTGGAAGGTTATCATGGCGGCAGATAAACCGGGGGAATTGCTGGAACACAATTATATTATCGAAAATTTGAATCCTCCTTGTGAGATTAAGGATACGGACTGGATTAAGCCGGGAAAAATCATGCGCGAAACCTCGCTTACGACAGACCAGGCTTTGAAGACCATTGATTTCTGTGCGGAACATCGCATTCCGTATATGCTTTTTGATTGGCAGTGGTATATGCCTTGTACCTCACACGATGGGGATGCCACGAAGGTGGTGTCAAAACTGGACATGCCGAAAGTGGTGGCGTATGGAAAGAAGAAAGGGGTAGGTATCTGGTTGTATGTCAATCAGCATGCCCTACAGAAACAGATGCGCGAACTGTTCCCGCTGTTGCACAAATGGGGTATTGTGGGAGTGAAGTCAGGATTTGTGCAGTATGCAAGTCACCGCTGGGCTACCTGGTTGCACGATATGGTGCGTCTGGCTGCAGAGAATAACCTGATGATGAATATTCATGATGAGTTCCGTCCGTCGGGATTCAGCCGTACTTATCCGAACTTGCTGACACAGGAGGGTATCTTGGGTAACGAAGAGTTTCCGGATGCTACACACAGTACCATTCTTCCGTTTACGCGTATGATTAACGGAGCCGCAGATTATACTATCTGTTATTATGACAAGCGCTTGAAGAATACGCATGCGCATCAGCTGGCGGCTTCATTGGTATTTTATAGTCCGTTGATGACAATTTTCTGGTATGACCGTCCTCAATTCTACAACGGTGAACCGGAGATTGAATGGTTTGAAAATCTGCAGACTGTATTTGATGAGTCGCATGTGTTGGATGGTATGCCGGGTAAAAATATCACCATGGCTCGCCGGAAAGGGAAAGAATGGTTTGTGGGAATGTTGACCAACAATGAAGGTTCTGCTGAAACTTTGGATTGTGCGTTCCTGGACAAGAATCAGACATATCTGGCATCTATTTATACCGATGGGGGGGAAGAAGTGAAGACAAAGACGCAGGTGAAATGTTCGTATGTGTTGGTTGGAGCTGGGGATGTGATAAAGTTTACCCTGAAACCCAGAGGAGGAGCTGCTGTGAGACTGGTGCCGGTGACAGAAAAGGAAGCAAAAGCTTATAAGAAATATAACGGAGAATCATTTTAAGAAATTTTTAGGTTCTTCTTTTAAGTGGAATGGAACCCTGATTCGTATTTATAGACGAAAAGTATTTAGATAAATGGATTTTTAAGTTTTGGGTATTTTTCTTTTGGTAGAAGATTGTTTTTGGGGGTTACTTAAATTAGGAAAGAAGAATGAAAGGATTGTTTTTTATATTGAGTCTGTCAGTTTGCAGCCTGTTTCATCCTGCGATGGCACAGTATCGTTCTGAGGTATGGGTGTCTGATGAAGGGAATGGCATGTACCGGAATCCTGTGCTTCATGCGGATTATTCTGATCCGGATGTCTGTGCGGTAGGAGAGGACTATTTTTTAACGGCGTCTAGTTTTAATTGTACTCCGGGACTTCCTATCCTGCATTCAAAGGATTTAGTAAACTGGAAAATCGTGAATTATGCCTTGAAGAAGGTAGAACCGGTGGAATATTATAATGAACCTCGTCATGGAAAAGGCGTATGGGCACCTTCCATTCGTTTTCATGAAGGGATGTACTATATATACTGGGGTGATCCGGATTTTGGCATTTTTATGGTAAAGACTCGTGACCCGTATGGAGAATGGGATGCTCCCGTGCTGGTAAAGGCTGGAAAAGGGATGATTGACCCTTGTCCGTTATGGGATGACGACGGGCGTGTGTATCTGGCTCATGCATGGGCCGGAAGCCGGGCGAAATTCAATAGTGTGTTGACGGTGTGCGAGTTGAATAAGGAAGGTACGGCAGTCATTTCGGACCCGGTACTGGTGTTTGACGGAAATGACGGAGTAAATCATACCATTGAGGGAGCTAAGTTTTATAAAAGGAATGGATTCTACTATCTGTTTGCACCTGCGGGTGGAGTAGTTTCCGGATGGCAACTGGTGATGCGTTCGAAAGATGTGTATGGACCGTATGAAGCCCGAATTGTGATGGCGCAAGGAAAGACGGACATCAACGGACCGCATCAGGGAGGATGGGTAGACACTCCGGCCGGGGAATCGTGGTTTTTGCATTTTCAGGATAAGGGAGCTTATGGACGTGTGCTGCATCTGAATCCGATGAAATGGGTAAATGACTGGCCGGTAATTGGAGTTGATAAGGACGGAGACGGTTGTGGAGACCCGGTGAGCCGTTATCGTAAACCTAAAACCGATAAAACGTATCCGATAGAAACACCTGTGGAGAGTGATGAATTTGATACTCGTAAGCTGGGGCTGCAATGGGAATGGCATGCAAATTATCAGGATGTGTTCGGCTTTACGACGAATATGGGATATGTCCGTATTTATGGGCATGAACTTTCACCGCATTTTAAGAACTTCTGGGAAGTACCGAATCTGTTGATGCAAAAATTCCCGGCAGAGGAATTTACGGCTACCGCTAAATTGAAGGTTTCGGCAAAAGATGACGGACAACTTTCGGGACTTATCATTATGGGCTGGGACTATTCCTGGATAGGAGTGGAAAAGCAGGAAGAAAAATTCTTGCTGAAGCAGGCTGTATGTAAGGATGCAGAACAAGGTAACCTGGAACAGGTTTCTACATTAGCCGTATTGGAGCCCAGCCGGAAGTTTGAAGCAGGTTTGTTCCCCAATTACGAAAGAGAGATTTACATAAGGGTACATGTGGACAAAGGGGCATATTGTCGCTTTAGCTACAGTCTGGATGGAAAGAAATTTACGGAGGCCGGCACGCTGTTCAAAGCCCGTCAGGGAAAATGGATTGGTGCGAAGGTGGGAATGTTCAGCGTAACTCCTCATGGAAAGGAGCGTGGCTGGCTGGATGTAGACTGGTTTCGTGTGGAAAAATAAAAGAATTTAGATATGAAAATTAGAAATCTGTTGTATGGCATAGGAATCATGGCTTTATCTTCTTGTGCCGGTGAAAAGACTGAAAACCTGGATGTGGATAAAGCCTTGGCGTATTGTGACGTGCAAGTACATCGTGCGCTGGCTGAACTGGAAAAGAACGGGGAGGCGGATTATAGTATGCAGCCTCGAAATATCTTGTCGGGTGAAAAGTTCTGGAATTGCCGGAAGGTGGCTAAGGAAGAATGGACAGGTGGATTCTGGCCGGGTATTTTGTGGTATGATTATGAAGCTACACAAAATGATACGATTCGTGAACTGGCAGAAAAGTACACGGAGTCCTTAAAGTTATTCTCGGAGATTCCGGCGTATGATCACGATTTGGGCTTTCTCGTATTTTGCAGTTATGGAAACGGGTATCGTCTGACGCATAATCCGACTTATCGGGATGTAATCATTGCTACGGCTGACTCGCTGGCTACTTTGTATAATCCGAAAGTGGGTACGATTCTGTCCTGGCCTCGTAACATTGAGATGTTGGGCGGACATAACACCATTATGGACAACATGATTAACTTGGAGATGCTTTTCTGGGCTGCCCGCAACGGGGGAGACCGGCGGTTGTTTGACGTGGCAGTATCGCATGCAGACAAAACGATGGAAAACCAGTTCCGTCCGGATTATACCTCGTATCATGTGGCTGTGTATGATACACTGACAGGGAATTGCATCAAGAAATGCACGCATCAGGGATATGCGGATGAGTCGATGTGGGCACGTGGACAGGCTTGGGCTATTTATGGCTATACTGTGGTGTTCCGTGAAACCGGTGATCCTAAGTATCTGGAATTTGCAGAGAAGTTGGTGGACGTGTATCTGAAGAATTTGCCAGAGGACTATGTGCCTTACTGGGATTTTAATGCACCTGACATCCCGAATGCACCTAGGGATGCTTCTGCGGCTTGTGTGGTCGCTTCGGCTTTGCTGGAGATGTCTGGTTTTTATGGAAACGGGCAAGGGGAAAAGTACAAGGAAGCTGCGGAAAAAATGTTGTGCAGTCTGAGCAGCGATAAATATCAGTCGCGGGATACGAATGTCGCTTTCTTGTTACATTCTACCGGTCACTGGCCAGCTAAGTCGGAAATAGATGCTTCTATCATCTATGCAGATTATTACTATATTGAGGCCTTGCTGAGATTGAAGAGAATTAATGAAGGTTTGCGGGCCGTAGAATAAAAATTGGAGTTATTATAAAAAAGCGGGGAGGACGATGTGTTTTGTCCTTCCCCGCTTTTTTATAGACTTGTCTAGGAGTTACAATTATTTCTTTTGTGCATCGGCTTCTTTCAGCATTTCCTTTACTGCTGCTGCAAGCTGTTTATCTTCGCCTTTCAGTGATTTTTCAGGACTGTTGTAGACTTTGATGTCCGGCTCCAATTGTTTGTTTTCCATGTACTGGCCTCGCATATCCATACAACCTACTTGAGGAATACCGAAGACGATGGTCGGGTCTATCTGACGTTCCCACCATACAGCGGTCATGGTGCCCGGAACAGGAGCTCCGATAAGCTTACCGATTTTCAGCTCTTTGTATACCCAGGGGAAACCGTGCGCATTACTGTAATTGTCTTCACAAATCATCACGCAAGAAGGTTTCAGCCATTTGTTGAACGGGTCGCTACCGATGTATTGTCCACGAGGAACAAAACGCTGGTATTCTTTTCCGCTTAACAAAGTGGCCAGGTCGTCGTGCAACCAGCCTCCTCCATTGTGACGGGTATCTACGATAACAGCTTCTTTGTTGCGATTGCGGTCACTCAATAATTCGCTGTATACATTTCGGAAGCTTGGGCTATCCATGCCTTTTACGTGTACGTATGCAATTCGTCCTCCGGAAAGAGTTTCGACCATCTTTTCATTTTTCTTTACCCAGCGTTTGTAGAGCAATTCATTCTGCTCACCTGTACTGATGGGCTTGATGGTTACCGGGAAGCGTTTTCCGTTTTGCGGGTTGTAGATGCTGAGCTGTACGTTCTTTCCAGCTTTTCCTTCCAGCATAGGATAATAATCTGTATCTTTCAGGATAGGTTCTCCGTCAATTTTCTCAATGATACAACCTGCGGTTACATCTGTCTTTTTAACCGCAAACGGGCCTTTGGCAATAATTTCCTGGATTTTCAATCCATCTCCTTCATAGCTGTTGTCGAAGAATACACCCAGGCATGCAGTAGACAAGGTGGCTCCCGGAGCATAATATCTGGCTCCTGTATGTGAGCCGTTCAGTTCACCTAACAGTTCGCTCAGCATTTCCTGGAAATCGTAGTTGTTATTGATATGCGGCAAGAAACGTGCATAACTTTCACGATAGAATTTCCAGTCAGTTCCATGTAAGTCGGCTACATAGAACTTGTCGAGCACTTGCTGCCATACATGGTTGAAAATATATTCTCTTTCCTCGTATGGACGGTAATTGAATATCGCTTCAAAGCTTACGTTGTCAGTCTTATTTTTCTCAATATCTATTTTCTTGATGCCTCCGTTGCTGCAAAGGAAGAGTTGTTTGTTTTCCTTGTTGTAGGTCATCGAGCCATATCCGATGTCTTTTAGTAGAAGTTCGGTCTTTTGTTCTTTCAGATCGTGTACCCATAAGTCGGCACCGTCTTCAAAAGAGGCTTGATAGTAAAGCTTGTCGCCGTCAGGACTGAGTACGGCATCGCCTAAATGAGAAGAATTCACGGTCAGGCGGATAATCCGGTCACGGCAGTTTTCCAGGTCGAAGGTGAGTGGAGTGACTTCCTTGTCTTTTTCAGATTTCTCTTTTTTATCTTTTTTCTTGTCGTTCTGCTTGTCTTTCTCTTTTTCTTTATCTTCTTTCTCTTTTACGAGAGCAAATTCTTCTTTGCTAAGGCGGAAACGTTCGTAAGCCTCTAAGTCGAAGAACATGATGTACACATCACTTTCAGCTCCCCAGCTTCCGTGGCTTCTGTATCCGGCACGGTCGCTTTCCCAAATCATGGCTTTTCCGTCCAGTACCCATTTGGCATTGGAATCTGTATATCCGCTTTCTGTCAAATTGTGGATTTCACCATTTCCGGAAGCGTTGACCAGGGCTACGTCGTTATTGTTCCATCCTCCTGTTCCGATGTATCCGCAAAGCAGCCATTTGCTGTCGGGACTCCATTGGAACCACTGATCTCCATCGCTGTAAGAGTATTCATATTTCCCGTCCATGGCAGTGCGGACAGATTTATCTTTCAGGTTGAGCACTCGCAATGTGGTGCGATTCTCTAAAAATGCAATCTGTTTTCCGTCCGGGCTGTATTGTGGCTGGAAGGAAGTGACTTGAGAATGTGTCAGCTGTTCTTCCTTGATGTCGGTAGCGTAGGTGAACAACTTTTCTTCCTCTTTAGTTAAGGTGGATTGGTAAATCTGCCAGAGTCCGTTTCTTTCGGATGCATATACAATGCTTCGTCCGTCGGGAGCAAAGTCGATGCTTCTCTCTTGTTCGGGAGTGTCTGTAATCTGTTTGGTTGTTGTATACTCAGTAGAAGTGACGAATACATCTCCATGGAGTATAAATGCTACCTCCTTGCCATTGGGGGATACGGCGATTTCTGTAGCTCCGGAAGATTTTATTTGGTGAGCCAGTTCGTTTTCTGTCTGGTCAGTAACGATACGGATAGCTACTTTCTGAGGCTGCTGTCCTTCTTTGACTGTATAGATTTCACCGTCGTAACCGTAGCATAAAAGTCCGTTCTGTGAGGATGACAGGAAACGGACCGGATGCTGAGTGTGGTGTGTCAACTGCATTTCATTGCTTCCGTCAAGGTTGCATTTGAAAATATTGAACGAGCCTGCTTTTTCGCTGAGGTAGTAAAACGACTGGTTATCGTTACTCCATATCGGGTTACGGTCTTCTCCATTGAATGACGTGACTTTCTGATAAGTACGCTCATTGTTCTCTTTTTTACTTATCCAAATGTCGCGTGTAATGGAGGAAGTATGATGTTTTCTCCAGGGGTCTTCGTATCCTTTCTGGTCGTGATATAGTAAGGTCGTACCATCTTGTGCAACACTGATGTCTTCCATAGGAAGAGAGGAATAGAGTTGGGGACGTCCGCCTTGAGTGTTTATTTCATAAACTTGTGGAAACTGGGCACTGGGGAAGGACAGGTCGGTCGCATCAGGCATCAGGTTGGCCTTGAACAAAATATGTGTAGCGTCTGAAAATGTGACAGGGGTTTCGTTTCCAGAATGAGTTGTTAGTCTTTTGGGGATTCCTCCGTCTTTGGATACAATGTAAATATCCATGCTCCCTTGGCGAGAAGAGGCAAAGGCAATCTGCTGTCCATCCGGACTCCATATCGGATGAGTGTCGTGTGCCGGATTGGTGGTAAGTTGTCTGGCATTTCCACCAGTGGAGGGTACGGTGTAAATGTCTCCTTTATAACAGAAAGCAATAGTGCTTCCGTCGGGTGAAATGGAGCAATAGCGCATCCATAATGGATTTTCTGTAGCTCCTGCCGTGGTAAATGCGGCAAGGGCGGCAAGGAATAATGAGGTTTTCATCAGCGGTTCTTATCTTTTTTTCGATTAAAAAAACGGTGTATGCGTTGGAAAATCATGATGCCGGTTTTCAGCCCATCATAAGCGGCTATGCCGGCATTGATATGCTGCATCATATTCTCCATTTTGTTTTTACTTTTCTGGGGAGAGAATAATTCCTGTGTCAGGAGTTGTATGCGTTCTTTAGACTCTCTTAATTCTTGCTTTTTTTGTGCCCTTAATTGAGAGATGATTTCAACGCTATAGTTGGGAATGGGTTTTATATCGTTCATTATTTTATTCTTTAGAAGCAGGTTCGTCAAGGAATAAGCGTGCGAGGAAATGTACCATAGGCTGGAATATCCATTGTTTTCTCATTCGGTAAATGAGTATGGCCAAGAGAAGAACTACCCCTCCAATGATGGCATATCCTCCAATCAGGCTGCCTACAAGAGGAGCCAGTGCGTATACGAGCATGAAGGAAAAATAGAAAAGAGCCATCATGCTCAAAATGATAATGATGAGTATAAGGATTAAGGTAGATAGCAGGATAGTGAGTTTTTCTACCAAATCGAGTTTGACGTATTGACCTTGAAGCTCAATGTATTTTCGTACCTCTTTAAATAAGGATTCAAGGTTATCAATGCTTTTATCGTTTGCAAACATAAGCAGTTATTCTAAGATGAAAAAAATATAAAGCAGACTTTTCCCTTGAAAAAGCCTGCTTTATATTTACGACAAATTATTCAGCGTCTTTAACTTCTGCTGCTATTTGATCGACCAAGTCTTCCATTTCGGCACGGTTCAGTCGAATACCTTTTTTGCGAAGAACTTCAGCAATTTTGCTACGGGTTTCTTCACCTTTTTCCGGGGCAAACAAAATGCCGGCTGCAGCTCCTAAAGTAACACCGCCAAGGAATGCTGCTACAATACTTAAAGCTTTCATAAATCTAATTTTTAAAAGTTATTACTTTACAAATCTAATAATAATCCTGATATGTTGTTCTTTTTTCATGGAAAAATGCAGCTCCATGCTGTCGATAGAATAGAATTAACGGATTTTAATAGTATGGCAGATTTTATATTGTTACCTTTGCGACGTATTAAATTGAATATTCATCTAATATTGGTATAGATAACATGAAGAAGATTGTTGTAATGGGAATGGCTCTGTGCACTGCATTGGCATTCTCTTCTTGTAAATCAAGTGAAAGTGCTTACAAGAAAGCGTATGAAAAAGCTAAACAGCAGGAACTTGCTGAGGCTTCTGCAGCCACTGAGGCACCAGTGGAAGCTCCGGCAGTAGAAACAGCACCCGCACCTGCTCCAGTTGTATCTACAGCTCCGGTTCGTGAAGAAAAGGTAGAATTGGTTTCTGGTGATGGCTTGAAAGCTTATAGCGTAGTTTGCGGTAGCTTTGGTGTAAAAGCAAATGCGGATGGCTTGAAGTCAAAACTGGATGGAGACGGTTATAATGCAAAGGTGGTGTACAATGCAGAACGCAATATGTATCGTGTGGTTGTTGAATCATTTGATACAAGAGACGAAGCTGCTCGTGCAAGAGATGCATTTAAAGCAAAATATCCTACACGTGAAGATTTCCAAGGTGCTTGGTTATTGTATCGTGTGTATTAATGTGATATAGATAAGAATTATTATTCCATATTTCAGGATTGAAAGCGACAGTGTAAAAGCTGTCGCTTTTTTTGCTTATATTTGTCGGCTGAAAAAGATTTGGTATTTATGAAATTGAATAGGATTATAGGTATGTTTTTGCTTGGAATGCCTTTGGCTATGCAAGCACAGGAAAAGGTTGTGCCAATAAAATACGGTGATATGGATCAGTGGGTTACCCGTAAGATTCATGAGTCGGGGATTATTGGAGGAAATACAAAATTGCTGTATGAATTAGGTCCCACAAAGGAAATCGACGGAAATGTGGCTTATGTGAATCAGGGAGGATCTCCGTGGGGAAATTCTAATGTAATGGCTAAAGTGATGGGGATTGTAAAAACAAATACCAGTGTATATCCTGAACAGAGAGGAAATGGCTATTGTGCACGTCTGGAAACTCATATTGAAAGTGTAAAGGTACTGGGAATGGTGAATATCACGGTGTTAGCTTCAGGCTCTATGTTCCTGGGTGATATGAAGGAACCGATTACGGGAACTAAAGATGGAGAAAAAGCACTGAATTCAGGCCTTCCTTTTACTTCCCGTCCAAAGGCGGTTCGCTATGACTATAAGGTGCAAATGTCTGGACAACCGAACCGTATTCGTCAGACCGGATTCAGCAAGAAGACTACTGTGCCGGGGCAGGATTGTGCGATTATGGTTTGTCTGTTGCAGAAACGTTCGGAAGATGCGGAAGGAAACATTATTGCTAAGCGAGTAGGTACAGTAGCCGTAAAATACAACCGCTCGCAAGACTGGCACAATGGAGCTACTTATGAAATAATGTATGGGGATATTACGCATGACAAGCGTTATGTACCAGAATTGATGCAATTAGGTACAGGCGGATATTATGCCCGTAACAGCAAAGGAGAAAGTAAACTTATAAAAGAAGTGGGCTGGGCCAGTAAAGACGAGCATCCTACACATTTGATTCTTCAGTTTACTTCAAGTATGGGAGGAGCTTTTGTGGGGTCTCCTGGAAATAAATTATGGATAGATAATGTCAATTTGGTATATTGAGATTGCAAAAAAGCTAGGAGGAGGCAGAAAAAGCCTTTGTATATATAAAAATAAGGTGTAACAGCTGATATTTTTTGAGTATTTTTTCTCTTATTCGTTGTTTACTTTCAAAAGAAATACTTATTTTTGCATCGCAATCGGAAAGGAATAAATGTCAAATTGATGGTTCCTTTTGATTACTAATAGAGTGAGTGTTTATAAAGCAATTATAAAACCTTTAAATTTTAAACAAAATGATTAAAGTAGGTATTAACGGTTTTGGTCGTATCGGCCGTTTCGTATTCCGTGCAGCTCAGAACAGAAACGATATTCAGATCGTAGGTATTAACGACTTGTGTCCAGTAGATTACTTGGCATACATGTTGAAATATGATACTATGCACGGTAAATTCAACGGTACTATCGAAGCTGACGTTGAAAACAGCAAATTGATTGTTAACGGTAAAGAAATCCGTGTAACAGCTTGCAAAGATCCTAAAGAATTGGCTTGGGATGCAGTAGGTGCTGAATACGTAGTAGAATCTACTGGTTTGTTCTTGACTAAAGAAAAAGCTCAGGCTCACATCGAAGCTGGTGCTAAATATGTAGTTATGTCAGCTCCTTCTAAGGATGACACTCCGATGTTCGTTTGCGGTGTTAACGAAAAAACTTATGTTAAAGGTACTCAGTTCGTTTCTAACGCTTCTTGTACTACTAACTGCTTGGCTCCTATCGCTAAGGTTTTGAACGACAAATGGGGTATCACTGATGGTTTGATGACTACAGTTCACTCTACAACTGCTACTCAGAAAACTGTTGACGGTCCTTCTATGAAAGACTGGAGAGGTGGTCGTGCTGCTTCTGGTAACATCATCCCGTCTTCAACTGGTGCTGCTAAAGCTGTAGGTAAAGTTATCCCGGCTTTGAACGGTAAATTGACTGGTATGTCAATGCGTGTTCCGACTTTGGACGTATCTGTAGTTGACTTGACTGTTAACTTGGCTAAACCGGCTACTTACGCTGAAATCTGCGCTGCTATGAAGGAAGCTTCTGAAGGCGAATTGAAGGGTATTCTGGGTTACACTGAAGATGCAGTTGTTTCTTCTGACTTCTTGGGTGACACTCACACTTCTATCTTCGATGCTAAAGCTGGTATCGCTTTGACTGATACTTTCGTTAAGGTTGTTTCTTGGTATGACAACGAAATCGGTTACTCTAACAAAGTATTGGATTTGATTGCTCACATGGCTTCTGTAAACTGCTAATTAGTTTAGACTATATAGCAAGAGCCGTCAGGATTTTCTCCTGGCGGCTTTTTTTTGCGCATATTCGTGCGTGTTGTGCAGAAAAAAACTATCTTTGCCGTTGAACTTCTCAAAAATGACTTTATGAATTATGATTTGATTACGATACTTGGTCCAACGGCTTCAGGAAAGACTTCTTTGGCTGCAGCTTTGGCTGCTCGTCTGAAAACAGAAATTATTAGTGGTGACAGTCGTCAGGTGTATCGTAGGATGGATTTGGGAACGGGTAAAGATTTATCGGACTATGTGGTTGATGGCTATAAGGTTTCTTATCATTTGATTGACATTGTGGAGCCAGGCTATAAATATAATGTATTTGAATATCAACGTGATTTTTTAGTTGCATACGAAGATATAAAGGCCAGAGGACTTCTACCGATTTTATGTGGAGGTACAGGTATGTATCTGGAGTCTATTTTGAAAGGATACCGTTTGCTCCCTGTTCCGGAAAATAAAGAACTGAGAGAAAGTTTGGCTTCCAAATCGCTTGAGGAGTTGACGGATATCTTGTCTCGTTATAAGAAATTGCATAATTCAACAGATGTAGATACGGTGAAGCGAGCCATTCGGGCAATTGAAATAGAGGAATATTATTTAACTCAAGATGTCAATGCGCGTTCATTCCCCGAGATACATAGTCTGATTATCGGAGTGGATATTGATCGGGATTTGCGCAGGCAGAAGATTACCAACCGATTGAAGAAGCGCTTACAGGAAGGAATGGTTGACGAGGTGAAGGTGTTGCTGAAAGAAGGTATAAATCCTGATGACCTGATTTATTACGGTTTGGAATATAAATATTTGACTTTATATGCGGTAGGTAAGCTGTCTTACGATGAAATGTTCAGCCAGCTTGAAATCGCTATTCATCAGTTTGCCAAACGGCAGATGACCTGGTTTAGAGGGATGGAAAGAAGGGGCTTTCAGATTCATTGGATAGATGCTGAAGCACCACTGAATGAGAATGTGGAACGAATTATTGATCTGATAAAATAAACGGAAATGGCAGTAGAACCAGACAGATGGGGGGTGATTTATAACCCCAAGGCCGGAAGCCGCAAGGCTCAGAAACGTTGGCAGACTATTCGTGCTTACATGGATGAATGTAAGGTGAAATATGATTATGTACAGTCGGAGGGATTTGGTTCGGTTGAGCGTTTGGCAAAGACACTGGCTAACAACGGCTATCTTACTATTGTGATAGTAGGCGGTGATGGTGCCCTTAATGATGCTTTGAATGGTATCATGTATTCCGATGTGGAAGATAAAAGTCAGATCGCTTTAGGAATTATTCCGAACGGAATTGGTAATGATTTTGCAAAGTACTGGGGACTAAGTTCCGATGATTATAAAAAAGCGGTGGATGTGTTGATTAATCGCCGCTTAAGAAAGATTGATATTGGGGTGTTCTCGTATTTTGACGGAGAACAACATCAGACTCGTTACTTTTTGAATGCTGTATATATGGGACTTGGTGCTCGTATCGTACGGATTACCAATGAAACCCGTCGTTTTTGGGGGATTCCTTTGATTTCTTATTTAGCCTCGTTGTTTTTGGTTGCCTTTGAGCGAAAATTGCATCGGATGCATTTGAAGGTAAATGACGAACATATTCGTGGACGCATCATGGCTGTGGGAATCGGTAGTGCATACGGGTATGGACTGACTCCAAGTGCCGTTCCATATAACGGGTGGCTTGATGTGTCTATTATTTATCGTCCAGAGCTTCGTCAGTTAATTTCCGGACTTTGGATGTTGCAACAGGGAAGATTGTTGAATCATAAGACGGTCAAGCCTTATCGTACGCGATGCGTAAAGGTGCTGCGTGCACAGAATGCAGAAGTCAGTCTGGATGGTCGTCTTTGGTTAGACCGTCATTTCCCGATTGAGATTACAATAGCTCCAGAAGCAATTACTTTGATAATACCTAATTAATATGATAAAGAATATTTCTGATTTAAAGCGGGATGACATGTTTTTCCTGCTAGCAGGTCCTTGTGTGATAGAAGGAGAAGATATGGCTCTTCGTATTGCGGAACGAGTTGTAAAAATTACAGACAAATTGCATATTCCATACGTTTTTAAAGGGTCTTACCGGAAAGCGAATCGTTCACGTCTGGATTCTTTCACTGGAATAGGGGATGAAAAGGCGTTGAAAATCTTGGCTAAGGTAAGAAGCACGTTTGATGTGCCTGTCGTAACAGATATTCATACCGCTTCCGAAGCAGAAATGGCTGCTGAGTATGTGGATGTGTTGCAGATACCGGCATTCCTTTGTCGCCAGACCGATTTGCTGGTTGCGGCAGCTCGCACCGGAAGAATTGTCAATATTAAGAAAGGACAGTTCTTGTCTCCTGCTGCCATGCGTTTTGCTGCTGATAAAGTCGTAGAGGCAGGTAATGATCAGGTGATGTTGACGGAACGTGGTACAATGTTTGGTTATCAAGATTTGATTGTCGATTATAGAGGAATTCCGGAAATGCAGTCTTTCGGACATCCGGTAGTGCTGGATGTGACACATTCTTTGCAACAACCTAATCAGACTTCTGGAGTGACAGGAGGTATGCCGCAGCTTATTGAAACTGTGGCAAAGGCTGGTGTGGCAGTTGGTGTGGATGGGTTGTTTATGGAAACTCATGAAGATCCTTCTAAAGCAAAAAGCGATGGAGCCAATATGTTAAAATTGGACTTGCTGGAAGACTTGCTGGTGAAACTGGTTCGTATTCGTCAATCTTTGTAATGTATGATGGGGCGGCTGGTTGAGATAAAAGTCTGGAAAGAGATTGTAGTGTCTTTGTTTGTATGCCTTACATTGTCAGTAGGAAATGGATATGCCCAAAGTGAATCTATGGTGTCTTCTACAGACAATGTGCCGCTGTTGGAGAGAATGACGGATGGTAAGCGGAAGGTGGATTGGGCAGATATGAATATTCAGTTCTGTTCTGCTGCCGATGTCTCCTTTAATAATGCCAAACTGGATGAAGCGGCATTTAAGGTACATCGTATCCGTTTGGAGGTGTTAGGGGGATTTCATGAAAAGTTTTCCTATCATTTCCGTCAGTCTTTGAATCAATACACGACTCCCAATATTCCATTGGATAATCTTTCCGGGTCGGTTGAATTGGCCATGGTGGGTTGGCAGTTGAATGATAAATGGAAGTTAACAGCCGGAAAACAACCTGTCCAGTTCAGTGGGTATGAGTGTTGGGTGAATGCCATTAAAGTGCGTCATTACTCCGATTTCAATAACACGATACCATGCTATCAGGCGGGTTTGAATGCAGCCTATAAGATGAATGACAACCATGAGTTTAATTTTCAGGTGACAAATAATCGGAACGGAGATAGTGCCGATCAGTTTATGTATGGACTTCCGGAAGGAGTAGAACCTACTAAAATACCTTTGCTGGCAACTGTTAACTGGGACGGTTATTTTGTAGGTCATGCCATGCAGCTTCGTTATTCTCTTTCCTATGGACAGCTGGCAAAGCATAAGAATGTATTTTATTTTACTTGTGGAAATGTATGGGACAAGAGACCCTTTTTAGGCTACATTGATTTCATGTATTCACGCGAGGGTGTTGACTCTAAAGGACTTATCAGTGAGGTAACAGCTGTGAAGGGTGAAGGTACTACGGTGCCGAATGTGGACTACTTTACAACTATATTCAATTTAGACTACCGGGTGGCTTCACATTGGAATATGTATGTAAAGGGAGTGTACGAACAGGGCAATGTGTTCAAGTCGAATGACATGTTTTCGTCAGGTACCTATCGCAGAGTATGGAACGTACAGCTTTGTGCAGAATACTATCCTTTAAAAAACAGTGAGCTGTTGTGCTATCTTCACCTATTATATAAAAATATACATCTGACAGAGAAAGCACGTTCTTGGGGAGCGGAAAGTTATAATCACCAGCGTATCTCATTAGGTTTGGTTTATACACTGCCCGTTTTCTGAGAAGAAGTTATTTTCTGCATGGCATCTGTTTATATATTCCAATAAAAAACTATATCTTTGCAACGCAATTACGGTTTGGATTACATTAAAAAGTAAAAAGATATGCTTACTATTAAACAAATTACAGAAGACACCGACAAGGTGATTCGTGGATTGGAGAAAAAGCATTTTGCAAATGCAAAAGAAACAATTGCAAAAGTGCTTGAACTGAATGATCAGAGACGTAGCGCACAAAACCAATTAGATAAAAATCTCTCAGAAGTAAATTCTACATCGAAGGCTATCGGTGCTTTGATGAAAGAGGGAAAAAAGGAAGAGGCAGAAGCTGCTAAAGCTCGTGTAGCTGAAATCAAAGAAATTAGCAAAGAACTGCAGGTAACGATGGATAAGGCTGCAGAAGATATGCAGAACTTGCTTTATACCATCCCTAATGTACCTTACGAAAGTGTTCCGGAAGGTTTCGGAGCTGAAGATAATGTGGTAGAGAAAATGGGAGGTATGGAAACTGAACTTCCGAAAGATGCACTGCCACATTGGGAACTGGCTAAAAAATATGATTTAATCGATTTTGATTTAGGCGTTAAGATTACAGGTGCTGGTTTCCCGGTATACAAAGGAAAAGGTGCTCGTTTGCAGCGTGCATTGATTAATTTCTTCTTGGATGAAGCTCGTGCTGCAGGTTATGAAGAAATCATGCCTCCTACAGTGGTAAATGCTGCATCAGGATATGGTACAGGACAGTTGCCTGATAAGGAAGGTCAGATGTATCACTGCAACTTGGATGATTTGTATCTGATTCCTACAGCTGAAGTGCCTGTGACTAATATTTACCGTGACGTGATTCTGGATGAAAAACAGCTTCCGATTAAGAACTGTGCTTACACTCAGTGTTTCCGTCGCGAAGCTGGTTCTTATGGAAAGGATGTTCGTGGTTTGAATCGTTTGCATGAATTCTCAAAAGTAGAGTTGGTGCGTATTGATAAACCGGAACACTCCAAACAGTCTCATCAGGAAATGTTGGACCATGTAGAAGGCTTGTTGAAAAAACTGGAACTTCCTTATAGAATTCTTCGTCTGTGCGGTGGCGATATGAGTTTTACAGCTGCACTTTGCTTCGATTTCGAAGTATATTCCGAAGCACAGAAACGTTGGCTGGAAGTAAGTTCAGTTTCAAATTTCGATACTTATCAGGCAAACCGTTTGAAATGTCGTTATCGTACAGCTGAAAAGAAAACAGAACTTTGCCATACATTGAATGGTTCTGCTTTGGCTTTGCCTCGTATCGTAGCTGCATTGTTGGAAAATAATCAGACACCGGAAGGAATCCGTATTCCTAAGGCGTTGGTTCCTTATTGCGGGTTTGATATGATTGATTAATAATATATTATAACAATATTTTCGTCTGATACAGATTTTAGGTATGCCTAAATCTGTATCAGACATTTTTTATATAATTACCTCTTAAAACTCAAGATTGTAAGATTTTTTATAATGAAGTGATTTTAACTTATGTATATCAATTAAAATGTTGTCAAACAGTGTACAAATAGAATTATTCATTATATTATGGGTGACCAAACTCATTCATAATAAAC